>PVBE010717353.1_pt1 | contig 21067 bp, 15 predicted proteins | sample 1631181 | NCBI WGS metagenome assembly PVBE01 (sample SAMN08397723, study PRJNA350692) | Marine metagenome, whole genome shotgun sequencing project. | isolation source: water | place: Pacific Ocean | collected 2012-04 | reverse complement strand
CGTTCGAGCCAAGCTCGTCGCTCGCGGCGAAATGTTCCCTCGCTCCGTCGCTCTCGACGTCGAGCTCGCCCACGCGCGCGCCGACGCCGAACGCGGCATCACCAGAAAAACCACCCTGCGCGCGTCGATACCGCTCGGCAAATGTTCAGCGAAACTGTCTCGCGAACGCGCCGACGGGTGCGCGCTCTTCGCCGTGGCGCTCGCGCGCGACGAGTGCGTCGCCGACGTCAGGTGTAGATTTCTCGATCGTCGGCTCGAGCTTCGCGCGGGCGTGAAGGCACCGTGCGCGCTGTTCGCCGGCGAGACGCCGCGACGAGGGAAGGCCGAGCGAGCGCCGGACGCCTTCGTCGCCGTCGGTTTCGCCGCGTGAGCGCGCGCGCGTAATCGATTGAAATTAGAAAGACACCGCACACCGCACACCGACGCGCGCGCGCGGACGCGTGCGACGCGTGTCGACTCGTCGATCGGTTCGCGCCCGTGCGCGCGCGCGCGTTCGTCATGGATCGCGCGCGCGAGTCGTCGCGAGCGACGAGCTCGGGCTCGGGACGGTCGAACGCCTCGGGACAGCCTCAGGACACGCTTCGCGCTCGCGCGGCGGGGTGGCTCGAGCTCGAGCGCGCGCTGCGAGTGGTGTACGGCGGGGTGATGGCGGAGTTGAAACCGCTCGGGGTGGTCGGGATGGCGACGTTCGACCCGATGGCTGGTTTCGTGCTCTGGCGGGAGCAGCGCGCGGCGGCGAGAGACCGGGCGAGGACGACGCGAGAGCTGTACCCGAACGAGGCGAAGTCGGCGCCGATGTGTCCGGGGGAAAAGGAATTGGGAGAGTTGACGCTCGCGGTGAGGTACGCGGTGGGGGCGTACGGGACCGCGGCGTCGATGGTGGGGGACGCGTCGTTCGGGGACAAGTTGAAGAGTTTAAAACTAAACGCGCGGGGCGGGTCGATGTCGGGAGATCAGTACGAGAAGATGCACGCGCAGGCGACCGAAGCGTGCGCGAAGAGTTGTGGGATCGATGTGGGCGACGTAGTGGACGCGGAGTGGAGAGGGACGGAGTTTTCGCCGAGTTCGTTTGTCGCCGTCGACAGTAGGAAAAAGCGAGTGATACTCTCGATTCGAGGAACGTGGGAGATTCACGACGCGCTGACGGATGTGAGCAGTGCGAGCGTTAAATTTTTAAACGGTTGGGCGCACGGTGGCATAGTTGTGTCGGCGTGGCAGGTGGTGAAGCGAATGCTTCCGGCGGCGGCGGCGGCGATGGCGGAGCGCGCGGGATTCGAGTTCATGGTCACCGGACACAGCCTCGGCGGTGGCGTCGCGGCGTGCGTGACCATGCTCATGCACAGCGCGGATAGAGACTTAGAATCGCTCGTGATGCGAGATCTCAAAGGCCTGGACGAGTCCACGCGCGAAGACGTACTGAGACGCATGGCGGCGTGCCGGTGCGTGTGCATCGCCTCCCCGAGTGTGACTAGCATGAATCTGAGCGAAGCGGCGAGCGATTACGTCACGTGCGTCGTCGCCGGCGCGGATGTCATTCCGCGCGTGTGCCACGCATCGGTTCGTCGACTCTTGCGTCGTCTGAATCACGCCGCTCCTTCGCACGCGATGCTTCGAGCGGTGTCGGCGGCGCTCGGCGGCAGGGATCGGCCCGCCAATCCGACGAACCGACGCGTCGACGACGATGACGACGGCGATGACGACGACGACGACGCGTCGACGCCAGCGAATAGAAATAGCGACGCGAACGATGCGCCGAAACCTTGCGCACACGAAGACGCGCGCGGGGGGCGCTCGGTGACTTCGTCTCCGTCGAAGACGCGCGGCGAGGACGAACGCAAATGTCAAGACTCGTGGGGAGACGTTGAGGGAGTCGACGGACTCGAACTCCGAGATCACTCCGCGAGCGATTTCATGGTTCAACCCGGTCGCGTCATTCACCTCGAGCACGTGCGCTCGAACGCGCCGACGGCGACGTACAAGCACCCCACCGCGTTTACGGATATTCTTCTCGATCCGTACATGATGCTCGACCACATTCCGGGCAACTACCAAGCCGCGGTGAGAACGATACACGATCGCGTCAAATCGGGTGGTTCAGCGTGGGTGAAACACGACCCAGTTGACGACGATTCCGGCGATGAGAACGACGAGGAAGCGGCGAACGTGTTCGTGCACGCCGAGGACGTGCGCTCGAGCGCCAAACGCGGGTGGCGCTCCGTGCGCGACTTTCTCGGCATGGACGAAGACTCCGACGACTCCGACTCCTCCTCCGCCACCTCCGCCGACGACGACGACGACGCGCACGCGAAACCATCGCACGCGTCCACCGCGTCGTTCTCGCCCTCATCCTCCGACAGCGACGTTCCGGATTACTACGGCGACGCCGAGCGCGCGCCGCGCCGTCGACGTCGCCGCCCGCGCGACGTCCCGAAACCGTCCACCGCCGTCCGAGACGACGACGACGACGCCAACGACGAAAACAATCCCTTCGCCAAGGCTTGGAACTGGCTCAACCGACGCGCGCGCGAATAGACGTCGATTCGAGCGCGCGCGATTCGTACGATTCGTGTCCCAATGTCAATGTGACCAATCATGAACCCTCAACGAGTCCCTCAAAGTCAACGCGCCCGCAGCCACGTTCCATCGCATTCGTCACAATCATGCCCCGCGCGCGCGCGCCCGCGCCCGCGTCCTCGACCGCGGCTCGCGCGCTCGAGTACGTCATCACGGATGCGTCCTCCGAGGTGCGTTCCCATCCCTCGTCGCTCGACGCGCGCGCGCGAGAAGGCGCACGACGAATGTCCCCGCCCATCTTTTTCAAAAACATCAGATGCATCCATTGACTGACGACGGACGCCCCTCCTCGGCTCGTTCCGCGTCGCAGGCGCCCGGACGCGCGGCGACTGAATTACACGTCGCGGACGCCGGCTCGTCGCGCGGGTGGATGACGGCGCCTCGCGCGCCGTTTCCCGCGCGCGTCTCGGCGAGACTTCGCGTCCCGAGCGACGTGCGTCGGTTGAGGTTGTTGTCGCACGAGTGTAAAATCGCCACCTCGTGCGACGTGTACGTCGCGTGTCGAGGCGCTCGCGGTGCGCAGACGGTGAAAAAGCTCGGGACGCTTCGGTTCGAGAGCGGGGTGGAGTGCGGGTACGGGGCGAGGGAATTGAAGACGGTGCACGTCAACGTGAAGGCGGCGACGGAGATTCGATTGGAATTCGCGGGATGTCACGAAAACGCGAGAAATGTGGATCGACAGATCGGTCTGATGGCGCTGACGATCATCGGAGAGCCGAGTGAGGTGAGAGGGGGTGAGGTGGCGTCGGTGTCGGTGCCGACGACGTGTGGGGCGGTGGACGGGGCGGCGCGCGCGACGGCGCGGGCGGGCGGCGTCGAGGACGGCGTGGACGCGGTGACGGCGGAAAAGATTAGAGAAGTCGCGGCGCGTAAGGAACACGCGGTGGATGCGGAGGATTACGATGAGGCGAAACGTTTACGCGACGTCATCGCGAGATTGAGGACGTTCGGGGTGAGGGTGAAGGTTTTACAAGAGGAGAAGATGCGCGCGGTCGAGGCGGAGGATTACGACGAGGCGAAACGGTTAAAGATTGAAATCGACAAGATGCGGTCGAATGGGTACGACGCGGCGTTCGCGGAGGCGTCTTCGCCGCGCGCAACGACGTTGTCTCCGGAGACGACGCGCCCGTCGCCGCCTTCTTTCGCGGAGCGAACGCAGACGCAGACGCGGGCGACGTTTTCCTTTGACGAGGCGCCGATTCGATCGCGACACGCAGACGCCATGCGAGAGTTGGCGGAGAGCGGCGCGACGGTCCCGACGACGGAACGACTCTCCGCTCGTTCGTCATTCGCGAGCGAGATCGATCGCACCGCGTCGACGACGACGGTGGAATCGCCTCGACCGAAACCGATCGAGGTGCCGAAGAATGAGCCGAGCGCGTTTAGAGCGGACGACTCGAGCGCCGTCGGCATGAGCAACGACGAGGTTCCCGCCGTGGCGTCTGGACGACGCGTACCGCCGGAACTTGAGGCGGAGGCCAAGGCGTTCTTCGAAGAAGAGGAAGCAGCCGAGCTCGAGCGCGCGTCGAGCGCGAAGAAACCGTCGCCTCGAGAGGAACAGGAACTTCCGCCGCCGCCGCCGTTGTCGCCGTCGGAACAAGTCACCGCCGCGCCAATCGTTCGCGCGTTCGGCGAAGATGTCGTCGTCAGACTGTACAGTCAGGCGTGGGTGCATCGCGAGAGCGCGCTGCAGACGATCAACAAGCGTTTGATCGACGCGTGGGAGAGCGAAGACGGCGCCGAGGTGCTCGGAGAGGAACCGAGAGAGACGTTTCACGCGCTGTGCAAGACGCTCGGCGATCGATTATTTAACGACAAGGTGGCCAACGTCACGTGCGCGGCCGCCGTCACGCTCGCGTCGGCGGCCAAGGCGTACGCCGAGTTCATCTCCGCGAGAGACGTGCGAGAGACCGTGGGAGACTCGATCTCGCTCTTGGTGGATAAACTCGGGGACACGAATCCGAGACTTCGCGAGAGCATTCGAGAGGCGTTGCACGCCTTCGCGAGCGACGCGCCGGGAGGCGTCTCCATCCTCGCGCACGCGCTGTGTAAACCCGTACAAAAGCTCAGCGTGTGGCGCGTGTTGACGGGACGTCTCACTCTGCTCGTCGAGCTCGTGCCGACGTACGGTTTAGACGCGCCGGAGAAGGAGAATTCATTCGCCCTGGACCAGGTGATGAAATTCGCGACGACGTGCTTCGACAGCGCCAACGGAGAGGCGAGAGGGATGGCGGTCAAGGTGGTCCTGGCGTGCGTGGACATCGTCGGTTCACGCGTTCGCAAGTATCTGCCGCGCACGCTCAAGCACGCGATCAAAGACGTGATAGAGACGGCGATCGATGAAAACGAAGACCCGTACGACATTCGCGGCCGAGGCGGCGGCGCGGCAAAATCGCCCACGGCGAGCGGCACGATGTGGGCGGCCACGAGTCCGAAATCTCCGCACGCGCGCGCCGTGACGCCTCGTGCCGACGCGAATGGCGACGATTGGCGCTCGTCAACGACGGATCGCGACGACATTTCCCTGGAATTGTCGGCGAGCGCCACGGCGCTCGAACGCGAAATCACCCGTCGCATCGAGACTCGCGGCGAGGACCATCCCGAGGTTGCCGCCGCCATGAACGACCTCGCCACCCTCTTCAGCGAGAGCGAAAACTTCGCTCGCGCCCAGACCCTCTTTGAACGCGCGCTCGCGATTCAAGAAACCACCCTCGGCGCCGAACATCCCGAGACGGTGCAGACGCTCACCGACCTCGCCATTTGCCACCTCGACCGCGAGGACAACAATCTCGGTCGTCCGCTCCTCGAGCGCGCGCTCGAACTGCAGACGAACATCTTAGGTCCCGAACACCCCGACGTGGGCGCGATTCGCGACGTTTTGGCCTCCCTGGACGCGGACGACGCCTTTCGCGAAGACTAGAGCCAACTGTAACGACGGCGTCCCCGAGCGAGCGAGCGCCTCCCTCTCCAGTCCTCGACGCGCATGCGTCGCCGTCTCGCGCGCGAGGCGTCGACGCGCGCGTCGAGCGTTTACGTCGCCGCGCGCGCGTTCACCGCGACCGCGCGAGGCGTCGACGACGATGATTTACGCGCCGCGTTTCGACACTGCGTCCAACTCGTGCGCGCGAGAGATTACGAAACGTATCTCTGCACGCTCTCGCTCCCGCGCGAGAGCGCGCCCGTGGCGTTCGCCGTGCGCGCGCTGAACGCAGAGACGGGTTCGATCGTCGGGAACGCCGAGAGCGCGCGCGCGGCGCTGGCGCGGTTGATGTGGTGGCGAGAGACGATCGGGGACGGCGCGAGCGGCGCGGCGACGCACCCGGTGGCGACGGCGATATCGGCGTCGTTCGGAGGAGCGCCGAGCGCGCGAGCGAGACGGTGGATGAAGAATATGATAGATGCGCGCATCAGGGACGCGGAGACGGAGGGACCTCCGAGGGATGTGAAGGAATTGGAGCGGTACGCGAGCGACGCGCACGGTTCGGCGTTGACGTTGGCGCTCGACGCGTGCGGGATACGCGACGCGGATGCGGATCACGCGGCGAGTCATTTAGGTAAGGCTGTCGGATTGAGCGCATTGTTGCGTGGGACGGTGGCGCACGCGAGACAGCGAAGGTGTTACTTGCCGACCGACGCGTGCGCTCGGCACGGCGTGAGCACGGAGAGCGTCTATCGCATGGAACCGAGCGAAGGCGTGAGAAACGTCGCGCACGAGGTGGCGAGCGTGGCCAAGACGCACTTAGACAGCGCCAGGGCGATGGTGTCGAGAATTCCGGACGAGGCGAAGCCGTTCATGCTCCAGGCGGTGCCCGTTGGACGGTATTTAGACGCGCTCGAGGCGAGAGATTTCGACGTCTTCGACGAAGGCGTCGCCAAGGGCGGCGCACCGCTCGCGACGCAGGGCGCCATCGCCTGGAACGCCTTCCGAGGCACGTATTGATTCATTGTAGCGCGAACCTAGTAGCAAACCGATGTATGTGATCCACACGCAGCGGCAGTAGCGAGCAGTGCGAGACGACGATTAAAATGGTGACGACCGCGCTCGTTTCGACGATTACAGCAAGTCAATTTTGTCTAGTGCGACCGAGTTTCGACTCTAGCGTCTCACCCGATCCAGTTGCCGTTCCGACCAGATCTATCTCGTTTAAATGTTGGACGGGTACAACATGCATCGAACCTTACCACCGATAGAGTTGGACGGCAAGTGGCTCTTGAACTTCGCCCGCACGACGCCGCTCGTCCCGTGCGCGCGCGTCACCTTGCCCCAAATCGTACGGTAATTCGTACCCTGCTTCTTCGTCTTCGCCTTGTAGACGTAGCACAACTTCTTACCGGCGTAGAAGGCCGTCGACGGAGCATCGCTGACGCCCTCCAGCTTGATCAACGACGTGTGGTTGTATTGGTTGGTGCGCGCGCGCTTGTACCCCAAAATCAACCCGCGCACGTACAGTCTGCGAGCGAGCGACGAATGAACACCGAGCGGTCAGTCTTTCCGTGGTCTCTCACGCGCATCTCGCGTCGCGTCCGCGCGAACGCGCGTTCATGCGAACCCCCACAGTCTCATCACAGTCTCATCCTCCTCCGTCGTCGTCGCGCGCCGCGACGCGGCGTCCGCGCCCTCGCGCGCGCGCGCGCCCCGCGCGTGGTTTAGGGTCTTCGCGCGCATCCTCCGACCGCGCGCGCGCGGTTCTCCACGCGCACGCCGACGCCGATATCGTCCTCGCAGTCGCGCACCGCGAGCGATGAATATTCCACCGTCCATCCCCCGCGCGCGCATCACCGTTCGAACGATCCCGCGTCGAACGCGAGCGCGAACGCGAACGCGAACGCGCGAGACCAAACCCCAAACGCATCATCCATCGCTCGTCAGCCTCCTCCTCCATCGCGCCGCGTCCACCACCGCGGCTCGACCTCATCGGGGAATCACGCGCACCACCGCGTTCGCATTCGCATCGCGCACCTCGTCGGTTCTCCCTTCGCCATCGTTGTCGTCGCGCCTCGGAAAGGCGGACGACGGGGCGATCCGCCGCGAGAGATGCGCGCGCCTAAACCCTACACCCGAGGGGCACGCAGCGCTGTCTCCAGGGCACACATCATCGTAGTGTGCCATCTTTTACCGGGTGTACCATCACGCTCGCGTGGTGTTTCCTCACAGTCTATTGTTCGACGAACGGGATCTTCACTATGTACATCATGAGTCATCACTCGTCAAAACACCCACCCCCACACCGGCGGATGGATGTCGCGCGACCTCGGCGCGCCGCCGACGCGCGACCGCGACGCGCGCGACCGCGAGCGCCCTCTCGAGGTGGTCTCGCGCGCGCGATGGGATACCTGCCTCCACACCTGCGCGGTGGTGGCGGTGATCGCGACGGTGGCGGCGATCGCGACGGGCGAGGCGGGCGACAATCCTCGTGGGACGATCGCGGCGGTCGGGACGACGGGCGAACGGGGGCGCCGCCCTCGCGAGGCGGTGGCTCGAGAGACGCGTACGGTGATCGAGGGTCGTACGGTGGTGGTGTGAGAGACGGTGATCGAGGACGGGACGGCGGTGGGAGGGATGGACGAGGCGGCGGGAGCGTCGCGCCGGTGTTCGCGAAGTGGACGCCGAGCGCGCGCGTGGAGGCGCTGACGGAGGAACAAAAGAAGGAGATTCGAGAGCGTTTGGGGGTGAGCGTGGAGGTTCCAGAGGGTGAGGCGGAAGCGCCGAGCGCGATCGAGTCGTTCGAGGACATGCAGTTGACGCGCGACATCGTGGCGGATATTCGATTCAAGGAGTACGATAAACCGTCGCCGATTCAGGCGCAGGCGATTCCAGTCATCCTGAGTGGGCGGGACGTGTTGGGATGCGCTGAGACGGGTAGTGGGAAGACGGCCGCTTTTTCTATTCCCATGGTTCAACACTCGCTGAACCAAGCGCCGTTGAGACACGGAGACGGTCCGTACGCCATCGTTTTGGCGCCGACGCGAGAGTTGGCGCAGCAGATTGAAGCAGAGGCGAAAACCTTCACGCGAAGCTCGAAGGGATTCAGAACGGCCATCATCGTCGGTGGTACAAACATGCACGAGCAGAGAAGCTCGTTGCGTGGGGGCGTGCAAATCATCGTCGCCACCCCGGGTCGTTTGATTGATCACTTGCAGCAAGGGAACACGAATCTCTCGCGCGTCTCCTTGATCGTGTTGGACGAGGCTGACAGAATGTTGGACATGGGTTTTGAACCGCAAATCCGTGAAGTATTGATGAACTTGCCCAGGCCTCATCAGACGTTGCTCTTCTCGGCGACGATGCCGAGCGAAGTTGAAACGCTCGCGAGCGATTACTTGGAGAAGCCCGTCAAGGTCAAGGTTGGTCAAACGAGCGCTCCGACGGCGAACGTCTCGCAGCACCTCGAAAAGGTCGTGGACGCTGAAAAGGTGAACAGACTTGTGACGACGCTGATCGGTGAGCAAAGAGAAGCGCAACGAATGGGACACGACATGCCCATGACTGTGGTTTTCGTCGAGCGTAAAAACCGCGCCGACGAAATCGCCGAGCTCTTAAACGCGGAGAACGTCTCTGCGGCTGCGCTCCACGGCGGTCGCACCCAAGGCGAGCGTGAAGCGGCGCTTCACGATTACAAGACCGGCAGATGCTCGGTGCTCGTCGCCACCGACGTCGCCGCTCGCGGTTTGGACGTCAAGGGCGTGGCGCACGTCGTCAACCTTGATCTTCCGCGCAACTTTGAAGATTACGTCCACCGCATCGGTCGTACCGGTCGCGCCGGCATGACTGGTCGATCAACGTCCTTCTACACCGATCGTGACTCCTTCATCGTCGCGCAAATCAAGCGCGCTTTGATGGAGCTCGAAGCCGGTAACATGTTCGCCTTTGCCACCGGCCGAGAGGCGCGCGCCAAGGAGCGCGAGGAAGCCAAAGCCTGGCGCGAAGGTCGCACCGACGAACCTTCCGTCGTGGAGACCGAAAGCGGAGTCACCATCGCCGTCGACGACAAGTTCAAGCACATGATGGTGAGCGCTCCCGCGGCTGCCGGAGCCGCCGCGGCTCCCGCCGCCGGAGCCGCCGACGACGCGTGGGGCAGCGACGACGACGACGACGGATGGTGATCGACACCATTCTCCCGCACCCGACGACAAAGGAAACCGTGTTTTGTTTAGTTTTTCGAGTTCTAGTCCAAAGCGTCGCGACAATGTCCATTAAGTTTGTCGTGAAGAGCACTTTAATACGTCTTTCTTCGCGCCTCCCCTCCCTCGACGACGCGCGCAGCCCGAGTGGGCGCTCTTCCCACCCTCCCCTCCGCACACCCGCGCGCGGCGACCGCGGCCGTCCTCCGTCGGCGGACGCGCGAGAACGCATCCTCCGTCGCGCACCGACCGCGCGCGGCGGAACGACGCGTCGCGGCGAGACCGCGGCGCGAGATGCGCGGGAAGACGTCGCTCGTCGACGTCGCCTTTCGAGCGACGAGCCTCGGGTTGTTCACCGTGACGGTCGTCTCGGGGGCGTGGTTCCTGGCGACGACGGTCAAGGGATTCACGCATTACAGCGCGCAGCACGAGGCGATGAAGCGACGCGAGGTGGAGGCGGAGGGGCGAGAGAGGTGAGCCGCGCGAGAGGGGGCGGGGAACATGTAATCATTTACACGACGCGTGGTAGACACGTCGTAGACACGTCGTAGACGGGCGGGTGATCAACGAATCGGATCCTCGTCTCGAGTGTACGAGAGGAGTTTGCTGACGATGAGGGCGCCGTTTTCTCGAATGCCGGAGTGCATGTATTCGGACGTCGACCACACTCTGGCGCCGGAAATTTTCGCCGCCGTGTCCGCGGCGAGATCGAAATCGACGAACATGTCTTCGACGTAGCTCGCGCACGCTACGGGGATGTTTTCGTTGGCGCCGAGACGCTCGACGTCGTATAATGTCGTCCACTCTTCTTCGCGGGCGAGCGCTCTCCAGATTTCGCGGTAGGGGCGAAGAGAGTGAATGTCTTCGAAGAAGCTCTCGTACACCATCTCGCCGGTGAATAGGAATTGCTTGCTCGGATCGGCGGCGAAACCGGCGACGGTGTCGAATTCTGTGCGATTTCGCAACGCCTCGTCGGCGGCGCCGTACGCGTTTCCACCGCTGCAGTAAATACTCTCATGAAGAATCGCGTAGAGCGCATTCGTCTCGAAGTGTCTGTACGCGTTTTCAATCTCGATCAAAAGCTTTTTGCTCAGCGGCGCCTTGCCGGTGGGCTCGACGCGGACGTTCTCGAGTATGTAGTGCAAACGCTCCATCCCTTGCGCGGTGCCGAGATTGGAAAATCCGAGCGCCCTCAAATGCGTCGCGGATAACGAGCCTCCTCCCGGCAAAGGTGTGTCCACCTCCTGAATGTGACGCGCGAGGTAGTGTATGCGCTCGTTATCTCCCGGAAACCGCGCGTGGAACTTTTCATTTTGCGTCTTGACGCGATTCAAAAGCTTGGTGTACGCGCCCAACGCCGACGCCTCTTCGTCAATCAACGGAGGCAAACCGCCCGTGTACAGCGCCTCCTTGACGCCCTCGGGGGCGAAAGACAGATACGTCGTGATACAAAACCCACCGAACGATTGACCCAAGAGCGTCCACTTCACGTCTTCTCCGAGCGCGCGCTTTCGGAACAACTCGGCGTCGCGAACGATGGCGTCCGCTCGAAAACACTTGAGCAGCTCGGCCCACCGACTCGCCGCGCTCGCGTCGCTCCCCGACGTCACGTTCACGTCCGGTTCCACCAACGTCTCACCGTCACCCTCGAACCGCGCGCGCGTGAGCTCGGCCGAACTCATCCCGGTCCCTCGCTGATCCATCAAAAACACGCGGTGCTCCTTGACCAACTCTGCGAGCCAACCGCCCTCCTCAAACGGACGCGCGCACTCGAAGCCCGGACCACCCTGCAGAAACAACACCGCCGGTAACGCGCGACGCTCGGTTTGCGTCATCTTTCCTCGCGACGCGGCGACCACCTCTCTGATAAACACGCGAATGAGCGGTGAATCGGCATCCGTCGTCAGCGGCGCCTGCGCGAAGACGAAACAGAGGTCAGTGGCTCGATCGGTGATGACGACGACGACGGTGACGACGCGCGCGCGCGCGCGCGTTCAACGGCGCCGGTGGACGCACCGCAATCTCGTGGTTCGTCAGGTGTAACCCTTTGACTCGAAAACTCTCGCCGACGACGTGTGCGCCGGCGGGCGTCTCGGAAGGCCACGACCAGGAGTGCGCGGCGTCCTCCTTCGTCATCGTCGCGCGCGAGGCGATCGGCGACGCGCGAGGCGACCGGCGACGCGCGCACGCGACGCGTGAGGTGTGTGTCCACGCGAACGACGCACACGCGGACGCGACGGGCGCGAGCGCAGGCATGCACCGCGGTGTGACGTCGCGCGCGGCGGTTGCCGACGGGAAGGCGCGAGGAGAAGCGCTGGCGCGGAAAAGACTACTAAAAACGTAATATTAAGCTGTAAAGCTGTGAAGCGGTATTGAGTGCTTTAGCTTGTCTTCTTGTCGCCGTCTTTGCCCGACGCGGAGTCGTCGATGGATTCACTCAATCGTAACTCGGTTTCGTCCAACTCGGCGCGGAGCGCTTGCATGCGTTCCTCCGACACATCCGCGCCTCGGTCCGAGGTTATGGACTCGGCGGCGTCTTGTACCGCACCTGAGATGAAGCCGCGGACGGAACTCACCGCCTCGACGGCTTTGCGAAGTGCGGCGCTCTCGTTCGCCACGTCGGCTTCCTCTTCGGCGATGGCGAGTTGCTCCTTGAGTTCTTCGTACTTTTGCATCAATTCCTGTCTTCGCGTGGTAAACTGCGAAGGGAAGAGCTGCGGGAAATACTTTTGAATGAAACCGAACACGAGTACGTGTCCGACCGGCGTGATCGGGGTGATGAGGATGATCACGAAGGGCACAAAGGTGAAGATGTCTAGGACAGTGCGACGAAGAATTTGCACCTCGCGAGGACGCAGCGTCGTGCCAAACGCGGCGCGAAGGAATAAGCGCATGGACGCTCCGATGTCCGATCCTAGTAAGCGAACACCGCGAACGATGAACGTTCCTGCCTCGCGTATCGTCAAGAGCGCCTCCTCCGCCGTCAAAATCATGCGTTCTCTCGCGACGTCGAGCGACATGGCCACGTTTGGCTCGTCTTTAATGGCCAACCGCAGCTTCATGTCGGGAATCTCCATGGCGAGTTTTGATAAATCCTCGTCATCGATGAGCTCGGACTCCTGACGATCGACGAGAGAGATCATGTTGCGCAGTGTGAGATCCATGACGCCGAATTCAGCAACCATCAGTCGCATGTCCTCGATTTCATCCTTGGAGAAGGCGTCCGGCGGAGACGCCGCCTCTTCCTCGAGCGCCAACAAGATGCGCTCCATCTCCATTTGGAACGTGCGCACGGCGAACACGCGACGGATGCGAGTCACCTTTTCGTCGCACACGCGCACTTTATCGCCGAGCGCGACGCGAGAGAGGGCTCCAGCGCTGCGACCCTGCGAGATGATGTGTTCGCGTTCCCGCTGCGCCTCGGTCAACGCCAAGTCCCTGTCCTGAACCTCAATCGTGAGCCGCAAAATGCGCCCCTCACGCTGTTCACGAAACACCACGGGCAACGGAAAGTTTTTCAAAGCCTCCACCGTGCCCGTGTCACCGACACCGTTGATGCGCGCCCAGATGCCCTTCGAGTAGTTCGCGGCGTTGGACAGCGACTGTCGCGGTCTCAATTTGAGCGCCTCGATACCCTCTCCGAGAACGCCCTCCGCGCTCCGAACCCGTCTCGACGTGAAACGACCGACTCTGCGCCCGATCGGCCGCAGTCTCGCCCCCACCTGCTTCTCACCCTGATCCTCCTCGGCCGCCTCAATGGCGGCGCGCGTCTCTTCGAGCGCGCGCTCAGCCTCGGCGCACGACGAGTACGGTAAATACGCCGCCATCTCGGCGGACCGCGCCTCGACGCGATCGGCACAGTCGGCAAACTTTTTCTCTAAAATCTCTCGAGCGCTCGTCGTCTCGCTAAACACTTGCTCCCACTTACCATCCATGAGCGTCCCCGCCGAGCGCAACTTTTGCTTTTCATCCTCGAGCAAAGACAAAATCTCCACCGTCTCCTCCAACACGCTCATCGCCTCCTCAAGCTCCGTGCTCGGTACGGTAAACGAGCTCAACGGTTTTCCTCGCAACGCGTTCTCCTCCTCACCCTCCCCCGCGAGACCGACGAGATTCTCATCCGCCAAACGCTGCTCGCAGTCGACGACAATCGCGTACAGCTCCCTCAACTGCGTCAACGACTCTAAACGCTCCAACCTGCGCGCCGCGTCCGATCGAGCCTCCGCTTCGCTGTTGTACGGCTTCGCCCCCGCCGAGGTGTACAATCCGAAACTAAACCCACTCGCGTTCGGATTCCCGAAACTCTCGCCCGTCGCCGACGCCGACGCCGACGCCTCGCCTCCCCTCGACGATTTCGCCCACGAATCTTCCCCCGCGTCCTCGGCGTCCCGTATCGCGCGCGCCGAAACATCACCGCGGATGTTCGACGTCATCGCATCGCGCGCCCCACCGACGCGCGCGCGCGAAGACGCCGTCCCCGTCGTCGACGCGCGCTCGCGCCTCGAGCGCGTCGTCGCGCACCGCGCGGTGGATGCATTTCCTCGTCTCGCGCTCGCGCGGACGCGCGTCGTCGCGCGCGCGACGGACGGCGCGATCGCGAGCGACGCCATGCCGAGCGGAGGAGCTCGAACGCGGGCGCGCGCGAGCGAGCGCGCGCGTGTGGGGACGTCGGGGGAACGGGACGTGACGTGGGCGCGTGGATGGGCACGGGGACTGTTTTTCGAATCGTGACTCGTCATTCGTTGATGGGTTGGGACTCGACAAAGAGTCCCTCGGGTCCTCGCCACGAATCATCCGAATCATCCGTCGGAATCATCCGTCGTCGAGGACAACGGACGGGAGACGCGCGCGCGCGCGGTGATGGCGCCGAACGCGCAGACGACGCCTCGTCGCGTGCGTCCGGAGACGCTCGGTGGCGCGTGTTGGAACGGGGCGGAGAAGGTGAACGCGGAACTGTTCGCGCTCACGCACGGCGCCTTCGTGCGGCAGATTTTGCGCGACCGCGAGGACGACGTGGAGGCGACGAACGGGGCGTTGGAGCGAATCGGACGGTCGATCGGGGCGAGGATCATCGAGGAGTACCTGGCGAAGACGAACGCGAGCGCGGGGGGGTGTCGGTCGTTCGAGGATGCGATGGAGATGACGGCCAAGGTTGGATTGAAGATGTTTTTAAACGTCGAGGCGAGGACGAGGGATTGGAGCGAGGAGAGGGATGAGTGCGTGATCGAGATGGAGAGTAATCCTCTGGCGGAGTTTGTGGAGCTGCCGAAGAGGTACGGGGATCTGTATTACTGTAACGCGCTGTGCGGGACGATTCAGGGCGCGTTGGAGGCGGTGCGGGTGCGCACGGCGTGTTCGTTCGAGAGCGATCCGTTGCGCGGAACGGGGGAGAAGTTTGCGATTCGCGTCAAGCTCTTGGAGCTCGTGCCCGAGGAGTATCCGTTCGACGAGTGAGGGCGAGTGTAACATAATAATAGTACGTGAATTGTGATGCGGAAGTCGCCAACCGGTTCGCGCCGACGCTAAATGATTCCTAGACGCGTTCGAAGCCACGCTGGAAAGAACATGCGCGCGAACCCCTCGCCCTTGACGATGGGGAAGATGATCTTGCACGCCCCGGCTAAAATGTTACCGCTCTGGAGCAGACGCTCGGGCGTCGGAAGCGGCACCATGAGACGTCCGATGCCGAAGAGTGCGACGCTAAAAAAGTGATTCACCAGATTGAGTGGATTCGGATCGAGACCGCCCAAGAGCGCAATCGGACCGCGCGCGTAACTTCCACCGAGCTTGAGGTACTCGAAACACGCCTGGCGCATTTCTTCCATGCTCGAGTCGCTGCTCGAGCAAAAGACGGCGTACAGCGCGTTGGCGAGCGTATTTATCGTCAACGCCGGTCGCGTGCGGTGGCGGTAAAACTCGTCGAGCTTCGCCCCGGTCTCCACGGGGTCCGAAAATTTCGGTAACGGCGAGAGCATCGACTTAAAGGTGGAAATGTCGTTGAGCGCCACCGTCATGCCGCCGCCCGTGAGCGGGTGTCGCATGTTGAACGCGTCGCCCAAGAGCACGGCTCCTGGAGTTCGCGTCGGTTTCGCCGCCATCGTCTTGTTCGGCATCGATCTAAAGTTTCCTTGCTCCACCGCGAACACGAGGTGCGGTCGAAGCTGCTCCGGAACCTGCGGCACAATCTTCTCCAACACGTACTTGGCCATCTCCCCCTTGGCCACGCTCGGCATCTTCACCGACGCGGGAATATCCACCAAGCATCGCACTTCGTTGGATGAGATTGGATAAAACAGCACCGGCGACGGGTCACCGAGCACGACGTGACCGTGGCTACTGTTCGGCAACAAGTCGCTCGGCGCCCCCTTCAAAATCACCCCGACGAAGTGGCTCGGGTGATTCGGCGACGACTGCGGACTCAACTTGGAGCGCAAACTGCTAAAATGGCCATCGCACACCACCGTGAGCGGTGCGAACACCGTCTTGGTGACGCTCGACCCGGGAATCACCTTTTGCGCCTTGGCGTCCCAGGTTTCCCCGGTGGTGTACGACACTCCCGCCACCGTCTCGCCCTCGGTCCACTCCTCGCCTCGCGCGTTGAGCAGCTTCTTCACCGTCCCTTGACGAAGCTCCACGCCCTCGACCGCGCCCGCCGCCTCTCGGAGCTTTTGCACGAATCGCCCGTTGTGAAAACTCCGTCCCGCGACGTCTTCCGAGCGTCCCTCGAGCGGGTACATCATCGTCGCCACCTCGCCGTTCTTAAACATCGTGTACCCGTACACCTTTTGCGCGTCGATGCCCTCGACGCACGACTCCAATCCGAGCTCTTTCAGCTTTAAGTACCCACCGGGCTGTAACAACTCCCCCACGATTCGATCCGGTTCGCTCAAATCTCGCTCCACGCACAACACGCGCCGACCTTGCTTCCCGAACGAGTGCGCCAGACTCGCCCCCGCCACGCCCGCGCCGACGACGACGACGTCCCACGCGCCCGCGTCGTCCCCCCTCGCCTCTCGCGCCGGCGCCGCGCTCGCATCCTCGCTCGCGCGTTTCGAACGCGAACCGACCGCCTCGCGAGAGCTTCCCATGACGCTCTCGCGCGACGCTCGACCGCGCGTTCCTCGACCGGACGAACGGGCCGATGACGTTCGATGATTCGCGCGAATTCCGCGACGACGGTCGACGCTCGACGCTCGACTCTCGACGCGTCGACGGTCGACGCGACGCTCGTCTCAACGCTCGACGCACCGGCGGACGCGCGCGCGAGACTGGCGACGCGACGACGACGAGACGCGCGCGTCTTCGGTCGCGCGCGTCCGGGCGCATCGTGGGTGACGACCACGACGGGTCATGACTCGTCACGAGTCCCTCCGCCCCATCGACGACGACACCTGGTGGATGAGGTTCAGAACGTACCCCCTCACACGGTGTATTTTCACACAGGGTACGCACGAAACGTCCGATTCTCGATGCGATGCGATGGGACCACCCATGACGTCGACGTGCCCACATTCTCGGGTCGTGATTCGTTCGTTGAGTCATGACCCGTGATCCATGGGGGACTCGAGTGCGCCCATCATCGCGCGCGTCGTCGTCGTCGCGCCTTTGCCGAGCGCGTCGACGCGCGAGCGCGCGATGACGCGCGCGAACCTCGCGCGAACGTCGTCCTCGTCCTCGTCCTCGTCCGCGTCCTCGTCCTCGTCCTCGAGCGAGGACGACGAGGACGAGGACGTGCGTTCTCGACACACCGGCGGCGGCGCGCTCTTCGACGACGACTCGGATTCCGACGAGCGCGACGAGCGCGACGACGGCGACGAGACGAAGAGCGACGACGACGACGATGGACTCACCATCAATCGCGCGTTCGCGAAACGGTTCGAACACAACGAGCGACGGAAGGAGATGCATCGATTGCAAGCCAAGCTCGAACGCGAGTACGCGACGCGCGCGCTCGCGCCTCGGGACGGGACGTCCGGGAGCGGATCGGAGGGGGAGTCGGCGAGCGATTCGAGCGAGACGGAGAGCGATGAAGAGGAAACGCTGGAGCGTGCGTTCGATGGGGCGTTCGCGGAGGCGCTGACGAAGATTCGAAGTCGGGATCCGAGTCTGTACGACGAGGAGACGAAGCTCTTCGACGACGAGACGACGGAGGAGGAGGAGGAGGAGGAGGAGGAGAAGACGAAGAAGGAGAAGAAGAAGAAGAAGGCGACGCTTCGTGAGGTGACGGCGCGTCAATTGTTGGAGGGAGGCGCGACGGCGTTGGAGGACGCCGAGGCGGAGGCGGAGGCGATGAAGACGAGGGACGACGCGCCGTCGTACGTGGAGGAACAGGCGGCGCTCAAACGCGCGTTCAAGGACGCCGCGTTCGGGAACGATGGAGGCGAGAGTGGGAGCGAGAACGAGAGCGACAAGTCAGACGATGACGGTGGATTGGTGGTGAAATCTCGCGCCGAAGACGCGTCGGCGGCGACGGAGAAATTATCGGAATTCTTCGGAGACGAGGAAAAGTTATCCGCCGAGGATAAATTCCTTCGCGAGTACATCTTGGAGAAACAGTGGATGAAGGACGATACAAAGAGCGTCGCCGCGCGCATGAAAACGCTCGGTGGGAACGATGACGACGACGAGAGCGGGTCGGACGACGATACGAAGGGGTCGGACGGCGACGACGAATCGAGCGATTCCGAGCTCCTCGAGCGCACCGAGGCGTTTGAACACAACTACAACTTTCGGTTCGAAGAGCCCGGCGCGGATAAGTTGGTGTCGCACTCGCGTCACATCGAGGGTTTAGTTCGTCGCGAGGACACGAAGAGACGCGATAAGCGTAAACAAGTTCGCGAGCGCAAGGAATCCGAGCGCGCGAAACTCTTGGCCGAGATTCGTCGATTGAAGAATCTCAAGCGCGAAGAGATCGATAATAAGATGCGTCAAATCTCCGCCGTCGGCGGTCTGTCGAGCAAAACCTCGGCGTCGTCTCTCAAAGTGACCAACCTCACCGAGGAGTTTGATCCCGAGGCGCACGACAGAGCCATGCGAGAGATGTACGGCGAGGAGTATTACGAAGACGACGGCGAGCTCGGCGCCAAGCCCGAATTCGGCGACTTGGAGGACGAAGTGAAGGAAATGTTAGCGGCGGAGGGAGCGGACGAGGAGGAGGGCGAGGAGGAGGAGGAGGAACTTGGTGCCGACGACGACGACGATGACGACGATGACGATGACATCGACGACAACAACGAAAACGACGTAGAGGAGAACAAGTTTAGTAAACGCGTGGCGAAAAAATGGCGAAAACAACTCGAGGCCAAGATGGACGAGTACTACAAGTTGGACGCTGAAGATTTCATCGGCGACGTCCCGACTCGTTTCGCGTACACCGAGTTGGCGCCGAAAATGTTCGGTCTGACGACGCGCGATATTCTCCAGATGGACGATAAGTCGTTGAACCAAATCGTCGGTTTGAAGAAACTCGCGCCGTACAGAGAAGACGCCGACGACGCGGCGGTGAGCGCGAACCAACGCGCGCGCGCGCGTCGCATGGCGAAAGAATTCTACGCCAAGTCTACCGATAAGAAGAAGACAAAGGGTAATCGTAAGGGCACGAAGAAAAAGAGGGACGACGACGACGACGTAGGCGACGACGAAGACGAAGACGACGCCGCGGAGGCGCGCGCCAAATCGTACGCGGACGCCGCGTTCGGAAAGAAGAAGAGCAAGTCCTCTTCGAGCAAGAGAGCGAAGAAATCGCACGGCGACGACGACGACGACGAAAAACCGCTCGAACCGCGACGGGCCGTCGGCAAAAACGCCAAGAAAAACGCCAAAAAGAGAGCCAAGAGAAAAGCCGCCGCGGCCGAGACCGCGACGCTCGATTCGTGAGTATTCAACGCATCATTGTAATAGCACTATTGTAGCACAGCACAATGCTCGACGCCACGTGACGACGCTTCGACTTCTCATCCATCGGCACACGGCGACTCGCGGCGAGCCTCGCGATCGATGGGTCACGACTCGTCGTAGGTGGGGGTATTTTCGACATTTGTATCACTGTTAGATACTCGTAATAGTTGGTATAATACGTATGTGCAAACCTGGACCCTAACCATAATTGTTTTATCTGAAAAAAGTTTGATACGCTTAATCAGACTAAAGTATGTACCATTTGTCCGAGGGGGATGCCGAGAATCGAACTCGGGGCCTCTCCCACATTCTTTCGTATTTAGCGCACTTCAGCGCTGGGTAAATCACCCGAAGGGAGAATCATACCACTAGACCACATCCCCGTGCGTATGTCTTTGTATGACGTCTACTGGCGATGAACCGTTCGTAAAATCTACACTCCCGACGCGTCGGGCGTGATGTCGTCAAGGTTGTGGGTGTCCGACAAGGGTTTAGTTGTCCGACAAGGGTTCAGAGGACCCGCGGGGACGCGCGCGCGACGCGAACGAATCGGTCGTCTCACTCGCCGTCCGACGCGTACAGAGCGAGGGCGAGGAGCAAAGCCACGTTCATCGCCGCGAAGACGTCGGCGTACCAGTACCCGGTGAGCGCGCCGAGACCGTCGATCGGGGAGTCGCTCGCGAAGAGCGCCTCGAGCGGGTTGGACCCGTCCGGGACTCTCCACAACGGGATCGCGCGCGGTGGTGGAGACGCGCGAGGAGACGGCGCGGACGTCCTCGTCCTCGTCGCGTTCCTCGCGTTCGTGGGGATTCTCGTCCGAGGGAGCGCGCGGACGGTCGCGCGCGTCGTCGCCATCGTGTGAAGATTGAAGTCGACGATGGAGACGCGTCGTCGACGGCTCCTCGTCGTCCTCGTCGCGGCGACGCAAATCGCCGGCGTCGTGGGCGACGTGTTCGTCGCGCCGTACGCGTTGGCGAGCGGATCGAACGCGTGGGCGATGGTGGCGGTGGCGATGAACGCGAGTGATAAAAACGTGGCGCTGACGCTCTCGCGCAATGCGTCTTCGTCCTCGTCGGCGGCGCGCGTCGCCGTGGTGCGTCGGTGCGTCGAAGACGTCGCGTGGTTCGCCGTCGGACGTTTGAAGGGTGAAGACGCATCGAAACGGCGACGTTGGACGACGCGATGGGGGGCGCTCGCGGCGAGTCTGGTGTGGCCGAACGCGGCGACGTGCGTGGCGGCGGGCGCGACGAGCGGAGCGCGCGTCGCGATTTTCACCGTCGCGAGCGTCGCGGCGACGACGCTGCGCGTGCTCGCGTTGGGTGGTTTGGGTCGTGCGGTTTTGTTCGGCGACGTTGGGCTCGCGCTCGGCGGCGGTGCCGCGCGACTCGTCGCGACGGCGGCGGCCGTCGTCGCCGCCGCAGTCGCGACGAGAGGATTCGTCGCGAGCGGCGCTGGATGGCATGGGTAGATGGAT
>PVBE011659225.1_pt1 | contig 21079 bp, 11 predicted proteins | sample 1631181 | NCBI WGS metagenome assembly PVBE01 (sample SAMN08397723, study PRJNA350692) | Marine metagenome, whole genome shotgun sequencing project. | isolation source: water | place: Pacific Ocean | collected 2012-04 | reverse complement strand
GTCGGGCGAGGCCGTCGCGGTGGCGGGAAGCTCCAGTATCAGTGCGGGCGGGATCGCCTCCGAGGGCCAGATGTCACGCTCGTACCCGGAGTCGGCCAGCACCCGCACGGAGCCCGGAGCGGCCAGGATCCTCGTTCCGGCCGGCTCGGCGGGCAGCACGGCCGCAGTTGGGGTCGGCGCGGGCGCCACCGCGTGGGGTGTCCCAGGCGCCGCCACCGGGGCGGCCGTCAGCGCTGCGACGGGGGCAGCGGCCACGCCGACGGGGTCGTTGGCGCCAGGTGCGGCAGCCGGTGCGGGCTCGAGAGTTGGCGGGGGGACGACGGGCGCGGCGGCCGTTGGAGCGGGATCGGTCGCCCCCGCTGGTCCCGGCGTCGGCGCTCCACCGTTCAGGCGCGGGTCTGCGACGACGTGCGGCGCTGTCGTACCGCCGGGTCCGCCGGTCGTCGGCAGCGCCGCACCGGGTGCGGCTACCGGCGGCGTAGGTGGAGGATCGGGCGCGTCGGGATCGCCGCCGGGCGCGGTGCCCGGCTCGGCGGCACCGGATCCCACGCCGGAACCACCCGCCGGTTGCCGGGGAGCTTGCCCAGCTCCATCGGCAAGTGGCGGCTCGGACGGTTCCGCGGGCTCACCGGCGGGGGCCGGGTCGGCGGGTTCGTCGACTTCGTCGCCGGACGCGGTTGCCGCGGGTTGTCCGGTCTGGTCGTCGTCGGCCGGCTCGACTGGCTCCGCGGTCGGGTCGTCGGCAGGCGGCTCCTCGCCGTCGTCGCTGTCGCCGTCGACACCGTCGTCCGAGGGGTCCCACAGTGCGGCGAAATCGTGCCCGAGCCGAGCCGTGAATTCGCCGCCTGGCGCGTCGGCGCCCCCGACGACCCACGTTCCGTTCGTACGCAGTGCCTCGGCGATCGCTCCGCGTCCGGTGAACCAGCCCAGGGCCGCCAACGTCACCGTCAAGACGACCGCGAAGAGCCACCAACGATCGTAGACCGTCACGAACGGGCGATCCACCTCCGGGAGCCCGAGCAACGCGCGCCGTCGGGTGCGTCGCACCTCACCGGCGATCGGGGCGCCGAAATAGATGGGCAGGAGGACGATGGCGGCGACCCACCACGGGATGCCCCAGCTCTCGGTCAGCGACCCCAGCCACCAGTTCGTGGCGCCGATGCCGGCCAGGGCGAAGATCGTTGCGGTCAGGTTTCCGAGCAGGGTGGCCATTCTATCGGGGGTTGCTTTGGGGGAGGCCTATTGGGGCGCGGGTCCGGTCGGATCCCAGGCTTCGTCGTCTCCCGGACATGGCCCCGCCTGGGCGACGGAGACGCCCGTGCGGGCAGCGTCACAGCGGCTGCCGTAGGTCCGACCATCGCAGCCGCAGACCGGGTTGTATTCCAGCGTGCACATCTCGGGGCGCTGCTCACAGCGCCCCGCGCCGGCGGCGCCGCAGTCTCCGTCGGGGAAGAAGCACGCGTGACCGCCCGGGCAATCGCTGTCGCTGCCGCAGCCCGGAGCGACAGGCGCCTCTGCCATGGTCTCCGGCGCCGGAAGCTCCTCCTCGGGAGCGACCACGGTGCCTTCCGTCTCGGTCTCGGTCGCGGGGGCCGGCTCGTCGGTGGCGGGTTGGCTCTCCGGCGGCGCGACCAGCGCGGCGTCGAGCGTTTGGGGCACGTCGTCCGAGGCGTTCGCCGAGCGGCTCGCACATGCGGCGAGACCGGCAGCGAGCGCGAGGGTAGCGAGCGCGGCGAGAGCGCATCTCCGATGTGGCATGCTCGTCCTTTCGAGAGTCGGGGGCTGCGCCGACGAGATGGGGCGACACCAACTTGGGCATCCCACTACAGCGCCGGTGCGTCATGAGGTATTGTGGTACCAACTCTCACCTCGTGGAAGACTGACGTGGCTGACCTCGCGAAACCGGTCGGTGCGGCGGGCGCCGCCGAGGCCTTGCGCCTGGGCCTCGTGCGTATCGACGACGCGATGACGGTCGTCGACGCCGACGAGCGCGCGTGCGCCCTGACGACCATCGCACGCGAGGAGTTCGTGGGGCGGCGGTTGGACAGCGTGGCGACACCGCGGGACGGGGGAACGCTCCCCGAGCGCCTCCGTCTGGCGTGGCGCGCCGGGCTCGACACCCTGGTCTTGTTCCATGCGGGCGAGCGTGACGTCTTGTGTCGGGCCGTCTTCGTTCTCACCGACTCGGGGTGGACCGCGTGGCTCGACGACCTCTCCCGCGACGAACATCCGCTGCGTGATGCGACGTTGTTGGCGCGTGCCGTGCGCGAGCTGGTCGTCGCGATTCCGACCGCTGTTGCCGTCTTGGATCCCGCCTTGCGGGTCGAGCAGTGCAACGCGCGTTTCGCGGACATCGTGTCCGTCCATGGCACCCCCGACGTCGGCGTGACCCCCGCGGAGCTCCGGGGACGCTCGGCCGCCGACCTCCTGAAGACCGATGATTTCGCGGCGCTCGTCCGCACGCTCAGCGAGCCCTTTCCGCACTCGTGGTGGTTCAAGGGCCGCACGTTGGGGATCGACGGCTCGGTTGCCGTCTCGTTGCGACCGATCGCCACCGCCGGAGTTGGTGTCGGCGGGGCGCTGCTGACGCTGGAGGACCTGTCGGCCGAGGACGAGTTGCGGGCGACCACGCAGGCTTTGCGGCATTCCGAGCGGAAGTACCGGGAGCTCTACGACGGCGTGCCCGACATGCTGCTGTCGATCGATCCGGAGACCCTGCGGGTCGTCGCCTGCAACCACACCGTGGAGCGGGTGCTCGGGTACACGCGCGACGAGTTGATCGGTCGTTCGTTGAGCGAACTCTACCACCCCGACAGCCACCAGTACTGGCGCGACGAGGTCGTGCGGGAGTTCCGGGAATCGGGTCGGGTGCGGGACGCCGAGCTGAAGGTCACCCGGAAGGACGGGTCGACGCTGTGGGTCAGTTTGAACGCGTCGGCGGTGCGCGACGCGCGCGGCCGCGTGGTCGCCAGCACGTCGAGCTGGCGTGACATCTCGGATTGGAAGGCGGCGGAGACGCGGCTCGAACAATCCGACGAAGAGCTCCGACGATCGTCGATCCGTCTCGAGCAGCAGAACGAGGATCTCCGCCTTGCCCGCGACGCCGCCGAGGCCGCCAATCGGGCAAAGAGCCGCTTCCTGGCGAACATCAGCCACGAACTGCGTACCCCCCTGAACGCCGTCATCGGCTACGCTGAGCTGATCGCCGAGGAAGCGGAGCTGGAGCGCTTCGAAGAGGTGAAGGAGGACGTCGGCAAGATCCAACAGTCCGGCACCCATCTCCTCGACCTCATCAACGGCATCCTCGACCTCTCGCGCATCGAAGCCGGCACGATGAGTGTGGACCTCGAGGTGCTCGAGGTCGAACCACTGGTCGCCTCCGTCGTCGACGCGCTTCGACCGGCCATCGAGCGCGGGCGCAACACGATCGAGGTGAGGATCGACGCCGGCGTGACCACGATCCGCACCGACCGGACCCGGCTCCGACAGATTCTGCTCAACCTGCTGTCGAACGCCGCCAACTTCACCTCCGAGGGCACCGTGGCCGTCGATGTCGTACCGGATCCGGACGAGACCGGTTGGATGACGTTCGCAATCACGGATACCGGCGTAGGGATACCGCTCGAGCATCAGCAGACCGTGTTCCTGCCCTTCCACCAGGTCGACATGTCCACGACTCGCACGGTGGGGGGCACGGGCCTCGGACTCGCGATCACGCGCAGCAACTGCCAGATGTTGGGCGGTTGGGTGGAGTTGGCGAGCGAGATGGACGTGGGGACCTGCGTCCGCGTGCACCTGCCCAGTCGTCCGGTCGATTGATGGCGTGCGTCGGTAGGATCTTTCACACGGACGCACTACCCTGGTGCGATCCCCAATTCAGCGAGACAGCCATGACTCCCAAATCGTTCCTGCTCGTCGCCGTCGCGACCGCCGCGTTGTTGTCGGCGCCCGCCGTCGCTTCCGCTCAATGCACGAACACGTGCAACACGTCGCACGACGGGGAGTGCGATGACGGCGGCCCGAGCTCGCTCTACTCGATCTGCTCCCTGGGCACCGACTGTGCCGACTGTGGCCCGCGCGGTGGCAGCGCCTCGTGCACGAACACCTGCCGCACCTCGCACGACGGCGAGTGCGACGACGGCGGCCCGAACTCGCTCTACTCGATCTGCTCGCTGGGCACCGACTGCGCCGACTGCGGTCCCCGCGGCTCCGGCGGTGCGGCGCAACGGCAGACGGCGTCGGGCTCCGACGGGCTGTGCTCCAACACCTGCAGCACCTCGCACGACGGGGAATGCGACGACGGGGGCCCCGACTCGCTCTACTCGATCTGCGCCCTCGGCACCGACTGCGCCGACTGTGGGACGCGGCGGCGCGCGGGATCGTCCGGATCCGACGGCGCCGTGTGGTGGCGTGACCCGACGTTCGGTGCGATCGACCTGGTGTCCGGTTTCGCCCCCGATCCCTGGGCTCACGAGATCACCGCCGGCGGTGGCTCCAACCCGCAGAACGTAGCCGAGCTCGGGTACACAGACTCCCATGATGGCTCCCGCTGCGTCGGCTACGTCACGCGCAGCCCCGACTTCCGCTTCAACTATGTCGCGGGCGAGTTCCCCTTCCTCCGATTCTACGTGCGCATGTCCAACAACGCCGACGCGATGTTGTTGATCAACGACCCCAACGGTCAGTGGCGATGCAACGACGACGCCCACGGAACGCTGATGCCGGCGCTCGACTTCCGGAACCCGGTCAGCGGGCAATACGACCTCTGGATCGGCACGTACGACGCGAGTTCCGGGAATCCCGGCCACCTGATGATCACAGAGCTCGAATCGAACCACCCGTAGGAGCGCCCCGATGGGGACGATGGTCGGTCGCGACAAGTGCGCGCAGGCGCCCCGCCCGGGTCGGTGCCGCTGGTTCTGGGGGTGCGTGGCCCTGGCTTGCCTGGTCGTCGTCGCGTGCAACGACGCCGGCGGCGACGGCGATGCGCCGAGCGATGGCGGCGATGTATCCGACCTGGCATCCGGAACCGATACCGACGCTGGCGATCCGGTAGACGCCGCTGACGACGGCAACCCGCTGCCCGACACGCCGAGCGACGCGACCGAACCCGACGCCGCCGACGTGCAGCCCGCCGACGTTCGGGACGCCGATGAGGTCGACACGGACGGCGGGGGGTCCGACACGGACGGCGGGGGGGCCGACACGGACGGCGGCGAGTCCGACACGCCCGCCGAAACAGGCGACGCCGCGTCCGATGTGGCTGCTGACACCGGCGATGATGGTGCCGGCGACGGGACATCGGACGCCCCCGACGCCGGAGATGTGGCGACGTGCACTTCCGCCGACGAGTGCGGCGTATCCACCGCCCGCTGCGACGGCGACGGGCTCTCTCGCACCGCATGGGAGTGCGTCGGAGGCCGATGCGCCTCGTCGACCTGGACCGAGCCGTGCGGACCGCCCCCGGCGGATCGATGCGAGGGAGACGCGCTCGTGCAGTACACGGCGATCTGCAGTGACTCGGCGTGCGCCGAGATCGAAGCGCGCGCTCCGTGCTCGGCGTCGGAGGTCTGCGTCTCCGGCGCCTGCGTCGAAGCGCCGGGCCGTCCATCTGTGGCTTTCAAGGGCATCCAGCCCGACTTCCACGCCGTCGAGGAGATCGCTGGCAACGGGGCGGGCCACGTCGCCATGAACATGGTGTGGGCGATCTGGCAGCCCGAGCTGCACGCACCGCCTTGCCCCGAAGGTTGGGAAGCGTGGGACGGCGCGTGCTTCCTCCCGGATGCCCGGGTCGACGACCAGATTCGGGCATACACGGGTCGCGGCGTGAGCGTCACCGGCATCCTCTTCGGTTCGCCAGCCTGGGCGCGCTCCGGACGCTCCGGGTGCCCGGCGTGGGCCGGGGACGGCACGGCGTGGTTCTGCGCGCCGGACGACCCGGCGACCTACGCCCGCTTCGTTGGCTACCTGGCACAGCGCTACCGCGATCCCGGCGACCGGGGCACCGGCCGCATCGACGACTACGTCATCTGGAACGAGGTGAACTCGGACGACTGGTTCTCCCTGGGCGGGTGGCCGAACCCGGGAAACGCCGCCGACCGTGTCGCGGCGCACGCGACGCTCTTCTGGGCGGCCAGCGACGCGATCCACGCGGTGCGACCTGCAGCGCGCGTGTACGTCTCCTTGACGCACCTCTTCGGTGGCGACGAGGGCGTGCACTTCAGCGGGTACCGGGTGCTCGATGGGGTCGAGGCAGCCTCCGCGGGACGGAGCTGGCACGTGGCCGCCCACCCGTATTCGCGGGCGGTCGGCGGCACCTCGTTCGACGCGTGGGACGCGCCGTACGTCACGTTCGGGACGTTGCACGAGCTGACCGGATACCTGCATGCGCTACGCCCCGAGGATCCACCGACCGTGTACATCACGGAGGTCGGGTTCACCTCGTCCGGTGGCGAGGACGCGCAGGCCGATGCGCTCTGTCGTGCCTTCCGTCAGTCGCTCGCGACGCCCGGGGTGACCGGGTTCATCTATCACCGCTACTCGGACCATCCGTTCGAGGTCGCCGCTGGTCTCGCCCTCGGTCTCGCCGCGGATGACGGCCGGCAGAAGCCGGCGTGGGCGGTGTGGGCGCTGGCCGACCGGGCGGCGGCTGGCACCGGCCTCGAGTGCGGTTTCGAGTATCACCCGCGCGTCGATGTCGTCCGGTGGCGCAACCCGGCCGGTCAATACTGGGTCACGCCGCGGGATCCCGGCGGACGCGGATATGCGAGGGAAACACTGCATTGGCTGCTGGCACGAGAGGAGGAGGACCGAACCCGTCCGCTCTACGATTGCGTCGTCCCCGGCACCGAAGATCACTTCGTGAGCACGGCGGCCGGGTGCGAAGGCCAGCAGCCGATGGGTCCGATCGGTTGGGCGTGGACCAACCCCGGACCCGGCCGGGTTCCGATGTACCGCTGCTACAACCCGGCAGGGGCCCACTTCGTCTCGGACGATCCCGAGTGCGAGGCCGAGCCCTGGCGGCCCGAGATGCTGCTCGGCTATGGCCACCGGTGACACGGTGAAGCAAGAGCCTCGACGGCCGGCCACTCCGCTCGCCGAAGGGGCCATGATCGACGATCGGTACAAGATCGTCCGCGAGCTCGGCCGCGGCGGCTTCGCGACGGTCTACGAGGCCAGGAACTGCCGGCTGCCCGACCTGCGATGCGCGATCAAGGTGCTCGACCTGGTCACGACCGGCGATCCGGGACGCACCCGGCAGCGCTTCCGACAGGAAGCCCGGATGCTCGCGTCGCTGCGCAGTCCGCACATCGTCGGCGTCAGCGACTACGGGATGCTCGACGACGGGCGCCTGTTCATCGTGATGGAGTACGTCGAGTCGCGCGATCTCGGTCGCGTGATCGAGCACGGTCGCACGCTGCGCGAGACCGATGTCGTACGCATCGCGACCGGAATGCTCCGGGCCCTCGTCGACGCGCACGACGCGGGTTTCGTCCACCGCGACATCAAGCCCGCGAACGTGTTGCTGGATCGCGACCCGACCGATGGTCACGTCCGAGCCCGCGTCGGCGATTTCGGGATCGCCAAGGTGCTCAATGTCCGGGCGAGCCCCATCGGCCCCGGCCTGAACACCTCTGGCTAGGTTCTGCTCTGCACCCCCCACTACGTGTCGCCCGAGATCCTCGTGCAAATGCCGCGCTTCGAGTCGGATCTCTACAGCGTCGGGCTCGTGATCTGCGAGATGCTCGACGGCCGGTCTCCCTATGACGAGCTCGGTTCGCACGACGCGGCGATCGCGCAACTCCGGTTCGAAGCCCCGCCCTATGGTCCCCGGACGCGCTCGAGTCGTCTCTTCCCCGTGGTCGAGCGGCTCTCGGAGAAGCGTTTCTGGCTGCGGTACGCTTCGGCCCGCGACGCGCTCGAGGCGTTGCGGGCTGTCGCGGGGGACCTGCTGAGCCAGGCACGAGGCGAGCCGCCGATCGACCTCGCCATCGCACCCGATCGACAGGCGCCTGATCCGAGGCTCCCGGGCGGCCGCGAGATCACGGCTCCCATGCGCCGCCCGGCTCGGACCACCGACGAACCGTCGACACGGGTCCAGCGCAGTTCCCATCGCATGCGGCGCGTGCAGACCGGCGCTGCGAGCTTCGTCCAGGCGATCGAGCAGGAGCTCGCGGCCCGCCTCTTCGAGCAGAAGGTCCGGGTCGTCCCCCCATCCGAAAACTGATAGGGGATCCACAGGTACTCTCCGAGTCATGCCAGGGAACGACGATTCTCTCGGATCGATGAGCCTTGGCATCACGAGCGGACCTTCAAACCGAGAGCCTACCGATGTCATCGATCGTCCTGACCGTGATCGGGCCGGATCGCCCCGGCCTCGTCGAACGTATCGCCCACGTCGTGGCCGAGCACGACGGCAACTGGCTGGAGAGCCGCATGTCACAGCTCGCCGGTCGCTTTGCCGGCATCGTGCACGTCGGCGTCCCCGAAGCGCGCCGTGCCCAGCTCGTGGCCGCCCTCCGAGATCTCGACGATCTCACCGTCGTCGCCCAGGAGAGCGACGGTGCCGCGGAGCAGCCCTACGAGCCCGTCGGCCTCAGCGTTATCGGGAACGACCGCCCCGGTATCGTGCGCGAGCTCGCCGCGGTGCTCGCCCGCCACGATGTCAACGTCGAGGAGCTGTCGACCGAGTGCCGGAGCGCGCCGATGGCCGGCGGCGCGATGTTCGAGGCGCTCGCGCAGCTCCACATCCCGGCGAACGGATCCCTCGACGCGCTCCGCAACGACCTCGAAGCGATCGCGGTCGACCTGATGATCGACCTGAAGCTCGGGTAGTCCCGCTCCGCATCACTGACCGGCGCGAAAGGGCCTGACCCCGGCTCCGACCCGCGCTCCTTGCGCCCCTGCGGTCGGCGTCGACGTTGCGGCAGCACCCGACCCCGCACCCGACGACGGCCCGATGCAGACCCTCCGCAGCGCCGCAGAACTCACCGCTCAGACCGGCCGGACCTTCGTGATCAGCGGTGCCAACAGCGGCATCGGATACGAGGCGGCGCTCGCCCTGGCCGGCGCCGGAGCGCACGTCGTCATGGCCTGCCGCAGCGCCGACAAGGCCGAGGCCGCTCGCGCGCGCATGCTGCAGGCGCACCCGGAGTCCGCCGTCGACATCGTCCACCTCGATCTCGCCGATCTCGCCTCGGTGCGGGCGTGCGCCGACGAGGTCCGGGCCCGGTTCCCCCGGGTCGACGCGCTGATCAACAACGCGGGCGTGATCGGCGTGCGGGGCCAGACCACGGACGGCTTCGAGATGCAGCTCGGCGTCAACCATCTCGGCCACTTCGCCCTGACCGGGTTGTTGCTCGGACACCTCGCCGCGAGCGGGGTCCCCACGCGGGTCGTCACCGTGTCGAGCATCGCCCACTTCTGGCTCGGCCACATGCGATGGGACGACCTGATGTGGGAGAACCGGCGGTGGTCCGAGTGGCCGATCTACGGGCAGAGCAAGCTGGCCAACCTGCTCTTCACCTTCGAGCTGGCGCGACGCCTCGAGGAGGGCGATCTGCCGGTGCTCTCCGTCGCCTGCCACCCCGGCATGTCGGAGACGAACCTCGTGACGGCGGCGCCCGAGGCGGCTGGCGCCCGTTTCAAGGCCACCGCGCTCCGTCTCGGTGGCAAGCTGACCACCCAGAGCGCCGCGAAGGGTGCACTGCCGACCCTGTGCGCGGCGACGCTGGCCGACGTCCGTAGCGGCGACTACTTCGGCCCGCGAGGACCGATCGAGGCGTGGGGGATCCCCAAGAAGGTCGGCTCCGCCGCCCGTGCTCGCGACCCCGAAGACATGCGCCGGCTGTGGGAACGCTCGGTAGAGCTGACCGGAGTCGGGTACGAGGCGCTGACGCCCGTCGAAAGCCCGGCCGCGGCCCGCTGACGGCCATCGCGCAGGGGGGGGCGCACGTGCGCATGCGACGGATCTTCCCTCGAGCGTAGCAACCTCTATACTCGACGGGGTCTCACGCCCGGGTCGCGTCCGCATGAACTCGAACCGATTCGCCTCCTCCCGGGGGGCCGTTACGAGGGGGACCGCCGGCCTGTTCGCCGCCGCGGTCATCCTCATCTCCTCGCTCGCCAGCGCTCCCGCTGCCGGACAGGCATCACTGCTGTCCGGGTTCGGCGGTATCGACGGCTTTGGCAGCGACGGCCTGAGGCCTGGCAACGACGCCAGCTCCGTGCCGATCGATCTCGGCGCGGTATTCCCCGCCGGGTTGCTCTACTTCGGGGTCACCCAGGAGACGATCACCGTCAACACCAACGGTGTCGTGTCCTTGGAGGGCGCGCTGGTCGCCTACACCTCCGATTCGTTCCCCGGCGCCGCGCTCCCCGCGATCGCCGCATGGTGGGCCGACGTCGACACGCGGGGCTCCGGCCGCGTGTACCACCACCTCGACGTCGAGGGTCGGCGCTTCATCGCGACCTGGTTCGATGTCGGGTACTTCGACCAGCGATCCGATCTTCGCAACAGCTTCCAGCTCGTGCTCACAGCCCGGCCCGATGTCGGCGCGGGCGATTTCGACGCCGAGTTCCGCTACGCGCAGTGCCAGTGGACGACCGGTGACGCGAACGGTGGCGTCGGTGGCCTCGGCGGCACCCCGGCCCGGGCCGGGTTCGACAGCGGCGACCGGGCGCATCACCTTCTGCTCCCGGGTTCCGGCACCGCGGAGGTGCTCGACCTGTGCACCGGCAGCAACGTCGGGAGCCCGGGCGTGTGGCGACACCAGGTCCGGTCCGGTGGCCTCGCCGAGTGCGGCAACCTGCGGCTCGAGGAGACCGAGCCGTGCGAGACCGGCGGCCTGGACAACCACGCGTGCGACGCCGACTGCACCCCGGTCATGTGCGGCGACGGCCACACCAATGTCGCGGTCGGCGAAGGGTGCGACGACGGCAACAACCGGGCTGGCGACGGCTGCTCGCCTTTCTGTGTCCCCGAGCGCTGTGGCGACGGCGTCGTCGATGACGGCGAGGAGTGCGACGACGGTGGCAACGAAGACGGCGATGGCTGCTCCGCTGCGTGCGCCGAGGAGGTCTGCGGCAACGCACGCCTCGATGCCGGCGAAGTCTGCGATGATGGAAACACCGACAACGGCGATGGCTGCTCCCGTGAGTGCCTCGTCGAGGGCTGCGGCGACGGTGTCGTCGACGACGCCGAGGAGTGCGACGACGGCAACGTCGTTTCGGGCGACGGCTGCTCCGCCGCCTGCCGCTGGGAGGATTGCGGAAACGGAATCGTCGACGTCGGCGAAGAGTGCGACGACGGCGCCATCGGTTCCGGCGACGGCTGTGATTTCCGCTGCCGCGTCGAGCGGTGCGGGAACTTCCGGGTCGATGCCGACGAGGAGTGCGACGACGGCGGCAATTTCGGAGGCGACGGCTGCTCGGCCGACTGCGTGTTCGAGCAGTGCGGCAACGGGACCGTCGACGTCGGCGAGCAATGCGACGACGGCAACACGTCGGCCGGTGACGGCTGCTCCCGAACGTGCGTTCTCGAGCGTTGCGGCAACGCGGTGCGCGAGCTCGGCGAGGAGTGCGACGACGGCAACGCCCGCACCGGCGACGGCTGCACCCCAGCGTGCGTCTTGGAGGTGTGCGGCAACGGAACGCGCGATGCCGGCGAGGCCTGCGACGACGGCAACCGCGCCGATGGAGACGGCTGCTCGGCAGCGTGCACCGTCGAAGCGTGCCCCAACGGTCGGCTCGATCCCGGCGAAGCGTGCGACGACGGCAACGCCCAACGCGGCGACGGCTGCGACCCGTCGTGCAAGCTCGAGATCTGCGGTGACGGCTTCGTCGATTTCGCCGAGGAGTGCGACGACCGCAACCGGATCGTCGGCGACGGTTGTAGCGCCCTTTGCGTCGTCGAAGAATGCGGCAACGACGTCGTCGACCACGGCGAGCAGTGCGACGATGGCAACGTCGTCTCCGGCGACGGCTGCAATGAAAGCTGCCGCGACGAGGTGTGCGGCAACGGTACGGTCGACGCCGACGAGGAGTGCGACGATGGCAACCGGGTCGTAGGCGACGGCTGCTCGCCGATGTGCGTCCCCGAACGCTGCGGCAACGCGGTGCTGGACCCGGACGAGACCTGTGACGACGGAAACACCGACGCCGGCGACGGCTGCGCGAGTTCGTGCCGAGTGGAGGCCTGCGGCGACGGTCTCAGCGAGGGGGACGAAGGGTGCGACGACGGAAATCGGGTCGCCGGTGACGGTTGTTCCCCGTTGTGCGTCGTCGAGGGCTGCGGCAATGGTGTCGTCGACCTCGGAGAGGTGTGCGACGACGGAAACACCTCCGGCGGTGATGGCTGCTCCGACTCGTGCGGGCGAGAGGTCTGCGGTAATGGCGCGACCGACGCCGGCGAGGCGTGCGACGACGGAAACGTCGAGCCCGGCGACGGCTGCTCGCCCACCTGTCGGGTCGAGCAATGCGGCGACGGCGCGCTCGATCCCGGCGAGGAGTGTGACGACGGCGACGCCGACGACACCAACGCCTGTATCACCGGTTGTATCGCCGCGCGCTGCGGCGACGGCCACCTGTTCGACGGCGCGGAGGAATGCGACGACGGGAACGTCGAAGCGGGCGACGGTTGCTCGGCGATCTGCAGGGTCGAGGGTTGCGGCAACGGCATCGCGGAACCTGGCGAGGAGTGCGACGACGGCAACCAGTTCGACGGTGACGGCTGCTCGTTCGATTGCAGGTCCGAGCTGTGCGGCAACGGGGTATTCGAGTTCGGCGAGCACTGCGACGACGGCAACCTGATCGCCGGTGACGGCTGCTCGCCGAGATGCACCGCCGAGCGCTGCGGCAACCGCGTCGTGGACGCTGGCGAGTTCTGCGACGACGGCGACAGCGACACCAGCGACGCCTGCCTCCCCGGGTGCGTCGCCGCCCGGTGTGGCGACGGTTTCGTCTTCCTCGGCGTCGAGGATTGCGACGACGGAAACGCCGAGTTCGGTGATGGGTGCGATCCCCTGTGTCGCGCCGAGCGCTGCGGCAATCGGTGGGTCGACGAGGGAGAGGAGTGCGACGATGGTAACGGATTCGGCGGCGACGGCTGTGGACCCCTCTGCTTCGTCGAGCGCTGCGGCAACGGCATCGTCGACTTCGGCGAAGAGTGCGACGACGGCGACGCCGTCGGCGGCGACGGCTGCTCGGCGACCTGTCGCGTCGAGGGTTGCGGCAACGGCATCGTCGAAGGAGGCGAGGCCTGCGACGACGGGGGCACCGTCGACGGTGACGGCTGCTCCGGCACGTGCCGTATCGAGGGCTGCGGCAACGGCGCCGTGGACGACGGCGAGGAGTGCGACGACGGCAACGAGGCCGGCGGCGACGGCTGCTCCGGCGCCTGCACCTTCGAACGCTGCGGCAACGGCGTGCTCGACTTCGACGAAACCTGTGACGATGGCAACGACATCGACACGGACCACTGCCCGGCGACCTGCTTCGCGGCCACCTGCGGCGACGGCGTCGTCCTCGAGGGCGTCGAGGACTGCGACGCCGGCGACACCATCGGCGGCGACGGCTGCTCGGCGACCTGTCGCTTCGAAGCCTGTGGAAACGGCCGTCGCGATGTCGGCGAGGACTGCGAGGACGGCAACACCGAGCCGGGCGACGGTTGCTCGGACCGTTGCGAGCTCGAGGTATGCGGCGACTTCATCGTGTCCGAAGGCGAGGAGTGTGACGACGGAAACCAGGAGGCCGGCGACGGCTGCGCACCCACGTGCGTCTTGGAGCGCTGCGGCAACGGGTTGCTCGAGATCGGCGAGCAGTGCGACGACGGCAACACCTCGGAGACCGACGCCTGTCTCAACGACTGCACCGTCGGATCTTGCGGCGACGGGCGTGTCCACGTGCCCGTCGAGGAGTGCGACGACGGCAACCGGGTCGGCGGCGATGGCTGCGCGCCCTCGTGTCGGCTCGAGGCCTGCGGCAACGGCATGGTCGATCCCTTCGAGGCCTGCGACGACGGCAACGCCTTGTCCGGCGACGGTTGCTCGGCGACCTGTGTGCTCGAGTCGTGCGGAAATGGGGTTCGCGACGTCGGGGAGCACTGCGACGACGGTAACCTGGTCGCCGGCGACGGCTGCTCGCCGTCATGCACCGGTGAGTTCTGTGGAAACGGCCTGATCGATGTCGGTGAGTCGTGCGACGACGGCAACATCACGGCCGGAGACGGGTGCGCGTCCGACTGCACGTTGGAGGTTTGCGGCGACGGCCGACGCGACCCCACCGAGGTCTGTGACGACGGCAACCTGCGCGACGGCGATGGGTGCTCGTCGCGTTGCACGCCGGGCACCTGCGGCGATGCTTTCCTCGACTTCGGTGAGACCTGCGACGACGGCAACACCACGGCCGGCGATGGCTGCGACGGAGCGTGCAACCTCGAGCTCTGCGGCGACGGTGTCGTCGACCTCGGCGAGGAGTGCGACGACGGCAATCGCGCCGCGGGTGATGGCTGCTCGCCCCTGTGTGCCGGAGAGGCGTGCGGCAACGGGGCGGTCGACGTCGGCGAGTCCTGCGACGACGGCAACGTCGTCGGCGGTGACGGTTGCGACGAGTCGTGCCGGTTCGAAGTGTGTGGCAATGGGACTGCCGACGCCGGCGAGATCTGCGACGACGGAAACCGCAACAACGGCGACGGGTGTTCGCTGTCGTGCCGCCCCGAGGCCTGCGGCGATGGGCGGCTCGATCTCGGCGAGGCGTGCGACGATGGGAACACCGCTCCCGGCGACGGCTGCAACGCCGCGTGTGCGTTCGAGATCTGCGGCGACGGCGCGACGGGCGCCGGCGAGATGTGTGACGACGGCAACCGCGTGGCCGGCGACGGTTGCTCGGCGATGTGCGCTGCCGAGCGGTGCGGCGACGCGGTGCGGGACCCGATCGAGGAGTGTGACGATGGCAACAGCGCCGAGGGCGACGGATGCTCGTCCGGGTGCCGGGTAGAGGCGTGCGGAAATGGCGTCGTCGACGAGGGCGAGACCTGCGACGACTCCAACCGCCGCGGCGAGGACGGCTGCAGCGCGTTCTGCGGAAACGAGGAATGCGGCAACGGCACGGTCGACCCCGGCGAGGACTGTGACGACGGCAACACCACGCCCGGTGATGGGTGCAACGCGACCTGTGGGGCGGAGTGGTGCGGCAACGGCATCGTCGAGTTGGGCGAGGTGTGTGACGACGGCAACCTGCAGGTCGGCGACGGCTGCACCCGACGGTGCCGCGGCGAGATCTGCGGCAACGCGGTGCTCGATTTCGGCGAGGTATGCGACGACGGAAACGGCGACGACGATGACGGCTGCAACTCCGACTGCCTGGTGCCGAACTGCGGCGATGGCGTCGTCGACGAAGGCGAGGATTGCGACGACGACAACACCGAGTTCGGCGATGGCTGTTCGCCGGCCTGCCACCTCGAGGTGTGTGGAAACGGCTGGATCGAGTTCGGGGAGCAGTGCGACGACGGCAACGACCTCCCCGGCGACGGTTGCTCACCGCGCTGCGGAGCCGAAGTCTGCGGCAACGGGATCACCGACGCCTACGAACAGTGCGACGACGGGAACACGTTCGATGGCGACACCTGCTCGGCGGCGTGCGCACTGCCGGGGTGTGGCAACGGCCGCCTGGACGCCGGGGAGCAATGTGACGATGGCGGCCGAACGGGCGGTGATGGCTGCAACGCGGACTGCCGCATCGAGGTCTGTGGCGACGGGGTGTTCGCTGTGGGCGAGGAGTGTGACGACGGTGGCATTCGGGGAGGTGACGGTTGCTCGGCGACCTGCGCGATCGAGGTCTGCGGCAACGGCGTGGCCGACCTCGGCGAGCGATGTGACGACGGAAACCTGACCCCGGGCGACGGCTGCTCGCCGGCCTGCCGACCGGAGGTGTGCGGCAACGGAATCGTCGACTTCGGCGAGGATTGCGACGACGGCGGCACCCGCGCCGGTGACGGCTGCTCGGCGACGTGTCGGAACGAGCGCTGCGGCAACGGGCGTCTCGACGCCGGTGAGCAATGCGACGACGGCAATCGGGTGTCCGCGGACGGCTGCTCGGCCGGGTGTACCCTCGAGGCGTGCGGCAACGGCCGGCACGACCCCGGCGAGCAGTGCGACGACGGCAACAGCGTGTCCGGCGACGGTTGCTCCGCGACCTGTCGGTCGGAGGCATGCGGCAACGGGCGCCTCGACGCCGGTGAGCAATGTGACGACGGCAACACCTCCGATGCCGACGGCTGCTCGGCAGGCTGCCGCGACGAGGTGTGCGGCAACGGGGTCGTCGATGCCGGCGAAGAGTGTGACGACGGCGCGGTCGCGGCCGGCGACGGGTGCTCTGCAACGTGCGCCGTCGAGGTGTGTGGCAACGGACTTCTGGACACCGGCGAGGAGTGCGATGACGGCAACACCGTCGATGCCGACGGTTGCTCGGCGACCTGTGCGGCCGAAGTGTGTGGCAACGGAGTGCGCGACGCCAGCGAGGAGTGCGACGACGGCGGGACCGTGCCCGGCGACGGCTGTTCGTTCCTCTGCCGGTTCGAGGCCTGCGGCAACGGAGTGGTCGAGCCGAGCGAGGAATGCGACGACGGAAACGTGGTTGCCGGCGACGGCTGCACGGAAACCTGCGCGCTTGAGCCTTGTGCCGGCGCCGCCGTTTGCTCCTGTGGCGACGGCGTGCTCGACGGCGGCGAGGAATGCGACGACGACAACAACAGAAGCGGCGACGGCTGCTCGTCGGCCTGCACCCTCGAGGAGTGCGGCAACGGATATCGCGACGCAGGCGAGACCTGCGACGACGGCAACACCGAGAGCGGCGATGGCTGCTCGTCGGTGTGTCGCGCCGAGGGTTGTGGCAATGGCAGGCGTGACGCCGGCGAGGCCTGCGACGACGGCGGCAACGTCGACGGCGACGGCTGTTCCCGGCTGTGCGCGTCCGAGGTGTGTGGCTCCGGTAGCGTCGACGCCGGCGAGGCCTGCGACGATGGAAACGTCGAGGGTGGCGACGGCTGCTCCCCGACCTGCACATACGAAGTGTGCAGCAACGGCACCGTCGACGTCGGCGAGACCTGCGACGACGGCAACGTCGAGGGCGGTGATGGCTGCTCCGCCCGCTGCGCGGTCGAGACGTGTGGCGACGGCGATGTCGCGGTCGGCGAGGGCTGTGACGACGGCAACGTCGTCGCTGGCGACGGCTGCTCCGATGCTTGCCTCGACGAGTCGTGCGGCAACGGTGAGCTCGATGAGGGGGAGCTCTGCGACGACGGAAATATCGACGCCGGCGACGGCTGCTCGTCGACGTGTGTGGTCGAGTCGTGCGGCGACGGCGTCGCCGATCCATGGGAGGTCTGCGACGACGGCAACACCGACGGCGGCGACGGTTGCTCTTCGCTGTGCCAACTCGAGATCTGCGGCAACGGTCGTCGCGACGACGGAGAGGAGTGCGACGACGGAGACGCCCTCGCTGGCGACGGCTGCTCACGGGCCTGCCGCCTGGAGGTCTGCGGCAACACGTTCGTCGATATCGCCGAGGATTGTGACGACGGAAATACCGATGCCGGCGACGGCTGCTCCGACGTGTGCCTCTCCGAGGAGTGCGGCAACGGCGTCCTCGATCTCGGCGAAGCGTGCGATCTGGGCGACGTGCTTCCCGGCGACGGCTGTTCCGAGACCTGCGCGGTCGAGGCCTGCGGCAACGGAATCATCGACTTCGGGGAGAGCTGCGACGACGGGAACACCGTCGGCGGCGACGGCTGCACGTCGGCCTGCGTCGCAGAGGGGTGCGGCGACGGAACGGTCACCGAGGACGAGGAATGTGACGACGGCGACAGCGTCGGCGGCGACGGCTGCTCCGCGAGTTGTCGCCTGGAGGTCTGCGGGAACGGACGTGTGGATCCCGGTGAGACCTGCGACGACGGAGGGCTCCGGTCCGGGGACGGCTGCTCGACGGACTGCTGGCTCGAGGCTTGCGGAGACGGGAACCGCGACGCCGGCGAGGAGTGCGACGACGGCAATGGTACCCCCGGCGACGGTTGCTCCCCCGAGTGCGCGCTGGAAGTCTGCGGGAACGCCGTCGTCGACGTCGGAGAAGCGTGCGACGACGGGAACCTGCGTGGCGGCGACGGATGCTCCGAGACCTGCACGCCCGAGCTCTGTGGCGACGGTGTCGTCAACACCGGCGAAGAGTGTGATGACGGCAACGGCGACCCCACCGACTCCTGCACCGCCGCATGCCGCGGCGCGCGGTGCGGCGACGGAGCACTGCACATCGGCAGCGAAGCGTGCGACGACGGAGACCTCGACGACACCGACGGCTGTCTCGCCGACTGCACGGCACCCAGCTGTGGCGACGGGTTCGTATGGATCGGCGTCGAGACGTGTGACGACGGCAACACGGCCAACGACGATTCGTGCCTGGCGGAGTGCGTCCCGAACACGTGCGGCGACGGCTTCATCTGGGTGGGCGTCGAAGCATGCGACGATGGCAACACCGCCGATGAAGACGGCTGCCGCGGCGACTGCGCACCGCAAGACTGCGGCGACGGAACGGTCGATGCCGACGAAGAATGCGACGACGGGAACCGAAACCCGCGGGACAGCTGCACCAACACCTGCCGCGATGCCGTGTGCGGCGACGGGACCGTCCGCGTCGGCGCCGAGAGCTGCGACGACGGCAACACCCTCGACAACGACGCGTGCACGAGCGCCTGCGAGACCGCCGTGTGCGGCGACGGCCTCGTGAGAGCGGGCATCGAGGACTGTGACGACGGCGACGATGACGACCTCGACGAGTGCGTCAGCAACTGCAAGAACCCGCGCTGCGGCGACGGGCACGTCTGGGATGGCGTCGAGGAGTGCGACGACGCCAACGAGCGCGAGGACGACGCCTGCCTCACCGCCTGCGTGCCCGCCACGTGCGGCGACGGACACGTGCAGTTCGGGGTCGAAGCCTGCGACGACGGCAACCTCGACGAGCGCGACGCCTGCCTGACGACCTGCACCGAGGCCATGTGCGGCGACGGCGTCGTGAAACGGGGTGTCGAAGAGTGCGACGATGGCAATGAGGTCGACACCGACTCCTGCCCGTCGAGCTGCGAGCTGGCTCGCTGCGGCGACGGCTTCGTCGAGTCCGGATTCGAGGCGTGCGACGACGGCAACGACATCGAAACCGACGCGTGCCGTTCGACGTGCGTTCGGGCTCGTTGCGGCGATGGCATCGTGCACGAGGACGTCGAGGCCTGCGACGACGGCGCGGCGAACTCCGACGCGCTCCCGAGCGCCTGCCGCACCACCTGTGTCGAGGCCTTCTGTGGTGATGGTGTCGTGGACACCGACGAGGAGTGCGATGACGGCGACCTGAACTCCGACGAAGATCCCGACGCCTGCCGCTCCGACTGCATCGCACCCTTCTGCGGCGACGGCGTGACCGACACCGCAGAGGAGTGCGACGACGCCGATCTGAGGTCCGACAGCGACCCCGACGCATGCCGTCTCGATTGCCTCGCGGCCTTCTGCGGCGACGGCGTCGTCGACACGGGCGAAGCATGCGACGCCGGAGAGGAGAACGCAGACGACCCCGAGGCCCCGTGTTCGACCCTATGCGGTTCGACCACCTGCGGCGACGGCGTGGTCGACCCCGGCGAGGATTGTGACGACGGCGAGCTGAACTCCAACGACGACCCGGACGCATGCCGCGAAAACTGTGTCGCACCCTGGTGCGGCGACGGGGTCCTCGACAGCATCGAAGAGTGTGACGACGGCGACTTGAACTCCGATGTGGTCCCCGACGCGTGCCGCCGCGATTGCAGCCTGTGGACCTGCGGTGATGGCGTGGTCGATACTGGCGAGGACTGTGATCTCGGCCCGGACAACGGACTCGGCGATTGCCCCGATGATTGCTTGCTCGGCCCGGGGGATGACGGTCCCGGAGACGGCGGCGACGTTGGCGACGCGGGCCCGACTGACGCCGATGTTGCCGACACCGTCGACGCGAGCGACGGCATCTCCGACGAAGAAGAGGCCGATGGTGCCTTCGCCAACCCGGACGCGTTCGGCGTCGACGGAAGCGACGCCGATGGCGGCGACGGCACGGGGGATCCGCCGGGCGACGAAGGCTGTGGTTGCCGCGTGGTCGGCCCGGCCGGTCCTGCGGGCGCCTGGCTCGTGCTCGCCGGGTTGCTCGTGCTCCGGCGGCGCCGGCAATCGACAGAGGCGCCGGTCAGCGAGGCAGAGGGGCCGAGGTGAGTAGACGATTGGACCCCAGAGGCGTCGTGTTCGCCCTGGCGCTCGCCGTCGGCTTCACCCCCACACCGACCGAAGCGCAGACCCCCGAACCCACGGAAGAGAGCATCGGCGCGGCTCTCGTCGGCACATGGATCGCCGAGTACGAATCGCCCTTCGTCGGCGGCATGGTCGAGCAGGTCTGGGTGTTCTCGGAGGGGAACGGATTTCAGGAGACGACGGACGGCGACGAAGGGCCGCGCGGCGGCTACCACATCACCGACCTCGAGCCCGACGGATGGTTCGCGCTCCAGACATTGAGCCTTCAGGAGGTGGGTCGCGTCCATGCGACCTTCGAGTGCCGACTCGAAACCCCCGACCGACTGTCGTGTCCGCAGCTCGGTCTCGAGGTCGTCTACGTGCGGCAAGACTAGGGTCGGGTGCCTGCGCGTTCGTCGCGCCGGCGCGCGGCACCCGGCGCGGTGACGTCGCCCGGCACATGCGGATGGCCGAGGGTCACTCCTCGTCTTCGTCCGGCTCGGACCCTGTCTCCGTCTCGACGGCGTCGGTCTCGTCGATTCCATGCGTGCCCACCGCGGCGCACGCCCCAGCGATGCCGCCTTCGCAGCCCGCCTGCCACATGCGGATTGCCGCCTCGCGATCGGGCGGCACTCCGATCCCCTCGAAGTAAGCGTTCAGGGGGGAGTGAGCCCGCGCCGCCGCCGTCAGCTGATGCCTACCCCGTTGTCCTGCGCGGGTAAGAGCGACGGTGCCGGCTGGCCTTCGGTTGCAGCTTGAACCGCAGCAGTGACGTAGCCGAGGACATC
>PVBE011555883.1_pt1 | contig 21079 bp, 21 predicted proteins | sample 1631181 | NCBI WGS metagenome assembly PVBE01 (sample SAMN08397723, study PRJNA350692) | Marine metagenome, whole genome shotgun sequencing project. | isolation source: water | place: Pacific Ocean | collected 2012-04 | reverse complement strand
CCAAAACCACACGAAAACCACAACAAGCCCCTAGCCAGCCCCCAGCCAGGCCACAGCAAAATCAAATTTCAGAAAAAACAAGGGAAAAGTATCATTAGGAGTTAAAAAAAGATCAGGCGCTAAAGCCGGAAGACCTTAAAAATGGGACAAAAAAAATTAAAAATTTTTAGGCCCTATTTTGTTATGGAGTAAAAAAATGGGAGACCCAAGAAAAGTTAGGAAAAAATATAGCACGCCCACACATCCATGGCAGAAAGAAAGGATTGAAGAAGAGATAGAGCTATTAAATTCATACGGTTTAAAGAATAAAAGGGAAATTTGGAAAACAAGAACATTTCTAAAAAAATTCACTCAGCAAGCTAAAAAACTTGTTGCAGCTTCAGGAACACAAGCCGAATTAGAGAAAGGTCAATTATTGACTAGATTATCTTCATTAGGTATAATTGAAGGTTCAGCACATTTAGAGGATGTTTTAACCATTTTACCAAAAGATGTAATGGAAAGACGACTTCAAACATTAGTATTTAAGAAAAACTTGAGTAGATCGTTAAAACAAGCTAGACAGTTCATAACCCATAGACACATACTAATCAATGATCAATTAATAACTGCACCTTCTTACTTAGTGACTAAAACAGAAGAGGCGAAAATAAGTTTTATTACCTCATCAGCACTAAATAGTATAGACCACGCTGAAAGAGCCCCTATTGAAAGTAAGGGCACAAAAAAATCAAAATCAACAGAGACGGAAGAGAAAAAGGAAGATAAGAAAGAACCAAAAACAGAAGAAAAAAAATCTTCAGGTAAAAACGAGAAAAGTTTAGAGAAACCTAAGGCACCATCAAAAGAAAAGAAAGTTGTTGAGAAGAAGGAAGAAGTGAAAGAAGATAAGAAAGAAAATAAAAAACAAGATAAAAAATCTAAATAAAAATGGCAAGAGACGTTATAAGGTGGGGAATAGCACATATATATGCTTCATATAATAATACTATTATTCACATTACTGATATGACCGGAACAGAAACCATAGCAAGAGCTTCTGGTGGAATGGTGGTTAAATCAGATAGGATGGAATCATCTCCCACAGCTGCAATGATGGCTGCAAAGAAAGCAGCTGAAACTGCAATGGAGAAAGGGGTTAATTGTATTAATGTTAAGATTAAAGCCCCTGGCGGTCACAATGGCCCTAACAATCCAGGGCCTGGAGCACAAGCTGCTGTCAGAGCATTATCAAGAATGGGCTTAAAGATAGGAATAATTGAAGATGTCACCCCAATACCTCATGATGGGTGTAGGAAAAAAGGAGGAAAAAGAGGGAGGAGAGTATGATGGAAATCAGATCTTTAGAAAATGATAAGGAGAAGGGAAAACTTTCTTTTATTTTGAAAGAAACAAATCCAGCATATGCCAACGCTTTGAGAAGAGTTATGGTAGAAGACGTACCTACTATGGCAATTGAAAATGTAGAGATCAGAAAAAACAGTTCAATACTATACGATGAAGTAATTGCTCATAGACTTGGGTTATTAACATTAACCACTGACTTAAAATCATATAACCTTCCAGAAAAATGTAAGTGCGAAGGCAAGGGCTGTGCAAGATGCCAGCTTAATTTAACTTTAAGCGTAAAAGGTCCTTTTACTGTATACGCATCAGACATTAAAACAAAGGATTCAGCAGTAAAGCCAGTATTCTCAAAAACACCTATTGTTAAGCTGTTAAAAGGCCAGACACTTGAGCTTGAAGCAACTGCATCATTAGGACAAGGCAAAGTACATACAAAATGGTGCCCGGGAAGTATTCACTATAAACAAAAAGCAACTATTGAAACTGATTCAAAGTGCGACGGATGTGGAAAATGTATAAGTGTATGTCCAGTAAATGTCCTAGAGTTAAAGGACAACAAAGCTGCAATAATCAAAGACAATCACTTTAACTGCCATTTATGCGAAGCATGTCAGGACATCTGTCCAGTTGATGCAATTAAAGTAACACCTTCAAATGATTTTATATTTTATATTGAATCATGGGGTCAATTAGAACCAAAAAAGATTGTTATGGAAGCATCAAAAGTACTACAAGAACAATTAGATGAATTTACTCAAAAGCTCAAAGCTGCAGCCCTTCCGCAATAAATAATAATATTCATGCGAGGGTGCCGGAGTGGCCAAACGGGCAAAATCATGCCTATGGTTGAGGGCCTTGTGGCTTAGTGCCTGCGCGAGTTCGAACCTCGTCCCTCGCATTCACAATCACACAATCAATAAACAAAAATGGTAAAACGAACAGGACCAACAAATCAATTATTAGTTGGTTTAATCCAGGAATTGAAAAAGAAAGCAATAGAGCAAGATGCAAGTATTTGGAAAAGGATTGCTCTTGACCTAGAGAAACCTACGCGAAACAGGCGTGCAGTTAATCTTTCTAAAATAAACAGATTTACTAAAGAAGATGAAACTATAGTTGTTCCAGGAAAAGTTCTAGGTTCAGGAACACTCAACCATAAAATAACTATCTCTGCTTTTCAATTCTCAGAAGGAGCTAAAACAAAACTATCTGAAAATGGCTCTAAAATGGTATCACTACAAGAACTTTCAAATAAAGATCCAAAAGGCCAAAAAATTAGGATATTAGGATAAAATGATAATCGATGCAAAAAATTTAATTTCAGGAAGAATGGCAACATTTGTTGCAAAGCAGGCATTACTAGGGGAAACAATAGACATAGTTAATGCTGAACACGCAGTCATATCAGGTACACCTGCTCAGGTATTAGCTAGATACAGACAGAGAAGGGAAAGGGGTATACCCTCAAAAGGACCATTCCTACCTAGAAGTCCAGATATGTTTTTGAAAAGATTAATAAGAAATATGCTTCCTTTCAAACAAGAGAAGGGAGAAAAAGCATTTAAAAGAATAAAATGTCACATAAGCATACCTGAAGAGTTTAAAGACAAAAAGATGATTACACTTGACAACGCACAAGTATCAAAACTTCCAAATACTAAATATGTAACTATATCAAGAATATGTAATGAATTGGGTGCTGACATATGAAAATAACAATGGTTTCAGGAAAAAGAAAAAGAGCAGTAGCAAGAGCTTCTTTTAGACAAGGAACTGGTAAAGTTAGGATAAATAATAAACATATAGATATCTACCAGCCAAAGATGTATAGATTAAAACTTAAAGAACCATTAATCATCGCTGGAGATGCGTCAAACAAGATCGATATTGATGTAAATGTATACGGTGGAGGAATCTCATCACAAGCAGATGCTTGTAGATTAGTTATTGCAAAATCATTAGTTCAACATTCAAAAAGTGAAAAATTACGAGAGACGTTCTTAAAATATGATAGGGCTATGCTTGTTGCAGATGTTAGAAGAAAAGAATCATCTAAACCAAATAGACACGGTAAGGCTCGGTCAAAAAGACAGAAGTCTTACAGGTAGACAAATTATTATTTCTTAATTTTTTATAATATTTAAGTCAGTGCTCTATGCATAGAATCCGGTGAAAATCTGAATTTTAGGGCACTCAAAAGTTTTGTTTTTGAATATGCTGGTGGTATGGACTATTAAATTCCAACAATAATAAAAACCTTTATTAATTCACTAAATAGGCTAAATACTATGACGCGAATAGCAGTAATTGAGAAAGAGAAATGCAACCCAATCAGGTGTGGGAATTACCTTTGTATTAGGGTGTGCCCTATCAATAAAACAGGGGAAGAGTGTATTGTTAAGGGCGAAGATATGAAGCCTAACATAGATGAATCACTATGTACTGGTTGCGGCATATGTCCTAAGAGATGTCCGTATGATGCTATTTCAATCATTAATCTGCCAGAGGAGTTGACTGATAAGCCAATCCACAGGTATGGTGAAAATGGATTTAGTCTGTATAATTTGCCTGTTCCTATTTTTGGTAAGGTAGTGGGAGTACTTGGAAAAAATGGGATAGGGAAATCAACTGCGATTAAAGTTTTGGCTGGAATTTTGGATCCTAACTTAGGTGAAACGGGGGGGGGAGAAGTTGATTTTGACAAGTTGTTGGAATTCTTTAAGGGGACTGAGGCGCAAATATTTTTTGAAAAGGTGAGGGATAAGAAGATTAAGATAAGCTATAAGCCTCAGCAAGTTGACCTAATCCCAAAGACCACTAAAGGTAAGGTTAAGACTTTGTTGAGGAAAGTTGATGAGAAGAAGCAGTTTGATAAGATTGTTAAGGAACTACAGTTAGGGGAAATATTGGATAATGATATAACTAAGATTTCTGGTGGTGAGCTACAAAGAGTTGCAATTGCTGCTACTGTTTTGAAGAAAGCTAATTTGTATATCTTTGACGAGCCAACATCATATTTAGATATCAAGCAGAGATTAAGGGTCAGTAAATTTATCAAGGGCTTGGCTAATGAAAATACTGCAGTTTTGGTTGTGGAGCACGATTTGATAATTCTAGATTATATGACTGAGTTAATTCACATGATGTATGGTAAGGAAAATGTTTATGGTATTGTTTCTATGCCCAAATCAACCAAGGCAGGGATTAACGTTTATTTGTCTGGTTTTTTGAAAGAAGAGAATGTAAGGTTTAGGGACAGTAAGATTAAGTTTGAGGTAAGGCCGCCTGTTAAGCAGAGAGAAGGGACTACATTAACCTCATGGGAAGGAGTTAAGAAGAAGTTGGGGAAATTTAGTTTAGAGGCCGGGAATGGAGAGGTACTTAAGAGGGAAGTTATTGGAATTTGAGGAGAGAACGGAATTGGAAAAACTTCTTTTGTTAAGATCTTGGCTGGTGTTGATGAACAAGATGAAGGAAAGATTACTGAGAAGATTAAGGTTTCTTACAAATCACAATATCTTGAATCAGATTCAAGTGAGGTGGTTGTTAATTTTCTTAGGAAAGCGATACAAAAGTACACCAATCAATTGATTAATCCGTTGCACATTAAACCTTTGTTTATGAAGAAATTAAATGAGTTATCTGGTGGAGAATTACAGAGAGTTTCGATTGCACTTTGTTTAAGTCAGGATGCTGACTTATACCTTCTTGATGAACCCTCCGCTTACCTTGATGTTGAACAGAGATTGATAGTTTCTAAGATTATTGGGGATTTTATGGATCAGAAGGGATCTACCGCTTTGATAGTTGATCACGACTTACTTTTTATTGATTACATAAGCCAGAATCTTATTGTTTTTGATGGAAAACCTGCAATTGAGGGAAGGGTTGATGGTCCGTTTACAATGGAAGAAGGAATGAATCTTTTCTTGAAAGGAGTAGGGGTTACATTTAGACGTGATAATGAGAGTCATAGACCTAGGGCAAATAAGGTTGGTTCTTTTAAAGATAGGGAGCAGAAAGATAAAGGGAAATTGTATTATGGTTGAATAAGTTATACTCAATTTAGTAATAATTATAAATAAAGGACATACTTCTGGGTTTTATGTGTGGCATAGTAGGATTAGTATCTAAAAGAGAGGTTAGTAAGATCTTATTAGAGTGTATTAGGAAGTTGGAATATCGAGGTTATGATTCTGTTGGGATGGTTTGTTGTGATGGGAAGGATATTTGCACCAAGAAAGATATTGGAAAGATAGATGAGGTTGATAAGAAGGTTAATTTTATTGAGCTTAATGGTAATATGGGATTAGCTCATTCTAGGTGGAGTACGCATGGTAGGACTACTAAAGAGAATGCACATCCCCATACTGATTGTACAGGGGATGTTTCTATTGTACATAATGGGATAATTGAGAATCATTTGGAGTTGAAGGAAGAGTTGATTAAGAAAGGACATAAGTTTTCTACTGAAACGGATACTGAAGTCATTGCTCATCTTATTGAGGAGAATTATAAGGGAGATTTGAAGGATGCTGTACTTGCTGCTGTTGGGAAGATTGAAGGATCCTATGGTCTAGGGGTTGTTCATAAGAATCATGACGAGATTGTTGCGGCTAGGAATGAGAGTCCATTGATAGTTGGGATAGGTGATGGGGAGAATTTCATTTGTTCAGATGTTCCTGCTATTTTGAAGTATACTAGGAATGTGGTTTATTTGGGTAATGAAGAAGTTGCTGTTGTGACTACGGATAAAGTTGAATTTTTTGATGTTAATGGTGAGTGGGTTGATAAGAAGGTTGAGAAGATAGATTGGGATGCAGAACAAGCACAAAAGCAAGGTTACAAACACTTTATGTTGAAAGAAATATTTGAGCAGCCAAGGGCTATATCTGAGACTATAAATGGGAGATTGGATGATTCTGACATTTTAATTAAGGATGAAATTGGTTTAAGTGTGGATGAGATAAAGAAAGTTAAGAAGATAGTTATTGTTGCATGTGGTACAGGTTGGCATGCTGGATTAGTTGGAGAGTTTATGATTGAGGAGCTTACTAGAATTCCAGTTGAGGTGGAGTATGCTTCTGAGTTTAGGTATAGGAACCCAATTGTTGATAAAACTACTATAGTTATTGCAATTTCTCAGAGTGGGGAAACAGCAGATACTTTGGCTGCGATGAAAGAGGCCAAAAAGAAAAGGGCTAAGGTGATTTCTATAGTTAATGTTAAGGGTAGTTCTATTGAAAGGGAATCTGATAGTACGGTTTATACTCATTCTGGTCCCGAAATAGGGGTTGCATCTACTAAGGCATTTACTTCACAATTAGTTGTTTTGTATCTGATGACTGTTTATTTTGGTAAGGTCAAAGGTGTGCTGCCTCAAGAGCAAGTTAGAAACAGGATAAGGGATTTGAGGAGGGTGCCTTTGCAAATTCAAAGTATTTTGGAAGATTCTGATTACATAAAAGAATGTGCTGAATTATACTATAAAAGAGCTAATGCGCTTTATCTTGGTAGGGGGATAAATTATCCCATTGCTCTTGAGGGCGCTCTTAAGTTGAAAGAGGTTTCTTATGTTCATGCTGAAGGTTATCCTGCTGCTGAGATGAAACATGGACCTATTGCTTTGATTGATAAAGATATGCCTGTTGTGTTTGTTGCAACTAAGGATGATAGGACTTACTCAAAGATTTTAGGGAATATTGAAGAGACTAAGTCCCGTGGAGGGATTGTTATTGCGATTATCACTAAAGGAGATAAGGGCCTTAAGGAGAAAGTAGATACTAATGTTCATATTCCAAAAAATTCTTATATTCTGACTCCACTTTTATCTGTAGTGCCTTTACAATTATTGGCTTATTACATTGCTGATAAAAGAGGGTGTGATATTGACAAGCCAAGGAATTTGGCAAAATCGGTGACTGTCGAATGAAATTTAGAAAAGCTACTGCAAATGATGCGATTGGTATTGCAACTGTTCTGAAGGAATGTTATAATATTGATTCTATCAAAGAAGGTGTTGAAGTTTTTAAGAATGAGGTTGTTAAGGGTTATCATTATATTGTTGCCGATGAAGAAGGGAGAGTTGCTGGCCTGGTTACATGGCAAATGCATGGATTACCTAAACATCAATTATGTGAATTGGATAGGATTGCTGTACTTTCTGATTTTAGGGGCAAAGGAGTTGCACAGAAATTGTTTAAGGAGTTAGTTAAGGATTCTGATTCTGAGTATGAGAAAGAAGGGTTTAAGCTTAGGAAACTGTATATTCTGACTCATGGTGACAATAAAAGGGCACAGGCTTTTTATGAGAAGATGGGTTGCAAGCACGAGACAACTTTGAAGAATCATTTCTATAAAGGTAAGGATGAGTTTGTGTTTAGTCGGTTTTTCTAATTGAACAAGAAATAAATATTTGGATAGAAAATGACAAAAAGTCCAAATAGAATAAATATAATTCCTATGATGTTGACCCCTTTTTTTGATGGAGAGTATTTTGGATCAAAGCCTTTGTATACAATTGGGGGCTTTGTTTTTAATAATTTTTTGAAGAAGAGATTATTCCAAGAATTTTTAATCTCTGCTTGGAAATTTCCATATCCTCCTGCACCAGATCTCAACAGATTTTGAAAAATTATCAAGATTAGTCCAAATGATGAGGTAATTGAACCGATTACGAGGTTTAGTGATGCCATTTTTAATTGTTTATTCTTTAACTGACTTTTCTAACAAATGTTAAGAATCCTGAATGACCAATCGGTTGAGATTTAGGTCTTACTTTTCTTTCTTCAACGTCCCATTCCCTTTGGATTATCTCTAATGTTTTTAAGTGGATTAAGTTAGGTGTTTTTTCTATCATGCTAACGAAGTCCATGACTTGTGGAATTGTTGGGGAGTATGAGACTATAAAACCTCCAACCTTTAATGCACCTTCTGCTGGTTTTATTGCGTTCCAAGGTGATGGTAGGTCAAGGGTTATTAAGTCGACATTTTTTTCTTCGATTCCCTGATAGATGTTTTTGTTTTTTATCTTTAAGTTGGTTAGGTTTAGGAATTTTTTGTTTTTTTGGATAATTTTGTAGAAATCTTCTCTAATTTCGTATGTTGTTACTTGTTTTGCTATATTTGCTAAGAAACTTGCTAGTGCTCCTGAGCCTCCACCTGCATCTACTATTATGCTTTTTTTACTTACTCCTGTTTCTGCTACTATTGCTGCTACGTCTTTTCTTGGGATAATTTGGGGTGCTCTCTTTATTCGTTTGTAGTCGTCTATGAAGTTTGAAGTGAAGAGGGTTAATTCAATATCCATGTTTGTTTTTACTTTAGAGCCGTCTTTTTTCTTGAAGTCTTTTGCTTTTACGAATCCAAATTGGGTATGGTAATCTTTAGTTTCGTCTTTAACGAAGAATGTCTTTCCTTCTTTAGCTAATAGTATTTTTGGCATTGTGTGGTTTAATTTGAACTATTTGTCCTACTTCACTTCGTTCAATAGGACCAATTGACCTGTTTGAATATAAAAATGGGCCTGACGAGATTCGAACTCGCGACCTACAGCTTAGAAGGCTTTAGCGGAATTAAATTCAGTCGCTCTAATCCAAGCTGAGCTACAGGCCCATAGTATTTAAGAAATAAAATTTATTTATAAATGTAGTGGTTAGAAGAGGGTATGTTTATTATTTTATGTTTAGTGGGCAGTCTACAAACCTACATGCATTTTTTGTGATTTTGCAGTTGTAGTCTACTCTTCCTTTTTTGGTCTTTTCTATCTTGTTTCTGCAGCTATCCCAGATGTGAAGTTTCCACTGCATTAGGTTGTTATATGCTTTTTTTGTCTTTTTATCTAGTTTCTTGATTATTGTCCACTCTTCTTTTGTCAGAATTAAATTTTCTTTTTTTTCTATTTTTTTCTCTTCGGCTTCAAGTTTTTCTTCTTCTGCCTCTACTTTCTTTAGAATTGATTCAATCTTAACTAATTTTTTGTAGACATCGTTTATAGTAGGACTCATATTCTAGAAATTAGTTTGATGATATTTAAACTTTTCTTATGGTAGCCAAGTTTTTGGCTTTTTTAGTTTTTCTGGAAGGTAATTGTCAATTACGAAGTTAAGTCCCCATTTTGCTAATGCTTGCTGTTCTGCTCTTACTTTCATCTGGACCATTTTTTTGATTGCTTTTTGCCATTCCACATGATGTTGTACAAATGGATCGTTTTTTACAGCATCTTTTGCTCGCTTGATGTCTATATCTTTTAGCGGATGGGTTGGAAGTTTGTAGTCAATGATGTCTCCTGGTGTTATCCCTATGAATGTTGCCTTAGGAACACAGAAATATTGATTTATATGAGCTGCATTTCCTGAGCCTACTTTTAGTGTTCTGTAGATATTGAAATATCCGTAAGGGTCTCCATCAGTGAATACATAGACTGGAATTTTTTTGGCATCACTTAAACGCCTGATGAATCTTCTGCAAGCTCTTGTTGGGACTCCCCCCATCGAAACTAAGATACAGTTTGCTTTTTTCCAATATTTGTGTTTGACAAGTCTTTGAAACATACCAGATGTTTCTATAGCTAATATAAATTTAGCATCTGTTTCAAATTTTAAGTGTTCAACAGATGTAGGGATTGAGTAAGCACCAGAGCCGAATTTTGTACAGTCAATTTTTAATGTTTTCTTTGTCTCTGAGTCTTTGTCAACAACAACAAGTTTTCCAGCTATCTCTCCACCTTTTTCTTCTGGGATGAATCCTAATTGTTCTCTGTTGACTCGGAGCATAGCTTCAATATCATCCATGACTGTGTCTGATTCAGGTTGTTCTTTGAATCCTGCTTCTCCCCAGTTTTTTGAAACGTAATAAGCCTCTCTTTTTGTTGCTATGTCATCTTTTTCAATTATCTCTTTTGAAAATCCCATCATTTTTAGGGTTTGGGCGAATGTTTTGATTGTTGAGGCTGTTAATGTTCTTTCTTTTGTCTTTCCTAGAAGTTCAAAATAACCTCCCTTTTCGTCATATTTGACATTACTTAGTGATCTTAGTGGGGAATTTAGTTTAGGTTGTTTTTTCTTTGAGATTTTATTGTAGATGCCTGTTGCAAGTGATTTTATTTCATCTATTGCTTTGCTCATTTTTTGCCACCTTTCTTGATGTTTGCTAATGTTGTTTGTTGTTCTTTTTTAGGATCTTTAGATTTATTGTCTTTTGTTTTGACTTCTTCTTTTGGTTCTTTAGTTTCTTCTTTAGTCTCTTCATTGGCTTCTTTTTCTTCGCTATTCTCTTTTGTTTCTTCCTTGCCTTCTTCTGTTTGTTGTTCTCCTGGTTCTTCGTCTTTTCCCTTTCCTATTGCTGCAAATTCTGCGTCAAACTCTGGATTGTCTATACGTAATTCTTCTAGTTCTCCTCTTTCTTTCTCTAGAATTTTCCCTAATTGTTCTTTTAATTTTTCTTCGTCTTTATCTTTTAGATTTAAGAGTTCTTTTAGTGCATTGCTTACATGAGGAATGTATGTTTGTATGTAGTCTCTCTTTTTTGATTCTGTTTGGATTCTTCTTTTTTTGTAAATGTATGATGAAAGTTTTCTTCCTACTTCTTGTAGGGCTAGTTTTACTTCTTTGATTATTTCTGGATAATGGGCAATTGCTTCTTTACTTTCTGAAGTGAATGGAACCCAAACTGATGCTATATGTACTGCTATTGTTAGTGGTCCAACAGGTACTGATCCCTGACTTTGACTTAAGCCGTATGATCTCCAGTTAGTTCCTGTTATTGATTTTGTTACTGCACATGCACCTTGTTGGTAAAGAAGTGGGACTCTGTTTGCAAATCGGTAAACTGTTACTGCGCCTTCATGGCTTTGTTCTCCACCATATGCTAATCCTGCTTCAATAACGAATGGATTTCCGCGGTAGACGTTTGGAGGACGCGTTGCTGCGCAGTAGAATTCAGCATTAATCTCTTTTCTTAATCCTTGTTCTAGTAACTCGGATCCGATTGGGCTAATACAGTCAGTTGGCGGTGCTATTATTTTTGTTTTGTTGATTCCCCCAATAAGTTTTTCAACCATATCTCTGTTAACATTTTTTGGTTTAGTTAAAGGAAGTAATGCTGCGTTTTCGCAGACTTGTTTAGCTGTGCCTGGACCCATTCTTGAGAATTCGTTTGTTAGGAACGATTGGAGTGTTCTTGCTTCAGTAGCCTTTAACATATCAGCCATTCGTCCTAATTCAACACCATATGGGTGAGGTTTTATCTCTTTAGTTGGAGCTGGTAATTCTTCAGTTGCTTTTGGGAAGATAATTTGTTCAGCTTTAGGATTAGTGTAGATGATTGTGACGTGAGGGTTTACGATTGCTGTTTGTTTTAGGTATTGGTCAATTGATTGTGACCCTCCAAGGTATGATCCTTCTAAGTCTAATTCTGCTTTTGTTCCGTGGTCTTTTTTCCACTCAATTTTTTCTTCTTTTATTATTGAAGGAGTATTATTTTGAGTGTCTATTTTTAGTTCATAATAGTGAGCTGGATCTTTTGGTGAGATTTTTGAAATTATTCTTGCAGGCTTTCCAGTTGTTAATTGTGCGTAGAGGACAGAAGCACTTATACCTATACCTTGTTGACCTCTTGATTGGGATAGTTTGAAGAATTTTGAGCCGTATAATAATCTTGCAAAAACGTGAGGGATTTGTTTTTTAACAATTCCTGGACCGTTGTCTTCAACAATAACTCTGAAGCGGTCATTTTGCATGTCAATAACTTCCACACTTATTTCTGGGGGAATACTTGCTTCTTCACATGCGTCAAGAGAGTTGTCTACTGCTTCTTTGATTGTAGTCATTAATGCTTTTCTTTTGTTATCAAATCCTAGAAGATGTCTGTTACGGCTGAAGAATTCTGCTACTCCTATTTCCCTTTGTTTTTTTGCTAATTCGTGTGCTACTGGTGTTTTAGCCATATTTTGCCTCTTGGTTACTTAATTAAATACCATCTAATATTTGATTTCTTTTTAGTTCCCTTCTTCTTTTTTCCAGCCATTTATAAACGTTTGCATGTGTTGAACCAGTTAGTAATGATTCTATTGCATGTCTAGCAATGGATGCTGAGCTATTTGTTCCGATGATTGCAACTGTTTTACCAAAAACAGATATATAACATTCACTTAACTCCTCGATAATCCTTCTACATTTACCTTCTGTTCCGATGATTCTACCTTTTAGTCTCATTAATGAGCCTTTTGATTTTCTAGCGTAATCTTACATATCAACCATTTCAAATACATAGATTGGTTTTAGTAATCATAATGCTGTTTCTGGATTGATTCCTCTGCCAACAGCTATGATTACTTCTTTTGCGTTATACATACCTAGCCCGTCTTCTCCAGAAATGAATACATCTCCTTCTTTGGAGTCTACTTTTATCTTTGTTTTTGTAGATGACTCTATATCTTCCTTTACACTGCCTTCTTTACCTATTAGGACTGCTACCCTTTCCTTAGGTATTTTTAGTTCATATACAAAATCCATGATGTAAAAGTTTTAATACAATGTTTTTAAATGTTTTTGTTTAGGGTAGGCCTGGAGAAGATTGTGCAGACAGAGTATATACGTATGATGTAGTTATTAGGAACTTACCTTTCTTTAAGGATTATCCAAAGAAAGTTTTTGTCGGTGCAGGAAGGTCAACTTCATTTACGTTGACTGTAAGGCCTTATGAAGTTGATAAAGGAAACATTATAAGGAATGTTGAGGTGAGACCTACAATTACTACTGCAGTTGCAGGAAATGTGGTTCAGGAAATGAATGATGTAGAAGAAGATAGTATTGAAGGGGAGATTATTGAAATACCTTTACCCTATTATCAGAAAGAGTATAAATTTAATGTGAGGGTAATGCAATCTGGAAACCCTAAAGTACAGGATACAGCTTATTCAGTACTTAGGATAAAACCAAGAGAGCCACAAACACCCCCGGAATTTCCTCGCGAAAGGGTTGAGATTAAGCTTTACAGGGGATGGAACTTAATTAACCTTCCTGGGAAATTAGTTAGTTTTGAATCCGATTCAAGTTTGGCAAGGAAATTGCTAGGATTTGTTTACCTTAAGGAAGAACAGAGGTACGTTTCAATTAAGGAAGCTCAGAATATTTTAGGTTCTGAGTTTAGGGAATACTTAGCAACGAATGCATTCTGGGTATATTCTTATTCAGAACATGCTTTGAAGGTGAATATTGATAGGGAGATATCATTTGACGGAATGAAGCTAAGTCCTAATTGGAATTTGATTCCAATAACAGAGGACATGGTTGGTGGTTATCTCGGTGATATTATCGGAGAATGTGAATTTGAGAAGCTCTATATGTGGAATGCTCCAATGCAAGAATGGGAAAAGTTAAATAAGGAGTATGTCTTTAGGGGTTTTGAGGCTAATAAAGGTATTATTGTAAAGTCAGCTGACTATTGTAGATTAGGTGGGGTTACAATAACTGCAATTGAGCCTCCAACGATGCCTTAGGGGTTAAAATGAAGAAAAAAATCTTATTTTTTATTTTTGTTGTTCTTATCTTTTTATATGGTTGTACTAACAATACTTGTGAAACTGGACTCTATACTGGTGAAGGGGATTGTTGTAATTATGTTTGTGGTAAGGAATGCCCAAATGGTTATCAAGAAGGTAGTTGTGGTTGTGAGTGTGAAGAAAGTGGAGGAGAAGTTCCTTCAGATACAAATATAGATGGGATATTTGATTCTGATGGGGGTATTAGTCCACCTGTTTTGCCTAGTCCTTAATTATTTGTTTTTTTATCTTTTCTTCGTTTGGCTTTAATCCAAGTTTTGTGAAGAAAGTACAAATATTTCTAATGTCTCTTTCTAAGAATTCTCTAGCTCTTGGATGTTTTAGTGAGCTACATTGAGAAAAGTCAATGAAGACTGGTCTTTCATTGAGATTTAAGATATTGAATGCAGAGAGATCAGCATGTATCATGTCTGCTTTGTACATTCTTTTAATGTTGATGATTATCTCTTTTAGGAATTCTTTGGGGTTTTTTGGTTTTTTATCTTTAAGTCTTGGTGCGATCTCCCCATTACCAATGAATTCCATTACTAATACATTGTTCTTGAATTTCATCGGTGTTGGGACTACGACATTTGCTTCTCTTGCTTTTAATAGGTTTCTATACTCTCTTTGAACCCAATGTAGGATAACTACACGCTTTCTTTTTTTAATATGTGCATATCTTGGATCGTATTTGATGTAATCATACATTTTGTTGAAATCACAGGCTTCTAGTCGGTATATTTTTACCATTACCCTGCCGTTTTTCCCTGTTGCTGAGAAGATATTTGCTTCTTTTCCTATTGAAATTGGGCTTTCGAGGCCATCAAAATAGCCTTCGCTAATTAGCTTGAAAATGGTTCTTTCAGTGAAATTGTCAAATACATTACCCCAAGTTCTGAACTTTTCTCTTGCTTTTGTAGGCATACTCTAGTTGAGGGTAATGCGGTTTAAATAAGTTGTCAAAAACTGCTAATTAGGGATATGTTCTTACTTGAAAATAGTATCAAAAGCGAAAGCTTTATATACTAGTAGTACTATACAATAGTAACATAAGAGGGGTGGTTACTTACCTCTAACTGTGCTTTTGAGCACCATTAATATGTTACAATCATCTAAACACCTCTTTTCCCCAGCAAATGTCTTTTTAAGGCATTTGCTCGGGGTTTTATATTCATTAAAGCTTATAATCACCTCTTTTTCCCTGGCAAGGGCCTTTCGGGGTTTTTGCTGGGGTTTTATATTCAAATTGTGTTATGTCAGAAATATACATATTTCTGAGCATGCTCAAGAACCGCCTGAATTTGATAAGCTATTGGCGATTCTTGACAAAACATAACATTTTTAAACTACAACATATTTCTTAGTAGTAGATATCATATATAGCTTAAACACTATATGTGGTATGGCCCGTCACGAGAGTACCCACTGGAGTTGACGATAATATTCAAGCAATGAATTTGGGAGTTAGTGTTTACGGGCTACAAGATTATTAGGTTTATACGACATAAGAACAAGCATTTAATTTATCATATCATCATTCATCAATTTATGTGTAGAGTAACTAGGGATGTTAATAAGTTATAAAGCTTGTTCTGTGTTAATAGTTAATTGGAGGAGGCTATATTACACTCACTATTCATTCATTTACCAAGGGTACAATGGTTAGTTAAGTAATTGAGCTTCTTCTACAAACGGAGTTGGAAAATATGGGAAAGATAAGTCCAGTATCATCAAAGTACATTGTTCATGCAACTATTGAAATTGATGGAGTTGTTGATAGACCAGATGTTATAGGCGCTATTTTTGGCCAGACAGAAGGGCTGTTAGGATCAGATTTAGAATTAAGAGAGTTACAAAGAAGTGGAAAAATAGGTAGAATTGAAGTTAATGCGGAGACCAGAACAGGGAAAACCAAAGGTACCATCCTTATACCTTCAAGTTTAGATAAGGCTGAGACTTCAATAATTGCTGCAGCTTTAGAGATAATCCAAAGGATAGGTCCTTGTACAGCAAAGATTGCAGTTAGTAACATTGAAGATGTAAGGGTAAGTAAAAGAAACTTTGTTATTGGGAGAGCAAAGGAACTATTAAAGGACATGATGGATTCTACAATGCCTGATTCTCAAGAATTAGCTGATGAAGTAGCATATTCTGTTAGAGTGATGGAAATTGAAGAGTACGGCAAGGACAGATTACCTGCAGGTCCTTCGATAGATGATAGTGATGAAATTATTATTGTTGAAGGAAGAGCGGATGTGATTACTTTGCTAAAACATGGTTTCAAAAATGCAATAGCTATGAATGGTACATCGGTTCCTGAGACAATTATTGAATTGAGTAAGCAGAAGGTAATTACTGCTTTTGTGGATGGAGATCGAGGTGGAAAATTAATCATAAAGGGATTATCAGAGGTTGCCGATATTGACTATGTGAGTTTTGCTCCTGATGGAAAGGAAGTGGAAGAGATTACAAAGAAAGAAATCCATAAAGCTTTGAGAAGTAGGATTTCTGGAGAGCAGGCTAACCTTGAGTTAGGTAAGGATCCTGATAGGCTTGATGTTCCTCAAAAGAGGCCTGGCTATAAGCCTATTCCTAATTCAGCTCCTGCACAACAACAGAGACCTGCACCTAGTGCACAAAGGCCATCAGCACCTGCACAACAGAGACCTGCACCTAGTGCACAAAGGCCATCAGCACCTGCACAACAGAGACCTTTTGTTCGGCCTTCGCAATCACAGCATCATTCACCACAAGCTCCACCTAGGAATAAAGCGACTCCTGATGAAATAAAAGTTTTTAAGGGCATGTTAGAAGACCTTATTGGGACAAGGGGAGCGCATATCTTGGATGATAAACTTAACATTCTTGGGAAAGTTCCAATTAGTGAACTTCAAACAACTATGAAAAGTTTGAGCAATAATGTCTATGCTATTGTTTTTGATGGTGTAATTGATAGGGATCTTGTAAGGATTGCAGAAAAAGCAAGTGTTGATTACTTGGTTGCAATGGATCTTAGGATAAAACCAACTGAAACAAGAATAGAAGTATTGACTGTGAATGATTTGTAGATTTTTTTAATTTATTTTTTCTTTAAGTTTTTCTTGACACTCTTCTAGATTATTTAATTCGCAGAATTTCTCTTTGATTATCTCAGGAGATCTGATACCTCCAAACTTTAATTGGTTATTGATTACAAAAGATGGGAAGCTTGTTATGCCTAGTTCACTAGCTAATTCGTCTTTTTCATCGTTAGAGATAATTCTTTTTGAATAGCTTATTTTTTCGTTAAAGATAGATATAACTTCATTGACATTGTCTTCAACTTTTTTGTTTATTTCTGGGTTGTTGTTGATTACAAATAGTTCTAGTTTATTTTTTTCTTCTGGTCTTGTGAAATAATAGTTTGCTCCGGAAGCAGATGGTTTTATTGTGAATTTATTGTCTTTTTGTATTAATGCGCTCTTGAATTGGTTGAAATTAGATGTGCTTTTGATGCTATTATCAAAAATATAAGAAGGGATTGAGTTTAGGTTTAGTTCTGTAATTAAATCTGAACTTTCTTGAGTGTTGAATTCTACATGTTTTATTATGACTCCAGGAAATAGTCTCTTTATTATCTGAGTCATCCTATCTGCATCACAACTTGGACAGTCATTTTTGTTGATGATGGTAAGGCTTGTAGTTATTGCTTTAGTATACTCGCATTTTGCGTCTTGAGTATTTGGATTAGTGCATGTGCCTATTTTATTTTCCATTAGGCAATCATTGTCGTTGATACATTCTGGTTTTGTGTCAATAATCGGTTCTTTGATTATTGGATCATCTGTAGGTGTAAAACTTTTGAATAGGAAATAAATTAGGAGGATCATAACGACTAGTCTTGCCCATTTAGTCCAAGATGGTTTTTTTTCTTTAATTTCTTCTTTATCTAAGGTACTCTGTGTTTCTTCAATTGGTTTTTCTTTTGGAGTTATTGGTTCTTCATTATTGATTATGTCATTTACTTCGTCTTCTGGTTTTTGAGACTCTTTGGGCTTGGGTTCTTCTTTATCTGGAGTACTTTGTGTTTTAACTTTTGTTTCTTCTTCTGTTGTTGTAGGTTCTACTTTTTCAGTGATTTTTTCTTCGGTGACTTCTTTTTTTGGACTTTCGGTTTTTTCTGGGTCTTTTTCACTTGAAAGTTTTTCTTCTTTATTGTTTTCAATTGATTCTTCTTTAATTTCTTCTTCTGGTTTTTGAGACTCTTTGGGTTTAGTTTCTTCTTTTTCCTTTTTTTCAATCTCTTCTTTCTTTTTGTCTATTCCTTCAATTCCCCTGTTGAATTCTTCTTGGCTAATTATTCCTGATTCAAGGCTTTCTTTTAAGAATTTGAGTTCTTCTTCTATTCTAATTTCTTGTTCATTATCCATTTGAGCACCTTATACAGTTATTTCTGTTATTATGTTGGTGAGTTCAGTTGATTCTCCCTGGATGTAATCCATATCGTAAGCATTTCCAATTCTTACATATTTACATCCCATGATGTATGTTGGAACTGTGCTTTTGCTGTTAAATTTCTTGAAAAGTTCAACTTCTGACCTAGGGATACCTTTTTCTATTTCGGTTGTTAATGTATTGTCCCCTATATCCAATTCCCAGTGATAAGCGGTTATTTTGTCTTGTTCAATTAATTTTTTAACGGTAGAATCGAATGCTTTTTTTGCAGTACTGCATTGAGGGCACGTAGTTGTTGTGAATAATCTCATTATTGGTTTTGCATCTTTATTACATAGAGGTTCATTTGTATTCTTAAATTCATTTAAGTTTACTTTGGTTTTTTTGGTTTCTTCTCCGATGATTATGTTGGCTTTTGATTTAAGTTGAGTTATGTACGTTTCAAGGGCCATATTTTCTTTTTCTGAGAATAATAATAATTCAATTTGGGGTTTTACCTCTTCAAAAGGTGCATTTTCAAGTGTTTCTTTTTTGTCTTCATAGAAAAACAATATTTCTGATTCTGATACTTCTATGTTTTTAGTTATTATGTTATTTATCAGTTTGTCAATTAGTACTTGTTTTTTTATTTGAGTTTCAAGTTCAGCTAGTGAGGTTCCTATTTTATCTAATTCATCGTAGAACTCTTCCTCTGAGTTGAATGAAGTTATTAGTTCAGTGATTTCTTTGTTTAATTCAGTTTCACTAATTTCTATATTTTCCTTTTTTGCTTCTTGGAGTAGTAATGTTGCTGTGATTTTTTGATCAATAAATTCATCTAACGTTAAATCTTCGTTAATTTTCTTTGCTATATTGAAATCTTGTTCTATTTCATTAGCAGTTATTATTTCGTTATTTATTATGATAGTTTTAGTGACTTTGTTCTTTGGAATTAAGAGGTCTTTGTTTATATATAATGTATATCCAATAATTAGTACAACAACAATCAAAAGAATTAGGTTATTTATTTTTTTATCTTCTTTTTTAGAGTTTTTTTTAGTCAATTAGCTCACCTTTTTCAAATCACCTCCCTTTTTTGTTTGATTAAAGTGCTTTGATAGATAAAGTTTTCGGTATTTTATTGGAAATCCATTAAAAAAATAAAAGGGGAGAATAGACGCACAATGCTCTTGATCTCTTCTTATTTAAGTTCTCCACCCTCTTGCGCTTTTGTTCTTTGAAGGAGCTGAGAACTAGGTTGGTTAAAAGGTTTTTTGTTAGAAAAAAGTAGCAGGATTGGAATAAGCCGCCTTTTGTCAACCCCAAAACAAAATCTAGATGATTTTGTCGATAGGTTGTCTTAGCATTCGACTATGCGTCATGTAAAATTTGACTTGCACAAGTCAGGGCTCGCCGTTTCATCCTTTCCTTTTAGAACGTCAGTGGGTTAACTCATTCTTGTTGCCAAGAACTTCTCTCACATCATCCTCCTAAAAGGTGGTATCGTTTCTGAGCGGTTGCCATCCATTTCTGAATCTTACTCCCGTAAGTGACTGCTCCACCATGATTTCGGAGTTTAACCGCGAATCAAAGGCTTCAGTGGGCGGACTTTCCTCAGTTCAAACAAGTGAAACGCCATAAATTTTCTTGCGAAAATTTAACGTCACGTGGAACCGTTAGCTAAGTACCAACCCTGCTAAGAAAAAGGAGGTTTTTTGGGTATATAAACTTAACGCTCGAATGTTACTACAATCATCGGAGCTTTTCCAGAATACACTTGTCTTTGTTCTTTTATTCTGAATTTGTGCTTTTCTGCGTATTTCTTCAGTGAATCGATGGTCTCTGAGATTAGGACTATCTTGCCGTCTTTCTTTAGGGTGAATTCTGCTTGGTAGAATAGTTCGTTGTAGACCTTTTCTATGTCTTTCTTGTTTAGGTTTGTTATCTTTGGGGGTTGGGCTATGATTCTGTCTATAGTTTCTTTTTCAAACTTGGTGTCTAGCCATTCTACGTCTATTCTTGCAAAGTTTATTAGTTTGTGGGTGCCTGCTATCTTTGCGTTTTTCTTTGCGTTGGTTATGTATCCTAAAAATGAGTCGTATCCGTAGAGGTTTAGTTTGTCTGTTTTTCTTTTTTTGTCTGCTTCTTGGAATACTTTCTCTGAATTTATTTTTTTGAACTTTAAGAATGCGAATTTGTCTTTGCTATAGTAATTTATTGGGAATTTTGAGAGGTATAATGCTGTTTCAATAGGTATTGTTCCTGAGCCTGTAAATGGATCAACTATTGTCTGGTCTTCTTTACAGTCTGCTATTCTTAGTAATGAATAGGCGATTGTGCCCCTTAGGGATGATTGATGTGTGAATATACGGTATGTTCTTTTGTTTAATTCAATTCTAGAGAAGTCAATCCCAAAGTAGCATTCGTCTTTATGGATGTAGATGAAGAAAATTACGTCTGGACTGTTTAAGTCTACTTCCTGATTGTAATTTTTTTCTTTTTTTATCTTGTTAATTATCATCTCTCCTGTTTTTGCACAGAGCTCTTCTGAGGTGAGGCTTTCATTTACTTTTCTACATGCTACTTTGAATGTAGCATTTTTATCTAGCCATTCTGATAAATCTAATTTTTTGATTTCTTTTTCTAGTTTATCGAGTAAATCTTTTTCATTAAAATTGAAATGATTGAATAGGAACAGGATCTTATCCACTGATTGTGCTTTGTAGCAGAGTAAAGCTAAGTCTTCTAGTTTCTTTGGTTCAAATATTATGCATG
>PVBE012568368.1_pt1 | contig 21084 bp, 20 predicted proteins | sample 1631181 | NCBI WGS metagenome assembly PVBE01 (sample SAMN08397723, study PRJNA350692) | Marine metagenome, whole genome shotgun sequencing project. | isolation source: water | place: Pacific Ocean | collected 2012-04 | reverse complement strand
CGCTGTCGTCCAGGCATTTCGTCTTGCTGAAGACACGCACCGCATCGGCCGGCATCTCGGGCGGCTCGCCCAGACTGCCCAGAGTGTGGCTCTGCAAGGTCGAGGGATCCTCTTCCCCCCGAGGTTGAATTTTATTTTCGCCTCTTTACCTTCCCCCATCAGATCGAGATGCTCGTTTAGTGATTCGCTAATAACGGTTTGCTGCCTCTTCGGGTCAACTTTGGATTTAAGAACTAGCCGTTTCTCACCGACAATTAGCTCTGCTACTTCTTCGAGTCCTATCACCTTTTCTTCTTCAACTTTGGGCTTATTTTCTTTGAGGCCGAATACATCTTTTGCTACGCGCACTCCCTTCTCTGGAGTTGTGACTTTGATGTCTTTGATCTGCTCCAAGCGTTTTCTAAGTGGAGCTTTGTTCGCTAGCTGCACCTTTAGACCAGCACGAGCATTTATTTCTAGAAGGATTGGTCCAGACGCTTCATCGAGGGCTATGTCTACAGCCAGGAATCCGAGATTTGTGATTAACTGACATTTAGCGGATATAAGCAGCATCTCATCCCAGAATGGTATTACGAAATCTTTATCGAATTTTCCTATACCAGGAATTTCTGCGATTATCTTCTTCTTCTTTGCCATGTGAGTTGGTTTTCCGCTTCCGAGATCTATCCCCACTCCGACTGCTCCTTGTGCCATATTGGCGCGCCCTCCTGACTCTTTCGTCGGGAGCCGCAGCATTGCCATTACGGGGATCATGTTGAATACGATGATCCGGATATCTGGAAGACCTTGGTATGTGTATGGGGCGATGGCGTGATGCGTTTCAATTCGCTGCTCAAAAAATGCACGATCCATGATCTGGTTGATTGAGTAACGTCCATCTAGTGTCTCGCTGATGTGCTGCCGAACGTCATCTACCGACATGACTTTGCCGTTTACCGTGACAAAGTTGCTTCCCTGTCTTTCTTTGAATGCGATAATCCCCTCACCACCTGCTCCTCGATTTGGTTTGAGTACTACGTTACCTGGAACACTCCCAAAATCGAATTTTTCAAGCTCGTCGTAGTTTTGAATTACCGAAATTAGCTTTGGCACAGGAATCCCTCTGGCAGATAGGTAGTGCTTCGTTTTTAATTTACTATCAGCGAACCTCACCCCTTCTGCGGTGTTTCCTTTCTTGATGTAGATGAGGTTTCTGGCATTAATACCAAGTAAACCTTTGTTCAGATTGAGCATATTACTCCTCTATGTTTTTGAATACGTCTCTAAATTGCAGATATTCTGTCAGCCTAAGGCCTGTCCATCGACCCAGGTAAAGGTTGATGATGACGAAGATGATCATTACTTCAGGAACATTCAAAATTAGGTCGTGCAGGTAATTGAATTTAATTTCACCAAAGTACAGATCGACGACTCCTCCTGCTGAGATATATGCGACGAGGGATACGAAGAAAGTTTCGACCATCATGATCATCGATGCTGACAGCCCCTTCTCGGATCTCAGCGATACAAATTTCTCGGTTAGTGTTCCCATAATTACAACCGGGAAGATGGCGAATGAGATTGATTCGATGTCGAATAGGTTGAGGTAAACCGTTGTCGTTAGAAGTAAGAATATCGTGAGCGACACTGCAATCAATACAAGAGCCATTTTCGGTATGTATAAGAGCTTTAATGGCCTCAGGACTTTGTGCGTGAGAGTCCCCATGGCCACAATAAAGAACAGCACGACTATTCCGAACTGGAGCCCGAGGATTAGGAATGTAAGCGTAATAATCGTCGGCGTGTAGATCCCCAGTGTTGTGATCCCGATAACCTGTTTCATGAATGCAATCACAGTGGCGATCAATGGCAGAAGTAGGATTAAGATTATCGCGTTGTCTGGCACTCCAGCTTCAGCCAAAAGGTCTACAAAGAATGAAAGGATGTTGAAAGGAGTCAGTCGTGCCTTCGCCTCATTAATGACTTCGAAGTCTAGCCCGCTCCTTGATAGCTCTTCTTTAAACTCGCTGGTTTCTGGTGCATCGATGAAAGAAATCAGTCCTGCGTCTTGAACTAGTATAATCTCTTTTGGCTTTAGCTGACTGAACTGTCTTTCAACTCTTCTCGTGCTACCAATATCGTTGGTAATTAGAATTATGCTCGTATTCCCGAACACGCTCTTGTTTTCTTGTGCCTGCTGGTATCGGCTAAGTGCGTTTAGTCCGGCTCCTCCCTCTGTCCATACAATCATTGTCTCGACTTTCTTGAGGGTGTCTTCGTCTTTGTTAATTTTTCTAACTAGCACCTCTTCTGATAAGAATTCTGACTGGCTTCCGAAACTTTCGATCTGCTTGATGAAGATATTGTTGTCGGCGGCAAGCTTCATGATTGAGTTCAACCGATTTTGTTTGTCCTCTTGATCAGTGATCAGTACTGCAGCTTTTACCGAAATTGCGATGTCTGAATTCTGTTTAAACTCGTTCCCGTCCGCATTAACAGTAAGCTCAACTGTGTAGCTACCTGGATCTGCGTATGTATGGGCAACCTCTTTACCCTCGTCTAAATTCCCATCGCCGAAATTCCAGTCATATGTGACCGATTCGTACACATCGGTATCGAATTGTGGCTTTGCAGTTAGGACTATTGGGCTATTTATCTCGGCAAAGTCTAAACTCTGAATCTCTGTATAGAATTCAGGGAGCGATTCTTCTTCCGTCTCAACATCTTGAGCGATCGCCGTAGGAACTACCAGCATCAGCGAAACCAATAATAGTGTGATCTTCTTATACATATGTGAGCATGTGCTTAAATGTCTCATTTCGACCGTGGACAATATCTAAATAGGCCTCCTTTATTCTAGCTGTTTCAGGACCCAATTTGCCATCCCCAATTTGAGTTTCGTCAATATGGCTTAGTCCTGTAACTTCTGCGGCCGTACCCACGAAAAACACTTCGTCGGCTTCCTTCAGCTCTTCTGGAGTAATTGTGGATTCTTTTACATCTGCAAACTGCATAATCGTGTCGCGGGTTAGCCCTTCAAGGATTGCTCCACCCTTTGGAGTTGAGATTTGGCCGTCTTTGACCATGAATAAGTTTTCACCAGGGCCTTCTGCAACATTCCCTTCAAAATCTAGAAGGATTGCTTCGTCTGAGCCGGCGGATTTTGCATCTAGAGTTGCGAGGATTGAATTTGCATAATAGCCTCCAACTTTTGCGTCATGTATTACTGACTTCGGATGAATTCTCATGAATTTTGAGATGTGCCCTTTAACAACATCGGCTCCTAGATAAGCTCCCCATGGCCAACAGGCGATTATCATATCTAATGGTGCGCCAACTGGGCTAAGGCCCATCTTCTCTTCGCCATAATAAACAAGTGGCCTGATGTAGCCGTCGGTGAGCTTGTTCTTTTTGACGGTTTCGATGATCGCTTCTTCGATTTGTTGTGGCGAAAAGTCTAGCTCCATCCCCATTGATTTGGCTGAATAGAACAGTCTTTCGACGTGCTCCTTGAGACGGAAGATCGCTCCAGAGTACATTCTGACTCCTTCAAATACTGAGCTGCCGTAGTGGAGTCCGTGAGTAAGAACGTGAGTTTTGCATTTGTCCCACTTCTCGAATTTACCGTTTTTCCATATGAATTTTGTCTTTTGCATGGGGATAGGATAAGATAGCAATATTAATAGTCAATATTAATTGCTAAAGTATTTTGATTTTTATAGAAAGGTTGTTTATGGAAAGCTAATTAAGTACGGAGTATATGTACAAACAAATTAGATCGGTAGTTATGGGGGTGGGACTTGCTACAATTCTTGTATTTTGCGCTGCCTACTTGTTTGTAAAAATTACGATTGTCGATGGACTGACGGTAGAGACGTCTATATATTTGATCCTCTTTCTTATTACAGTGGCATATGCACTCTATAGTGTGTATAAAGCCAAAGATTACATTTTAGTTGCTTCCATTTTAGCCGGTATTATCCTAACCATTGGAGCATTTATGCTCTCATTTACGCAGTTTACCGGGGTATAGCAGCTTACTCTGGGAATCCGTCTATTTCCTTACTTAGGGTTTTTTGGTGTAATTATTGCGGAGTTTGACAATTTTAGCCCCCTATACCACGCAATCTGGGCTGTAAAGCGCCGCTGTCAACCGTTTTGGCTAGACTATGGAAATCGCCTGAGCTATAAACTTAGCACTTAAATTTAACATTTATATATGTTTAAGAAAAAGCTATTACTCGTCCTTTCGACTGTAGCGCTTCTTGTTCTTGCTGCTTGTACAGGCGGTGGAACTGGCGGAGGGAAGCTCAAACTTGGGTTTATTGCTCCTCTAACTGGGGACGTAGCCTCTATTGGTCAAATGGAAAAAAACTCAGTGCAACTATATTTGGATCAACATCCAGAGTTCGCTGAAAATGTTGAGATTGTTTGGGAAGACGGTCAATGTAATGGGCAATTCGCGGCTAATGCAGCCCAAAAGCTTGTAAATGTAGATAGCGTATCTGTGATTCTTGGTGGTGCATGTAGCGGAGAAACTCTATCAATTCTTCCAATTGCTGAGGCAGGAGGAGTTCTTGTTTTCTCTAGTACTTCAACTAGCCCTGAATTGACTGGTGCAAGCCAATACTTCTTTAGAAATGCTCCTTCTGATGCAATGGGATCAACTGTCCTGGCTGATAAGGTAGCTGCAGATGGGCACGAGTCTGTTGCTGTGTTCTCTCAGTTGAACGACTTTGCCCAGGCATATTCTGATGCAACTCTTCCTAAGCTTGAAGCTCACGAAGTTGAGGTTGCTGTGAATGAGTCTTACAACGACGGAACTACTGACTTCAAAACTCTTCTAGAGAAAGTTGATGCATCAGGAGTAGAGGCGTTGATCGCTCTAACTGGTGACTCATCATCTGCTGGATTTATTGCAAAGCAAACTAAGGAACTTGGTCTAGATCTTCAAATCTACGGAGTTGATACAGCATCTGGAAGCGAGTTCTTCGAAATCGCAGGTGACGCTACAGAAGGAACAATTATTGTGATGGGAGTAGCTGACAAGGGTAGAGCTGAGGTTCAAGCATTCCTTGATGATTACGAGGCAGCTTATGGAGAAGCACCTCCAGCTGAGGTTTATGGTCTCGCTAATTTCGACAAGGTTGGAATCCTTCACGAAGCATATGACAAACTTGGAGGTTTCGATGATATCGATGCGCTTCGAGGTCACTTAAGAGCAATGTCTGCTTACGATGGTCTTGCAGGATCAACAAGTTTCGACGAGAATGGAGACAGTTCACTACTTCCAAGCCTATTGGTTGCTGAGGATGGTGACTTCGTACTTCTCAAGTAATAAGATATGTTGCAAGTCTTACTTAACGGCATCATTGTAGGTGGAATTTACGCTTTGATGACCGTAGGCTTCAATCTGATATTCGCGTCCGTACGCTTCTACCACCTTGCGTACGGCGCTTTAGGTTTGTTTGGCGCATATTTTACTAGGTTCTTTCAGCTTCAATTCGATCTTCACTTCGTTGTAAGCATGGCTTTGTCGGCAGCGATTTTTGGGTTCGTTGGAGTTTTTATATGGAGAGTTGTTTATATGCCGCTGAAGAAAAGAGGCGCATCGAGTATTGGAATGATTGTGGCTGCATTTGGATTAATGATCGTGCTCCAGAATTTGATATCGCTAATTTTCTCACCATCTACAAAGTCGATCTCTGCCACAAGAACTGTTGTCGAGGGGCTTGATGTGTTTGGCTTAAAGATTACGATAAATCAGGTGATCATTTTGGCGGTTGCTGTGATTTTGATGATTGCCATGGAGATCCTTCTCAATAGGACCAAGCTTGGCGCAGGGATTAGAGCCGTTGGTCAGAACAAGGATCTGGCTAAGATCTCAGGGATTCCGGCTGAACGAGTTATTATTTACACTTTCTATATTGGAACATTTCTATCAGTTATTGGAGCCAGTCTTAATGCCCTTGAAATTGGTCTCAAGCCTACAATGGGTTTGATAATAATTTTAAAGGTAGTTATTGCTGCAGTTATTGGAGGCATGGGTTCAATCCGGGGCGCTTTGGCCGGTGGACTACTGCTGGGAGTAGCTGAGAACCTTGGTATCTTTTACCTTGGTGGGCAGTGGCAAGACACCGTTGCATTCACAATATTGATCCTGTTTTTGATGTTTAAGCCTGAAGGCATGTTTAGCACTTTATCTAGCCGCAAAGTCTAATGGATTTCTTTCTAAATCTTATTATTATCTTCTCTTACCATGCAATACTGGCCATTGGCCTCATGTATGTTGCGGGGTTCTCAGGGACAATGTCGTTCGCTCAAGGAGCGTTCCTGGCTGTTGGGGCTTATTCTTATGCGCTTTTGATCACGACCGTTGGTTGGTCGTTCTTCCCGGCCATGTTTGCTGGATTCATAATCACCGGGATAGTGGCTTGGCTAATTTCTTATCCAGTTCTGAAACTCAAGGATGACAGCCTGATGTTCGTGACTTTCGCATTTGCGATCATTGTATTTAATCTTCTTCTGAATTTTAGAGGGCTCACAAACGGCGCGCTGGGGATCAAAGGGATTCCTAAGCCTGAGATTTTCGGCTTCTCTTTTGATACGAATTTTTCTTTTATGATTCTGTCGATCGTCTGTCTGATTGGAGTATTTCTGCTTTATAGATGGATAGTAAAATCTCCCTACGGGACAGTCCTACGTGGTATCCGTGAAAATGAGGTTGTGATGCAGGTCTCCGCGTATGATGCCAAGAGATATGCTCGCTCTGCATTTGTTGTGGGGGCTGCGTTCATGGTCTTCGCTGGAATGCTGAGGGCAACGCACATCGGATTTATTGAACCTCGCTCCTTTGATCTAATGGCGTCTGTCCAAATCGTGATTATGGTGCTTATTGGAGGGCTTGGTAATATCTGGGGTGCGCTCGTCGGAGCGGCTATTGTTGTAATGATCCCTGAAGCGCTAAGATTTGTTGGAATACCGGATGCTTATCTCGCAGAGAGTCAGCAGATCATTTATGGGGTCATACTTATCCTGCTTATGTACAAGAGACCTCAAGGAATAGTTGGTAATTATAAATTATGACACTTCTCAAAGTCAGAAACGTATCAAAATCCTTTGGAGGAGTTCGCGCTCTGAACGACGTCAGCTTCGATGTCTCTGCTGGAGAAATCATCGGGCTAATTGGTCCAAATGGCTCTGGCAAGTCCACATTATTCAACACGCTAACTAATTTGTTTGCGAAGGATGGCGGCGAGGTCGAATTCGACGGAATCGACATAACCTCTAGCCCGCCGCACAGAGTAGCTTCACTTGGGGTGGCTCGCACCTTCCAAGATGCTCGCCCCCTCCCCCAGGTGTCCGTCCACGACAATCTTGATATTGCCTTTAGGTACAAAACTCCGATTACTCTCGCGAATGTATTCAGTAAGCGTGGTGCTCTTGCAGAAGAAGAGGCTGCAAACCTAGAGAAGATCAAGGAGATGCTTGAGGAGGTTGGCATTCGCTCGAAGCTCGATTCGTTTGCAGTAGATTTGAGTTATGGTCAGGGAAAGCTACTAGAGATTTTGAAAGTCATGGCTTTTGACGGAAAACTTGTACTTCTGGATGAGCCATTTTCTGGCCTGTTCCCAGAAATGATCAAGCTGATTACTACTTTGATACGTCGCATGTCTGAGGCCGGAAAAACAATCATCCTGGTTGAGCATAATATGAAACTGATAAATGAGATTTGCGATAGGGTGATCGTGCTTGATGCGGGGAAAGTTATTGCGGAAGGTCCATTTGAGAAGGTCACAAAAGAGAAAATAGTTATAGAATCTTACTTAGGGGAATAATGATGAAACTTACAGACATCGACGTTAGATACGGTGAGCACAAAGTACTCAGTGACTTGTCGCTCCAGATCCACGATGGTGAAATCCTGATGCTTGTCGGCGCGAATGGCGCAGGTAAATCCACCCTTCTGCAAGCGCTGTTTGGGATGATCCCGCTTAAATCTGGGAAGGTTGAATTTGATGATCAAAAGATAAAACCCAAGCCACATCTTATGGTTGAGCTGGGTGTTTCCTACGTTCCACAAAATTCGCGAGTGTTCCCCGAGATGACAGTCGAGGAGAACTTAAAACTTGGAGCATTTATTATTGATGATAAGGATCTAGTCGCGCTTAGGCTGAAGGAGGTGTACGAGTTCTTCCCAGTTCTAAAGAGGAAGTCTCGGCATCAGGCTTCGACTCTCAGCGGAGGCGAAAGTCAGATCCTTTCACTAGGTCGTGCACTTATGCTCAAGCCAAAGCTACTTTTGCTTGATGAGCCGTCCGTTGGATTGGCCCCGAAAATAGTCTCTGAGGTATTTTCTCGTATTAAGGAGATCAATAAAGAGTTTGGTACGACCATTGTAATTGTTGAGCATAATCTTAAATCTCTGCTAAAAGTTGCTGATCGTGCTGTAATTCTAGTAAACGGTAAAATCCATACAGAAGGGACTCCAGAGGAGCTACTAGAGTCTGATATACTTGAAAAGGTGTTCTTCGGAGAATTAGCATAATAGATATGGACGGCTATCAAAAATTTCGATCTTCAGTACTTGGGTTTGTGTTTGGGCTGTTGTTTGGAGTAGCTCTCATGTTGACTGCGGGGCTTGCACTTTTTGGTGGTCAAATACTTTACCTCATTATACCCGTTGCGATCTTTGTTTTGGTCCCCATTAAGGCATATAAAAAGAAGGATTGGTTCTTGTTCCTTTCGTACCTTGTGGGGATTGCCTGCTCTTTCGCACTACAGTACCTCCAATTTGCTGAGTTTATGTCTAAATATAAATAGATCTAGCATACATCCCTATTTCCTAATTTCCGGTTTTGTGGTATAATTATTGCGTAGTTTGACAATTATGGACTACAATATATAGTAACGTAGCTGATTAATTGGCACTATATGGGCGAAAATGTAAGTAAATCGGTATCCAAGTCCCCTTCTAAGAAGGTGGAGAAGAAAACTCAAGGAGCAGCACTCCCGAATATTTCTGAGAGTATTGCTGATGAATTAGATAGAATTTCTCCAGTTGCAGAAATGGTTTCTGAAAATGGAGGGAGCGAACCTGGTGGTGACGATGGGTCAGGTCAGACTCAGGCTCAACAGTCTCAGGCTGCTAAGATAATGGCTGAAAAGAGAGAGAAGCTAATTGCTTCAAAACCTAGTAAAACAAAGATGGTTGGAGACATTAGAAAATCTGTGAAACGAAAATTAGCGAAACTCGAGAAAGAAGAGGCTCATTACAAGAGAATAGGAGTTGAAGCAGTACACAAATACAACGACGTAGTTGGTAGAATCAGAGCGTTGCGAAGAGTTCTTTCTGGGCTCGCGCACAACTCGTATGAACAGCTAAAAGCTATCTGGTTGAGAGTTGTTCACAATATCGTTTAGTTTAGTAGGCCTTAAGTTTTCCCCGGTGACGGATTAGAACAGATTATTACTCGATGGTCAAAGTGGTACTTGGACCACTTTTGATTGAGTTTAGGGTGTAGCACGATGTATATTGGGGTCCGTTTTAATTATGCCCATGTTTAAGCCCCATTTCCCAGATCTGCTTTCGATCGAAGACGATAATTATCGTAGCTTCGTAGATGCCTTCATTCGAATCAGCTTGCAGTCTGACCGGTTCTCAGAAGATGCAAGTTCTTGTCTAGTGTCCGATACTGAGGCTGAGGCTAGTCTGATTGCGAATTGTTCGGGGGTATTCGCTGGAGCTGAGGAGGTAAACTATCTTATCGCAAAGTTTTCGGCTGTGTTGAAGCTTGAGGTGATGTTTGAGGATGGAGATGGATTTGTTCCGGGCGACGTACTGCTTAAGCTGAAGGGTTCTTCGGTTCGCATTCTTAGTCTTGAACGATTCCTGATCAATCTTATATCTAGGATGTGTGGGATTGCTACGACTGCCAGGGCGTACACGTCTCAAGTTGAGAACGTTGGCGTTTTGTTGACTAGGAAGACCGTCATCAATTTGATCGATAAAAAGGCGGGAATAGCTGGGGGCGCGCTATCTCACCGATTGAATCTTGCCCACGCTTTGATGGTTAAAGATAACCATATTGCGGCTGTGGGGATTAATGCAGCGCTCGAGAGAATCTCCGATTCAAAGGCTGCCTTTGTTGAGATAGAAGTCGATACTCCTGATCAGGCTCGTGAGGTTTGTGAGGCATTGAAACGGGTTGAGATTCCAAAGGGTATGTTGTTTGATAACTTTGCTCCGCAGGATTTGGCGGCTTTGCTCCCTACCCTAGAATTAGAGGGAATTTTTACTGAGGCTTCAGGTGGGATAAATTTGGACACAATTAAGGAGTTCGACCTTCCAGGGTTGGGCTTTGTTTCTTGCGGGGCGATTACTATGAATCCTCAAGCAATAGACTTGAGCTTGAAGCTGGAGACCATGTGAAAGTGAAGGTGGAAGACTTCTTGTCCTCCTGACGAGCCTACGTTTACTTGGATTTTGTATTCTGGCTGTTCGAGCATTCCAGCTAATTGCTGAATTAGCTCGAAGACTTTTCCGCTTGGCTTGAACTCATTTAGAGTTGGTACGTGAATCTTCGGAACAATAAGCAGATGCGTGGTGGATTTTGGGTGGAGGTCATTGAATACAACAAAGTCCTCAGTCTCCATTAGGAGCTCTGAGGGAATTTCTTTAGCTATGATTTTGCAGAATATGCAGTCGTCCATGCCCGGACTTTAGCTGATCTTTGAAAGGCTGTAAACTGCTCGACCTACACGCTTGAATTCTGGGTACTTTTGTAGGTTGAGTGAGATCGTTCCAACCTTAACTTGTCTTCGCTTGAGAACTTCCTCAACGATTTGTGACTTGTTCATTGGTCCATCTACTTTGAGGATGTCTACGATTACGTCCTTAACTGTTCCGTCTTTGTATCCCCATTTCTTTAGTGCATAAATTCCACGTCCGATAAGAACGAAGTCCTCGTATCTGATTAGTTCGTTGTGGACTGCCTGTACAGTTACGCTCTTTGAATCGAAGTGATTTTCTTTGATTGCTAGTGCAATGTCTTTGAAGTGGAGTGGTTTTTGGGATCGGTTTAGGATAATTAGAGCCTTGTCTCGGATACTTTTTGGTTGGACTGATCGCCACTTTGTTAGTCCGTATCCTTCTGTGATCTTCTTGATTTTCTTACTGATTGATAGGATTGAATCCAACGCAGCTCTCGAAAGCTGAACCTTATGGGTAGCTTTCATATGTGTTTGGAGAGTTGTAAGGAATGTTCCAGCTTCAACAACCTCAGACTCATTACTGAGTAGAGTTTCGGCTTCTCGATTTGCAGTATCTATAGCAGTTCGATCTAGCTTACTGAATACAAACCAGCTCTTTACGTAGCCTTTGCTTTGCTTGATTTTTTGGAACTTTGGATTGATTTCGAAGCTCAATGCAACAAGTGCTGATGGAACTCCCTCTGCGATCGGTGATTGAAGGACTTCTTGGAGTAATAGATCTTCTGAAATTACATCGCCATGCTCAGCAATTACCCTGTCTGCGATTTCGAATAGGTCCTTGATTTGAGTTTGAGATGCTGTTCTTCGAAGCTTTGAAATAGCTGTCTTCTCAATTTGTCTAACACGCTCACGAGTGATTTGGTATTCTCCTCCGATCTCTTCTAGAGTCTTACGATTGCCTTCTCCTAGAGAGAAGCGCTTAGACACGATGTTTCGTTCTTTCTCAGAAAGTACTAAGAATATTTCCGAAAGAATCTCTGATCCACTTGAAGTTGTTTGAGTAGTCATAACTACGCGTATTTGTAAAAGGAAGGTAGTATGACGGAATCTTGCTATATTGTCAACCCCTTGTTCTGAGTTTTTCTGTATATACTAAATCTGCCGTTTCTGGCTTATTACTCCCCTTCATAACCCGTGAATTAGCTACCTACAGGCTGATTTGCCTCTAACCAGCTTGCTGCAGCCTCAAAGAAATCCCCAATAAATGGAACGTTTACTAGGAAATGTGAGAGTATCCATGCAAGCAATGTGATCACTAAAGCGGCTCCAACAAAGAACCCTAATCCCTTTGCTGTGCCCATTAAAAAGTTCCTAAAAAATAGTTTAGCGGGATGGTCGTAGTACTGAGTAAAGAGCTCGAGTTCTTTCTCTCTTAGCTTCTTCAAATGCTTTTCTACTTTTGCGTGATGGTCTTTTGGCATAACATTAATATTTTACAGACATCCTTATGACTAAACAAGTTTACCAGTTAAGGTAAGTAATTGTTAACTGAAGAACCGTTGCAAAAAGCCCCCATGCCAAATATGGGAGGTTGGCAAATGCTATCCATTTCGCGTGTGGATATATTGCGATTAATGCCCAAATTAACGTGCCTACAACCAGTAAAATATCGATTGCTGCAAGCAAATTATTTTTTAGTCCGAATTGAATGGGAGTGAACGCGAGATTAAAAATAATGTTGAGTATGAATGGTAGCAGCACCATGAATTTTATTTTTCCCGTAAAAAACATCCATACAGTGTATCCGTAAGTCACAGCTATGATTGTATAAAGAAAAGTCCAAACTGGCCCAAATAACCATGCAGGCGGAGCCCACTCGGGCTTAACTAATTGTTGATACCAAGTTTGCATAACGCCTCCATTCTAGAGATTTGGATCTTTCTTCACAAGCTATCTTGCCCATTCTCGTTAAACTCATCCGCACGATAGAATGTTTTGTCGACGTGCTCGTAGCCAACTTCAGAAAGTGTGACCTGGACTTCGCCAAATGAGTTTCCATTTATGAAGAGCTCTTCGGTAAGAGAGTTACCGGTATCGGCGGGCGTTGTGGTAGTGCAGCCTGCGATGAGGAGGGTTGCTAAAATAACCGGGATGAATTTGTTCATAAGTCGGGATTAGCAATATCGAATACCATTATAGCTAAACTGCTTATTTATTCACGCCGTTATTGTGCAGATGGTTGATCTGCGTATGGGCATTCCCCGGACCTGAGGCAGTCGGGGCAATTCTTTGATGCCAGACTCCATATTTGAGCAGCCATTGCTAGATCTCGTTCGTATCAAAGGCCTCCGCTTCAACTTCACTATGTGAATCAAGTTCTCCGCAAGCTGCATCAACGTCATCCCCTCCTGCATCTATTGGCTGGTTTTCTTCCGTCTCGCTTACGATGCAATCACAGGGAATAAATCCCCTGAAAGCTCCGACTGGTGTTGTAGTCCCTGGAATATCGTCGAAGACTACAGAAATTACTTCTAGATTAGTCCCTATCCTTTCTGTTTCTACACTGATTACAGTAAAGCCATCGGAAAAGTTAACGGAGTCGATCGGCTGGTTGTTTGCTACCGCAGCAACGAGTGCTGTGGGGTCGCTCACGTATTGCAGAGCCTGCTCTTCTAGTGTGTCTTTTAAGTCCTGACAAATCCATTCTCTCTTCATGGCACAGACTCTCACTGATTCTTGGGCAGCTATCGTAGACTGATCATCTGATGGCGGAATAGGATCAACGTCCACATCTAAACATGCGCTCAGTAAAGCAATGCTTGCGATCGTTAATAAGTTTGATGGGGCCCTCATGCTCACGCGTTATTTGACTCAATGTGTGTTATGTTATGATTTTGAGCGACTTATTACAAACGATTGGTCTTTGAAGAAGAGCCAAATAGTTGCAGGGTGCTAGTTGGGTATGGAATTAGATGGCTGAATACTCCATAACAACGATAGGTATCTCCAGGCCGTTCTTAATAACTGTGGAGTCTTCTGTTTTGACAAAACCATGCTTTGAGTAGAATCCCTCTGCGTTTATAGTTGATTCAACTCTGACCTTGTCATGGTCTTTCTTTGCTATGCTTAGTCCGTGCTCGATTAGTAACCCTCCAGCACCTTTATTGTGAAAAGCTGGGATTTATTGAAAAGTTGGCCGCTTGTTTCTAGCTACCCATGATCCTTTACCTACATAGGCAAATGGTTCTGGGCGGTCTGCATGAGGCGTACCTCTCAGCCATTGTTAGTCAAATATGCCTTTATGATACACTGTGAATAATCTTTAATTATCCTCAATGAAAAAACTAATTATCTCATCGATGATCGCCTCGCTGATAATACCGACGGTAGCATTCGGCGCATTTAGCGACGTTTATAGCTCTACCGATTATAGTAACTCAATTCTATGGATGACTGATAACGGAGTCATTGGTGGCTATCCAGATGGTAGCTTTCAGCCGAATAAATGTGTAAATAGGGTTGAGATGTTGAAAATGCTATTCTTAGCAAGTGAAACTCCTCTCCTTCCAGGGGGTTTAGCTGCCAATCCATTTACTGATACTGACAGTACGCAATGGTACTGGCCTTACCTAAAAACTGCATATCAAAATCAGGTTGTTGAGGGCTATCCTGACGGTACATTTAAACCTTCTCAGTGCGTCAATCGCGTTGAAGCTATTAAGATGGCTGTTCTAGAATTTAATAATGGACAAATGCCTGGAGCTCCCAGTGGTAAATCTGTATCAAGCAAGCCATATGATGTCGACAGCTCCGCATGGTACTACAACTATGTGATGCAGTCAGTTAATGACGACACTGTAGGTTTAGCGCATGCCACATATCATGGCGGTGGTACCTATAAGTATTATCCTGGCTACTCAATGACAAGAAAAGAAGTCGCTGAAATGCTGTATAGAATGAAAGCAGTACGAGATAACGGTGCAGAAAAATACAGCACGGCAATTGCGCCAAATTCCATTGCGTCATCATTTTTAGGTAATAAATACTCGAATGCACAATATAATTTAAGTTTCGATACTCCGACTGGTTGGTCAGTAACAGCTGAGACTGTTGTTAATCAAGAATTAATCTTGTCCCTGCAAACTGAGGATTTAGACCCTAACCAGCTCCGACTTACATTGTCGCCCGTTCAAGACCCAAGCGTCACGATTACGATATACACACAACCAGTTGCACTAAGTTACGCTGGCTATACAGCTGAAGATGGTTTTTCAAGAAACATCAGCGGCCTTACAAGTCATCCTCCCTCATTGCTGCGCAGTAATGAAACAAGTCAATTAATAGCTATTAACAGGTATTACGAGTCACTAACAGATTACGCTAGCCATATTGAATTTCAATTTGCAGCACCTGACGGCAATAGCTTCGATGCATATTTGCCCGATTACTATGAATTACTCGACTCGGTTATTCGCTAGTGCTACGCATCATTCTTTAGATAATAGAGACTGCATTCACTGGTCGCTCGCTTCAATATCAACTCTTTGCGTCGAATTGGGAGCTCGCTTTGGCTTTCGTGGAGCATGGGCGGAAATTGGGTACTCAATTTATCTAAATCTCGCCTCTGATCATGTTCAATGCTGCGGCTGCTGTTAGATTTCTACAAGTGTAAATCTGTGATTGTTGCTCCCGTCTTTGAGTATCAACTAATTCATAGTCTACATTCGCTCGTCCAAATTTAGCTGGGTCAAGTATCGGCATGCTTACGCCGACTTTGCTCCCTTCTGTAACCAATAGAGATCCTCCTCTACTACCAACCCGTTGAGGCTCCTGTACTCGATCTTCTCCAAATCGATTTTCGCCATACGAATAAGTCCTTGCGTGAATCGTACCATCTCCATTTATCAGTTCTGCGCTCCCCCTTGAGATGGGGAACATTGCCAATACTTGCTCAGTTAATCTTGATGGTGGCAATACGTTACCCAAGGTTGGAGCAGCACTGTCTGTATCAGGCAGCGCAACATTTCCTCCCATGTCATCAAAAGGCTCAATAGCTACACTCACTAATCCTATCCCCAGATCTTGTGCATAATTATTTAATCGTAGCCTCACCCCCATGACTCTTCTCCAGACGTCTTCGGTAAAACTCTTAAAGAACCTTTCCAATTCAAACAATTGATGTCCGTCGTCTCCAAGAGGCGCTAGGTTGTGATTAGCAAAGCTGAGTCCTCCTGGAAGCGAGTGACGATTCAGCTCATCTGCCTGCTCAAACAAGACGTCTGCTGCCCTGACGATTCTGGTAAGCCTTGTACGTGCTTCTTCATCCTGATACGTAGGTCGTGGTCCGTAACCAAGTACAACTTCTGATTCAGGCACTGTTGATCCGCTTACTTCAGCCATTGTTTGTTATTACATGATAAACAAGATCTAATGATATCGCATTACGCGCTGTTGTCAACCTCCTATATATTTCTTTACGAATAGGGAAATGCTGAAAACATCTTGAAAAGTCTTTCGCTAATTGCGCTCATACTTTTCTAAGAGTTTTCTCCTGCGTTCCGCGAAGACACGGTCGTCGCTACACTCCGGATCGCATTTCTCGCTATTTATATGGTGCCGAGGGAGGGACTCGAACCCTCACGAGTTTCCTCACTAGTTCCTAAGACTAGCGCGTCTACCAGTTCCGCCACCTCGGCAAATACCAATTGATAGTAGCAGAGAATTATTTGAAGGCAAGTTCAATTGGATGGCTCTTGTTCCCCCTCTACTGCAAGTGTGCTACTTTCTCAGCATGTCGTTTGTACATCTACACAATCACACACATTATAGTCTGCTGGATGGGCTTTCGAAGCCGCAACAGCTTATTCAAGCTGCTATTGACCACGATATGCCAGCAATGGCGATCACGGATCATGGGGTTTTGTATGGAGCTGTTGAATTCTATAAAGAGGCAAAATCCAACGGCATTAAGCCAATCATTGGGTGCGAGATGTACATTACTCCAGATAGGTTTCAAAAAGATTCCACAGTGAAAAGGGCCAATCACCTACTCCTGCATGCTCGCAACGAAGAGGGTTACAAAAATTTGATGTGCCTCGTTTCACAAGCTCATCTTGAGGGTTTTTATTACAAGCCGCGCATTGATCACAAGTTGCTTCGGGCTCATTCCGCAGGATTGTTAGCGACTTCAGGATGCTTAGCCGGAGAGATTCCAAAGGCGCTTTTAGGTGGCGACAAAGATCGAGCTTATGAGCTCGTTAAAGAGTACCAAGATATTTTTGGGAAGGACTTCTTCTATCTTGAGGTTCAGAATCATCCGAATATTGATGACCAGATTTCTCTTAACCATAAAATCCGTGAGATGGGGGCTGACCTCGGTATTCCTATAGTTGCAACTAATGATTGTCACTATACGAATGCTGATGAGGCGCATGCGCACGATATTTTGGTTTGCATCCAGACCGGTAAGACGCTGCTCGATGATGATCGAATGAAATATGATTCTGACTTCCACGTTGCCTCCCCCGAAGAGATGAAGGCATGTTTCTCAGATATTCCTGAGGCCATTACGAATACCTTAGAGGTCGCAGACAAATGTGACCTAGAACTGAAATTTGGGCAGAACTTACTGCCTAAGTACGCTACTCCGCAGCGAAAGAAGGCTGGCACATATTTGCGGGAGCTTTGTGAGGAGGGCCTCGATAAGCTGTATGAGGGCAAGCTACGAACTGAGGCGCAGGATAGATTAGATTATGAGATTGGAGTTATAAATAAGATGGGCTTCGCTGACTACTTCTTAATTGTGTGGGACATCATTCTTCATGCCAAAGAAAAGGGGATAGTTGTAGGGCCGGGTCGAGGTTCGGCAGCGGGATCGATCATCGCTTATAGCTTAGACATTACAACGATTGATCCGCTGAAGTATGGGCTGATCTTTGAGAGGTTTTTGAATCCAGATCGTGTGTCGATGCCCGATATCGATATCGACTTTGCAGATCACAGACGTGAAGAGGTGTTCGACTATGTCGTTGAAAAATATGGGCGCGAGTGCGTTGCACACGTAATTACTTTTGGTCGGATGACAGCAAAGGCTGCGGTTCGAGATGTGGGGCGGGCTATGGGTTATCCGTATTCTGAGGTTGATACGATTTCTAAATTGCTGCCGCCGATGATTCTGGGTAAGCATAATCCCATCAAGGATTCTGTTGAGAATGATCCTGAGCTGAATGCAGAGTATAAGAAGAATCCTCGAGCGAAAACATTGCTCGATAATGCGATGAAGCTTGAAGGGACTATCCGCCACGCTGGAACTCATGCTTGTGCTGTTGCTGTCTCTCGCGAGCCGCTGGTGAATTATACGCCGCTGCAAAATGCGTCCGGTAAAGATGAGGCAATTATTACTCAGTACTCAATGGGTCCTCTTGAAGAGATCGGCCTTCTGAAAATTGATTTCTTGGGACTCAGGAACTTAACGATAATTGAGCACACACTGAACATTGTTAGGGAAACTAGGGGAGATGATATTGAGCTGGCTTCGATCCCTTTAGATGACAAAGAGGCGTTTGAATTATTGGCTCGAGGCGAGACGACTGGGGTTTTCCAGCTGGAGTCGTCCGGGATGAAGAGATACTTAAAAGATTTAAAGCCAACTCAGCTCGAAGATATTATTGCGATGAATGCGCTGTATCGCCCTGGACCGATGGAATATATTCCTGCGTACATCCGTGGAAAGCATAATCCGAAGAAGATCAAATACATGCATGAGCTGTTTGAGCCAATTTTGAGTGAAACCTACGGAGTGGGAGTTTACCAGGAGCAGATTCTTGAGATCGCACGAGTGTTTGCTGGATTTACTCTGGGGCAAGCTGATCTCTTGCGTAAGGCGGTAGGTAAAAAGGATCCGGCGCTGCTTGAAAAGCAGCGTGAGAAGTTTATCAATGGTGCGGTTGCAGAAGGTCACGATGCGGAATTTGCCGAGAAGGTGTTCGACGACTTGATCGAGCCTTTTGCTGGTTACGGATTCAATAAGGCACATGCAACATGTTATGCGATGATCGCCTATCACACCGCGTACCTGAAGGCGCATTATCCGACTGAGTTCATGGCTGCGCTTCTGACTGCAGACAAAGAAAATACTGACAGGGTAGTTATCGAAATAAATGAGTGTGCCCAAATGGGAATTGAGGTACTCCCCCCTTCAGTAAATGAAAGTTCTAAGGACTTTACCGTAGTCGAAGAAAATAAAATCCGGTTTGGTCTTGTTGCGGTCAAGGGGGTCGGGGAGAATACGGTATTAAAAATGATCGAAGCGCGTACAGAAGGTAAGTTTGAAACATTGGCAGACTTTGCCGAGCGAGTTCCACCAGACGTGCTTAATAAAAAGAACATACAAGCCCTTGCATACTCCGGAGCGATGGATGACTTTGGTGATCGACTTCAAATAGCTGAGGGGTATGAGGCTGTCTCGAAATATGGCAAAACGCATGGGGGAGAAGCAAATAGTGATCAAATGAACATATTTGGAATGATGGACGAGGATCAGGAGGCCGCAAAGGTTGAGATCGAATTGCCACAGATTGAGCCGATGGGTCATATAGAATCACTGAAAATGGAGAAGCAGTTCCTAGGTCTATATGTTTCTGGCCATCCGCTACAGGGTCTCGCAAAATACATGTCAAAGAAGGTACAACTGATTGCTTCTCTTGCTACTAAAGATGTTGGTAAAAAGGTAACAGTAGGTGGACTCATTCTGACTCGCAGAAAGATCCTCACGAAGAAGGGCGACTATATGATGTTTGTGACTATTGAGGACCCGACAGGTGAGATTGAAGTTTGCGTATTTCCGAACACATACAACAAAGAGGCTGACAAATTCACTGATGACAAGTTTATGATTGTGGAGGGTCGGCTAGATAAAAGGCGAGATTTCCAAGTGATCTGTGAGGGAGTTCGAGCTGTATCGATAGAAAGCATGATTGAAAACGCGAAGGAGTCAGGGGTTTTTGGGCAGACAGTAAACATCGAACCGCCTCCGGCTGAAGGTGAGCCCGAAGTTGCAACCGCCGACGAGAGTCCCGCACAAAAATCCGATGAAAAGCCAACCTTCGTTATAAGTATACCTCAGGATGCGAAACCGAACGCTCTGGCCGATCTGAAGTTGATCCTCTCCGAAAATCTTGGGCGGACTAAGGTTGAGCTTCATTTTATGAATGGATCCGATATACTCAAAAAGGTCAAACTTAGCCAGGGCATCAACTTGGAGCCCGAAATTGAAACTAAAATTCTAAATCTATTTAAAAATGTACAGAACACATAGGCTCAACGAGCTCAATGAATCGAACACTGACGAGGATGTTGTTTTATCCGGATGGGTCCACAGACGCCGTGATCATGGTGGCCTAATCTTTGTAGATCTTCGAGATCGATACGGCTTAACTCAGATCGTGTTTGATCCTGCAGATCATCCAGAAGCTCATAAACTAGCTGAGTCTGTGAGGAGTGAGTTTGTAGTTCGCGTTGAGGGTAAAGTTCGAAAACGTCCAGACGGAATGGCTAATGAGAATATGCCAACTGGTGGAATTGAGGTTTTAATCAACAAGCTAGACATTCTTAATAAATCTCAGACGCCGCCGTTTGAGCTAGACGTTGATAAGGAGGTCAACGAGGAGTTACGACTCAAGTACAGATACCTAGACCTGCGACGTGACCGAATGAAGAAAAACATTGAGCTGAGACACCACGTAATGAAATTCATTCGTGATTTCATGGTGGACGAAGGATTCCTAGAGATCGAAACGCCAATCCTGATCAAAGGAACTCCTGAGGGTTCGCGTGAATATATTGTTCCTTCAAGGCTCTATAACGGGAATTTCTACGTACTGCCACAGTCGCCACAGCAGCTAAAGCAGTTATTAATGGTGTCTGGATTTGACAGATACTTTCAAATAGCGCGTTGTTTCCGTGATGAAGATCAGCGCGGCGACCGTCAGCCTGAGTTCACGCAATTAGATATTGAAATGAGTTTTGTCGAAGAAAAAGATGTGATGGATGTAAACGAGCGGCTCCTGTATTCCCTACTCACCCATTTTAAACCAGACGTCAATTTGCTATTCAGTCAAGCACCGGTACTCACCTACCAAGAAGCCATGGAAAAATACGGTTCCGACAAGCCTGACCTCCGTTTCGATCTTGAGTTGACTGATGTTGGTGAAATATTTGCAAAATCCGAATTTAAAGTCTTCTCTTCGACTCTTGAGAGTGGCGGAGTGCTAAAGGCGCTTAAGGTTCCTGGGGCTGGTGCGAAGTTTTCTAGAAAAGACATCGACGAACTCGAGGAGGTAGCAAAGATATACAAGGCGAAGGGTCTCGCTTACGTGAGTAAGGACGCTGGCG
>PVBE012542776.1_pt1 | contig 21084 bp, 14 predicted proteins | sample 1631181 | NCBI WGS metagenome assembly PVBE01 (sample SAMN08397723, study PRJNA350692) | Marine metagenome, whole genome shotgun sequencing project. | isolation source: water | place: Pacific Ocean | collected 2012-04 | reverse complement strand
TCAAAGCCTGGATTAGGTCGGTCGCCGTAGCGGGGTTGAGGAACCCGTTCTGCGCCAAATTCTCAAGGGCAACTTTGGTTTGTCGGTTCAGGATATCAGGATTTTCCCCACCGTGGCGTAGCTGTAAGTATTGGGCGATAAATTCAACGTCAACAAGCCCGCCCCTGATATGTTTGATATCCCAGATAAAATCCGTTCGATGGGTTTGAAGCATGCGTTTGCGCATGTCCGCGACATCGATTAGCAAAGCTTCGTTGTCTCTTTGTCGGGTCAATGTTTTTTCTATTATCGCCGAGATTTTATTTTCCAGTATTTTGGGGGCCATGATGACGCGCGCCCGGGTCAGGGCCATGTGTTCCCAGGTCCAGGCATCGTCTCTATTGTATTGATCGAATGAGTTGACGCTGGAGGCGATGGGGCCGGCGGTTCCGGATGGGCGCAATCGCATATCCACTTCATAAAGGTCGCCTTCGCTGGTTTGCGCCGTGATGGCGTTAATCAGGCGTTGTCCCAACCGGGCGAAGTAATGACCGGTGGTCAGGGGTTTTGGTCCGTCCGAGGCCCCGGAATCTTCCGGCATATCGTAGATAAAAACCAAATCCAGATCGGATTCCGGAGTCATTTCCTGGCTGCCAAGTTTACCCATCGCCAGGATCGCCATCGTCGAACCTGGAATTCGGCCATGCAGGGTCGCCATTTCTTCTTCGACTTTACCGTAAAGGGCGCTGATGGCGACATCTGCAATATCTGAAAGGGAGGCACCCGCTTCTTCCTGTTCGATTGTGGATAGCAGGCCAAGAACGCCGATTTGAAAACGCCTGTCATTGGCCCATCGCCGGGTGGCGACCAATACATCCTCGATATTCCCACAGCGTGCGAGGATTTTATCCAGCTCGTCAGTCATTTCCGCTTTTGGCGGGGAGGTGTCGAAAAATCCTGGTGTCAGGACGCTTTCAAGAACCTGCGGCCGTCGGCTTAGATGTTCAGCCAGTCGTGGCGCGCCGCCCATTATTTCGGCGACAAGATCAAGCAGGCCGGGGTTGGAATAGAACATCGAAAACAGCTGCACGCCCGAAGGCAGACCGGAAAGAAACTCGTCGAATTTAAGGAATGTAGCGTCTGGGTCCGGGGTTGATGAAATGGCTTTTAAAAGGACCGGGAAAAGTTCCGTTAATAGTTCCCGCGAACGCACACTGCGCATGGCCCGGTAGCGTCCGTGATGCCAACCCCTGACCGTGGAATCAACAACGGGCGCGTTGGCAAACCCTAAATGCTCGATCGTTTTGATTGTTTCGGGGTCGCTATCGCCACCGGTAAAGACGAGATTTCCCGACATTCCGTCATCGGCTCCCAGCGATGGTGCGTCCTGAAAAAGTGCGCCGTAGTGAGTTTCGACCGTTTTCAGAATGTGCGTAATTTCGTCTTCGAAACTTTTTGTGTCGGGATACCCAAGAAAAGCGGCCAGGGCGGCTATTCCTTCCGGATCTTCCGGCAAGGTATGGGTCTGTTTGTCGTCAATCATCTGCAAGCGGTGTTCAACACGGCGCAGGTAGCGATATCCGGTGATCATGTCATCGCGAACCTGCCCGGTAATCTGGTTGAAGTCCGTCAGGGCGGCCAGACTTATTCTGGTCGGGGCGGGGCGAAGTTCCGGCACCTTGCCGCCCCAGATCAATTGTTGTGTCTGGGCGAAGAATTCTATTTCCCGAATGCCGCCCCGTCCAAGTTTGACGTTATGGCCGGGAACGGTAATCGCTTCATCGCCATGATGGGCGTTGATTTGGCGTTTAATGGAATGAATATCGTCAATGGCGGCGAAATCCAGATTCTTGCGCCAGATAAATGGTGTCAACCATTTCAGGAAGGCTGCTCCCGCCTCTCTGTCTCCACCGACTGGGCGGGCCTTGATCATGGCGGCGCGCTCCCAGTTTTGACCGATACTTTCGTAATAATTTTCAGCCGCCAGAACGGATAGCGCCAGCGGGGTTGCGCCTGGGTCAGGACGAAGGCGAAGGTCGGTTCGAAAAACGTAACCATCAGCAGTGCGTTCTTCGAGCAATTTCACCAGAGCGCGCGCAAAGCGAACAAAGTAATTTTGCAGATCTTCTGGTTCGTCTGTCTGAATGCGATCTGGATCGTAAAGGATGATCAGGTCGATATCGCTGGAGTAATTTAACTCCCTGGCGCCTAACTTACCCATGCCAAGAATGACCAGGCCGGACCCACGTTCTGGATCGGCCTCATCCTTCAGGGTAAAGGCGCCCTGAGAAGCCGCGATGGCAAGAAGATGTGCGCAGGCCGCCGAGATTGAAAACTCCGCTAGATCGGAAAGGGATTGTGTTATCTGTTCCAGTTCCCAGTCACCGGAAATATCGGCCAGTGCAATCGTCAGTGAGGCTTGCCGTTTCGCTTGGCGCAGGATTTTCGCCAGTTGGGCCGTGCCCTCTTTTGTCGCCGGGATTGTCTTTCGGGCCTCATTCAGGGTCTCCAACAACACCTTCATCGTTTGTTCAGGCCCGTTATTGAACAACGAGCAGGTAAAAAGTGGGTCGGCAATCATGCATTGGGTCAGGTAGGGACTAAAGGAAAAGATGATTTCCATCAGTTCAGTGGCGATGGGGTCCGCGCTGATGGCGTCGACATGTTCGATAATGTTAACATCTTCACAGGCGTTAACGGCGTCTTTCCAACGTTCGAATCCAAGCGAGACACGTTCCCTGTCAATACTGGCGGGGGTGCGGTTTTCTCCCGCTGTGGCGCTAAAAATATGCATAATAATTAACTCTTTGTTCGCCACACTCTGCTAAATGATACAGCTACGGCCATTGGGTCAGTTTTCCAGCGCCCATTGTGGCGTTAAAGTGCAGTAGAGAAAATGGAAAATCGAATTTTCAAAGGACTATTTCGTGGCGTAATCCATCTGTTGGGTGGGTTGGGCGCCGGATTGGCCGTTTTGATGGTTCTGTCCGCATGGAAATTGTCCAGCGGACCGATATCGCTTGCTTTTCTGACACCTTATATCGAAACGTCGCTGGCGACTTTTCATAAATCCTTCCGTATTCGCCTGGACGACACCATCCTGACATGGGCCGGGTGGGAACGCACGCTGGACATTAGGGTCCTGAATGTTCGTGTTATTGGCGAAGGCGACACCTTAATCGCCAGCGTTCCGGAAATCTCCCTTTCGTTGAGCGCCAAGGCCCTGATAAAGGGGATGGTAGCGCCCAAAAGTATCGAAATGTTCGGGCCCAGCCTGAAACTGGTGCGCCATCGGGACGGATCGTTTGAAGTCGGATTCAATACCGAGGCTTCACAATCCCAACAGTTCATGTACCAGATGTTTTCTGTAATGCTGACTAAGCCTGATCCCTCGCACCCCATGAGTTTTCTCTCAAGGGTCAATATTTTCGATGCGGATTTGAAGGTTATCGATCAGAGCCTGCAAACATCGTGGAGCGCGCCTAAAGCCCAGGTTCAGTTCTGGCGCGATGCGAATGGCCTCAGGGGTGATCTGACCATGGACGTGCTCGTCGGCGATACGCGGGCCAATATCTCGGTTCTTGGTTCCTACCTGGAAGACGAAGGTCGATTTGATCTGGGCGTTGATTTTAATGAAGTCACCCCCGCTGCTTTTGCAAGCCTTTCACCGGAACTTTCCGTATTGGCAGGCGTGGAGCTTCCGTTTCAGGGAACTTTGACGTTTTCCATGCTTGTTGATGGCACCGTTGAAAGTGTTGGTTTTGATGTCGCGGGATCGAAGGGGGCCCTGTCGCTTCCTGTGAAAACCGCGCATGAGTTGGGCTTTCTTTCCCTGGCGCAACGGGTTGATGTCGAAAGTGTCGATTTCAGGGGGCGCTATGAAGGAACACCCGACAAGTTTGAAATCAACAACCTGACTTTCGAGTTTGGTGAAAAGGGGAAAATCTACCTCCCCGCTCCGATCGACCATGAAATGCCGCTCAGGACCCTGAACGCCAGGGGCCGTTACCTGGGTGAAAATGGAAGGCTTGAACTTGACGCCGTGGAGTTGGATTTGGCGGGGCCGGATGCCTCAATTGCTCTCAACATGCTGATCGATGAGGGGGGGATGTCGTTAGGCGCCAGTGGCGTGATTCGGAACATGAAGCCGGATCAACTGCACCGCTACTGGCCCAAAGGACTGGCCCCGAATGCAAGAACCTGGGTCGTTAAACACATTTCCGGCGGCCTGGTGCCGGAAACCCGCATTGCCCTGCAAGGGCGCACAGACAAGGATAGCGGCTTCGAATTGGTATCCCTGAATGGCGACATGAAGATCAGCGACGTAACGGTCGACTACCTGCCACCCATGCCAAAAGCGGTCCACGCCAGTGCGACGGCCCGTTTCAACAAAAAGAAATTCGATATTTTTGTGACCCACGCCAAAGCTGAAGGCCTGACCACCCGCAAGAGCATCATTTCCTTTCGCGGGCTTGATGAGGTGGACCAGTTTGCCGACATCGACATTTTTGTTAAGGGACCGTTGAAGAACGGCCTGAAACTGATTGAAAGCGAACCGCTCAATTTTTCTTTCGCAATTGGAATGAATCCTGAACGGACCGAAGGAAATGCTGATGCCCATGTGAAGCTGGGCTTCATGATAAAAAAAACACTGTCTATCAATAAAATCAATGTCGCCGTAGACGCCAACATGCATGATGTTTCCATAGCCAATATTATTTTTGGTCAGGGCATCAATAATGGACAGCTTGATCTGAAGGCCGACAAACATGGGCTTGATATCGTGGGAGATGTCAGGCTGGGTAGATTTCCAGCCAACTTTGAATGGCGACGTAATTTTGCCGGCGAAGCGCCATTTCGCAGCCATTACAAAATTGCGTCGCATATCGACAACATCAAGAACCTGAGTGATCTGGGTGTCGATTTAGCCTTCCTGCATGGTGATTTTATCGAGGGCGGGGTTGACGCGAATATTCAATTGACCACCCATGACAGCGGTGAAGGTCAGGCTCATGTTCGTCTGGATCTGGAGGACGTTTCCTTAAATGCTCCGGCTATGGGATGGTCAAAACAGGTCGGTGTCGCCGGGGTGGCGAAAGTCGATCTTGAAATTGATGGAACCCGGCTCGTTGATATTCCGCGCTTCTCCCTTGCGGCGGGTGATTTAAGGATCAATGGCTCCGCCACCTACGCCGAAGATGGCTCAGGCCTTGACAAGGTTGACTTCAGCCAGATCAGCTTTGATCGCACGAACCTTTCCGGAGCGATAATCCCCGGACATGATGACGGCTGGACCGTCAGCTTTCATGGGCCCAGCTTTGATTTGTCGCCCATGTTCGAGGATTTGTTTAAAGCCCCTGACGACGAAGATCGTTTTGATTTGAAGCTCAGCCTGTCGGCGAAAATCGATAAGGTCTGGATTGGTCCGGAACGCTACCTGAAACAGATTACCGGCACTTTAGGCAGGGCTGATGATCGTTGGCGCATGATGAATATCGATGGGGCTTTGAGCACGGGCAAGCGGTTTCAGGTTAGTCTAACGCCCACTGGCAAAGGAAAACGGCAAATAGCTATCAAGGCAGACGACGCCGGCGACATGCTGCGCAGCCTGGATGTTTATGACACCATGATCGGCGGAACTCTGGATGTGGACGCTACCTTCGATGATACCGAAAGGGGGCATCCACTTAGTGGAGAAATTCTGATCAGCAACTACAGACTGGTCAAAGCCCCGGCGCTGGCGCGGTTGGTCGGTATCCTGACCCTGACTGGCATTGCCGATGCACTAAGGGGTGACGGCCTTGGTTTCAGCGAGTTCAAGGCTCCGTTCGTTATGAAAGACGGGGTCATCGATATCGAGAAAGCCAGGGCGACCGGATTGTCCCTGGGATATACGGCAAAGGGTCGCATTAACACTCATGCCGGGGTCGTCGAATTGAAGGGCACTGTGGTGCCTGCGTACGCCATCAACAGCGTACTTGGAAACATTCCCGTTCTGGGTGGATTGTTGACCGGTTTCGAAGAAGGGGGCGGTGTTTTTGCGGCAAATTATACGATGAATGGTCCGCTGGAGGACCCGGAAGTCAAGGTTAACCCGCTGTCGGCCCTTGCGCCGGGCATCTTCCGCAATCTGTTCGGTATTTTTGCCAATAACCCGGACAAGGATACGGAAAACGCAGGGACCGAGGAACCCGACCGTAAAAAAGTGCTGGGTAAATCAGAGGGATTGTAGGTCTGGAGACTTAGTGCCCGTGGACATTTAACGTAGTTGTATGATCGTTGCAGCGATGTCCCATGTTGCCTCATAGCTTGTATCTGTCTTGTCATATCTGGTGTTGATGCCCCTGAACTCTTTGATTTTACTAAAGTAGTTCTCGACGAGATGCCGCCACTTGTATGCCTCTTCATCGTGCGGGATATGGACCGCCCACGCGCACGCGCCATAAAACAGCCTCCAGAAACAAACGGGTATCCTTCGCCGTCACACCGCGATCCCGCTTCCGTGCCCGGGACCAGTGGCTCAATAATGGACCAGCTTCGATCATTGATAACAAACCGTTCTTCGCGCATGATAAACTCCCTCAAAAGGAAGATTGAAACACATTTACGGTTTATAATTCGTTAAATGTCCACAGGCCCTAGTGCGATGATTTTATTTTCAGAGCATATTCATTAATATGCTCTGAAGATAATATCTGAATCACACGTAATTCAATAAGTAAGTGGCCTGCTTTTCATAGAAATTCATGTTATCAATTTCTGTGGCAGGACACTGTTAAAAAGTTAAACTGGTTATCGCCTTTGACGGCGATTCTTGCAAGGAGAAGAGACGGAATTGGAATAGTGGACCAGGAAAATTCCATCACCTTAATACTTGCCGATGAAGCGGCGACGCAAAAGCTGGCCCTTTCATTGGCGACTCTGACCAGTGCCGGGGAACAACTGGCCCTGAAAGGGGATCTTGGCGCCGGCAAGACCGTTCTTGCTCGCGCCTTTATTCGCGCCCTGTGCGGCGGCGACACGGAAGTTCCCAGCCCGACCTTTACCCTGGTGCAAACTTACGAATCGACCGATGGTGTGCCGCTTTTTCATTTCGACCTGTATCGCCTGGAGAACCCGGACGAAGCTCTTGAGCTGGATATTGATGACGCCTTCGCCGACGGCATTTCACTGATCGAATGGCCGCAGCGCCTGGGATATCTGATGCCACCGACACATCTGGAAATCGCCCTGCAATATGGCGAGACGGAAAAACAGCGGTCTTGTACGATCACGGGACCGGATAGATGGGCGTCTCGTTTGCGAAAGATTTCCTTGTGAACATGGACCGAACAGTTCTGATCGAAGGGTTTCTCGGCAAGAGCGGTTGGGCCGGGGCTGATCGGTCCGTCTTGGCGGGGGATGCGTCGTTTCGCCGTTACGACCGTATCATCGATGGCGATCGCAGGGCGGTCCTGATGGATGCACCACCGCCGCAGGAAAACGTCCGCCCTTTCATCACTATCGCCCGACACCTGTCGGCCCTGGGTTATTCCATTCCGGAAATTATCGCCGCTGACGAACAGGCCGGATTGCTTTTGCTGGAAGACCTTGGCGACAATACCTACACCCGGGAGCTGAATGAGGGTGGCGATGAGCAGGCAATGTACCAGTTGGCCGTCGATGTTTTGATAGACCTGCACCGCCGCGACCCACAACAAGTCATCCCAGGTGGATTGCCGACTTACGGCAATGAAAAATTGCTTGATGAAGCCTTCCTCGCCCCGCAATGGACCTATGCGGCTTTCGAAGGCGACGTGCCCGGGGAAAATGTGCGCCGGGCTTATGGAGATGCATGGCTTACGTTATTTCCCCTCATTCATTCGGGCCCAAAGACGCTGGTGTTGCGGGACTACCATGTTGATAATTTGTTATTGTTGGAGAATCGCGAAGGAATAAGAGCCTGCGGATTACTGGATTTTCAGGATGCCGTGGCTGGTCACCCGGCATACGATCTTATGTCACTGCTGGAGGACGCCCGGCGAGATATTGATGGAGACCTGAAAAACAAGATGATTGAGCGTTATTTTTCCGCCTTCCCCGATTTGGATCAGGATGCTTTTTCTACGGCCTTCGCCATTCTGGCCGCTCAGCGCCATGCCAAGGTCATCGGTATCTTCACCCGGCTCTGCCGGCGCGATGGCAGGCCCGATTATCTCGTTCATATTCCCCGTGTCTGGCGTTTGCTGGAAGCGGCCCTGGAACATCCAGAATTAGCTGACATGAAAAATTGGTTCGATAAACATATGCCCGCCTCAATGCGCACGATCCCCCCTTTTCTTGAGGCTCCTCAATGACCGTCCTGAAACGCGCCATGGTGCTGGCCGCAGGATTCGGAGTGCGTTTGCGTCCGATCACCGATACCACCCCTAAACCGTTGGTCAAGGTGCTGGGGCGCACGTTGATCGATCGCACCATCGACCGCCTGATCGAAGCCGGTGTAGAAACCGTCATCGTAAATACCCATCACCTGGGCGATCAGGTTCACGATCATCTGAAAAAACGCGACGATGTTGAAATTCTTTTTTCGCCGGAAGACCCGATTCTTGAGACCGGCGGTGGCATCGCCAAGGCGCTTAAACATTTTGGCGATGAGCCGTTTTTCGCCTGCAACGGCGATACCTTGTGGCTGAATGGGAGCCAGGACGCCTTAAAGCGCATGTTGCGCCATTGGCGCGATGATCAAATGGACGCACGGTTGATGCTGCATTCGACCGTCGATGCGTACGGTTATGACGGCAAAGGAGATTTTTGCGTCGATCCGGTCGGGCTTCTGACACGCCGTCCGGAAGGCGAGGTCACCCCTTATCTTTTTACCGGCGTACAGATACTCCATCCGCGGTTGTTTAAGGGATCGCCGGATGGCGCTTTTTCCCTGAACGTGCTGTACGACCATGCCATGAAGAAAGAGCGGCTTTACGGCATGGTGCACGATGGCGAATGGTTCCATGTCGGAACACCGGAGGCTTTGGACGAGGCAGAAGCCTACATGCGCCTGCGATACGCCGGGATTAAACACAGATGACGGGAAAACCAGCCATATACTCTATACCGGCGGGCGTCCCCTTTCTTGACGCCCTGGCGGCGGGCATTCTTGAACAGGTGGGCGCGTCGCCCGAAGCCCTTCCCCAGGTTAACGTCCTTCTTCCAACCCGCCGCGCCTGCCGATCCCTGACCGAAGCCTTCCTGCGCCTAAGCGACGGTAAACCGATGTTATTGCCAAAAATGACCCCGCTTGGCGATATAGATGAAGACGAACTTGCACTTGCGGGAGATGACGGTCTTGGCGGCGAGGCCGCTTTTGATATTCCCCCCGCAATTTCCGGGTTGCGCCGTCAGTTGTTGCTGTCTCGCCTGATTATGGCGAGTGAAAAAAACGATACGACCATGGATCAGGCGGCGCGACTGGCTCAGGAGCTGGGCCGCCTGCTCGATCAGGTGCAAACGCAACAGCTCTCTTTCGATGGCCTTGAGAAACTGGTCGAAGAAACGGATTTGTCGGAACACTGGCGCAAGACTCTCGATTTTTTAAAAATCCTGAGCGAACACTGGCCCGCCATTCTGGCAGAAGAAGGGGTCATTGACCCGACCGAAAGACGCAACCGCCTGCTTGAGGCCCAGGCCACACTCTGGCGCAAAAAACCACCAGAATGTCCCGTCATCGCCGCAGGTTCAACGGGTTCTATCCCGGCCACCGCCAATTTATTAAAAGTCGTCGCTGAATTGCCAAGGGGGGCGGTGGTTTTACCCGGACTCGACAAAAACGCTGACGATGACGTCTGGCAGGCCCTCGATGCGACCCACCCCCAGTTCGGGCTGGCTCACCTGCTTAGGCACTTTGGAATGGACCGAAGCGCCGTCAGTGACTGGCCCTCGCCGATCACCCCCGTGGCTGCACCGGAACGCTCGAGACTGATCAATGACGCGCTGATCCCGGCGAGCACTACTCACCTTTGGCAAAACCGCCCCGAACCCGGTTTGAACGCCGTAAACGCCATCACCATGATCGACGCCGACACCGAACGGGGAGAGGCAGGCGCAATTGCCCTGATCATGCGCCGAACCCTGGAAACCGACCAAAAGACGGCGGCGCTGGTGACCCCCGACAGGACGCTGGCCCGGCGCGTCGCTGCTGAACTGGGGCGGTGGGATATTCAAATCGACGATTCCGCCGGACGCCCGCTCGCCGAAACTCCCCCCGGCACCTTTATTCGTCTCTGTGCGCGTGTTGTCGCCGATAGACTTGCCCCGGTCGGGTTGCTCAGCCTGTTAAAGCATCCTTATGCTGCCGGCGGATTGAGGCCGTCCCGGTTTCGCGCAGGCGTGCGCCGCCTTGAAATGATTCTGTTGCGAGGGCCGCGGCCCGGCGATGGCGTCAATGGTTTGCGAACGGTATTGGCGACAAAAAAAGGGGGTGAAAATACCGCCGGACTTGAGGAACTCGTCAATAGCCTGGAGCGCACGGTTTCACCTTTCGAAGATGCATTCGACCGCCCAACGGTCTCCTTAAGGGAATTGCTGGGGTGTCATATCGCCATGGCCGAAACCCTGGCCACCAGCGAAGAACAGGATGGAGTTGCGACCCTTTGGGCGGGCGACGATGGCGAAGCGATGGCGACCTTTTTTGCCGAATTGAGCGAGTCCGCGGACACGTTGCCTGCGATAAGACCCCGCGATTATCCGGCCCTGCTCGACGCCCTGATAGCCGGACGCGCCCACCGACCCCGTTATGGCCGTCACCCCCGCCTGCACATCTGGGGCCTGATGGAAGCCAGATTGCAAAAAGCCGACGTGATGATCCTTGGCGGCTTAAACGAAGGCAGCTGGCCGCCGGAAGCCCAGGCCAGCCCCTGGATGAGCCGTCCGATGCTGGAAAAATTCGGCCTGTCGCAACCAGAAAGACGCCTGGGCCTGACTGCCCACGACTTCACCCAGGCCGTCGCCGGTGCCGAGGTCATCCTGAGCCGCGCCGCGCGTAATGGCGGCTCGCCCACAGTTCCGTCACGCTGGCTGCTTAGGCTGAATACCCTGTTGAAGGGAACTCTGCTTGAAGATCGTTTGCGTCCCAACCCCGAAATGAAGGCCCTGTTTGCCAGTCTTGATAAACCCGATCAATACATAGAACCAGAGGCGCCAAGGCCAACCCCTCCGGTGGAGTGCCGACCACGAAAATTATCTGTCTCGCGCATCGAAACATGGATACGCGATCCCTATACCATCTATGCCCGTCATATTCTGGGACTAAAACTTCTGGACCCCATCGATGCCGATCCTGGGGCGGCCGACCGGGGAATTGTGGTTCACGAGGCCCTGGATCGTTTCATCAAGCAATATCCAGGCGCTTTGCCGGATAACGCTGGGGGCGAACTTCTTGAAATTGGTAAAACCGTGTTTAACGAGGAAATGACTAATCCCGCCGTGCGTGCCTTCTGGTGGCCACGATTCGTGCGCATCGCTGAATGGTTCATCGAAAATGAAAAGCAAAAACGCGGTGAAAACCGCATACCCCTGAGCACGGAAACCAGCGGCGAGATGATCTTCGTCGCCCCGGGTGGCGACTTCATCCTGAATGCACGGGCCGACCGGATTGACTGGTCTCCTGACGGTGGACTGACGATCATCGATTACAAAACGGGCAGTGTGCCATCCAAAAAACAGATGCAAAGCGGCCGGACCCCGCAATTGACGCTGGAGGCCGCAATGGCTGCGGCGGGGAAATTCGCCGAAGTTGAGGCCGGTACCGTATCGCAACTAGTCTATATGAAACTTTCGGGCGGGCGCGAAGCGGGTAAGGAAAGCGGCGTCGCCGAGGGAGTCGAGGCCCTGGCGGACGAGGCGTTGAAAGGTTTGAAAAAACGAGTCGCCGACTTCGACAAGGCGAGCACCCCTTATTTGTCCAGGCCCATCCCGATGTTCTCGCATCGCTTTGGCGACTACGACCATCTCGCCCGGGTCAAGGAATGGATGGCAGGCGACGACGAGGGAGGGAGCGAATGAATAGTTCTGCCCTCGTGCGCAAAGCGCAGGTGCGCACCGCCGCCCAGGTCACGGCCGCCGACCCGGGGAGCTCCGTCTGGGTTTCGGCCAACGCCGGAACCGGCAAGACCCAGGTGCTGACCGACCGTATCACCAGGCTGTTGCTGGACGGTATCAAACCGGAGCGTATCTTGTGCCTGACTTTCACCAAGGCGGCGGCTGCCGAAATGGCGACGCGCCTGTCGGAACGACTGGGCGGCTGGGCGGTGGCGGATGAGGAAACCCTCAATGCTGAAATTGAAGCCCTGCTCGGCAAACCACCTGAACCGACCCTGCTTGCCCCGGCGCGCCGACTGTTTGCTGAAACGCTTGACGTGCCGGGGGGATTGAAAATTCGCACCATCCATGCGTTTTGCGAATCCCTGCTGGGTCGTTTCCCCGTCGAGGCCGGAATCGCACCGCACTTTTCCGTTATAGACGAGCGAACCGCCGCCGAACTGATGACGGAAGCCCGCGACCGGGTGCTCGCCCAGGCCCATGCGGCAGGCTCGGAGAATATCGCCCGCTCCCTGACCCTGATGGCAGGGCTGTTGAACGAGGATGACTTCGCTAAACTGATGAGCGATCTTTCGTCGCGCCGTTCCCACCTGAAAGCCCTGTTCAATCGATACGGATCTATAAATGGCGTCATCGAGGCCTCGTGTCGGACCCTGGGGTTGGTTGAGGGTGAAACGGCCGAGACAATCGTTCAACACGCCTGTGAGGAAAATTCCTTTGATAAAGCGGCCCTGCTGGGCGCGGCGAAAGCCCTTTCGGGCGGCACAAAAACGGACAAGGTGCGGGCTGAGAGGCTGCAAGTCTGGCTTAAAGGCGACGGCATTTTTCGCAGGACTTCATTTGAAAATTCCTATCTGGATATCTTTCTGAAAAAGACGAATGAACCTCGCGCCAGATTGATGACCAATAAAGTGGCTGAGGCAAGTCCGGTCGGCCTGCAGGCCCTGCTTGATGAGCAGATACGCATTGCCGCCATCAGCGAGAAACTCCGCGCCATCGGTATCTATGCGGCCAGCGAGGCGTTAATTCATCTGGGTTCCCACCTTCTGGAGATTTTCGAACACCTGAAGGAAAACCGCGCCTTGCTCGATTACGATGATCTGATCCTCAAGGCCCGCGACCTGTTGCAGGCTGACGGTGGCGCGTCGTGGGTTCACTACAAGCTTGATGGCGGCCTGGATCATGTGCTGGTCGACGAAGCCCAGGATACCAGCCCGCAGCAGTGGGATGTCATCAAGGCCCTGTCCGGAGATTTCTTTGCCGGGGCCGGGGCCAGGGAAGGCGAGCGTACCGTTTTCGCCGTCGGGGACGAAAAACAATCGATCTACAGTTTCCAGGGCGCCGACCCGTTCATGTTCGGCCATACCCGCGAGCATTTTGCCAAAGGCGCCGGGGCGGCGGGAAAAACTTTTAGGCCAGTTGAGCTGGAACTTTCCTATCGTTCTACGCCATCGGTTCTAAAAGCTGTCGATAGAATTTTCAAAACGGATCATGCCCGTGAGGGACTTACCTTCGATGGTAAACCGATCATCCATAACTGGGAGCGAAAAGGTCAGGCCGGACTGGTTGAACTGTGGCCAACGATCAAGCCGGGAGAAGCCATCGAGATCAAACCCTGGGATGCACCCCTGGACCGCCTGCCAATCGACAGTCCGGAAGAGCGCATGGCGGGTCGCATCGCCGATACCATAAAAGGATGGCTCGACAGTGGCGAGGAACTACCTTCCGCCGGGCGACCGATCCGTGAGGGCGACATCATGATTTTGGTGCGCCAGCGCGGCAGCTTCGCCGAAAAGATGGTCAACACCCTGAAAAAGAAAGGCATTCCCGTTGCCGGCACCGACCGCATGGTGCTGACGGAACAGTTGGCCGTGATGGACCTGCTCGCACTTGGAAGATTTCTGTTATTACCCGAAGACGACTTGACCCTGGCAGTCGTGCTTAAAGGACCCTTTTTCGGTTTTACCGATAATGAAGATCTCTTTCCGTTGGCCTACCAGCGTCCCGGCACCTTGTGGGATGCCCTTAAAACCGCAGACGAGCCAAAGTACAGGGAGGCCCATGCTCGTCTGAGCGGACTGCTGGCCCGCGCCGACTACATGCCACCCTTCGAATTTTATGCCCGCTTGCTTGGACCGGAGGGCGGCAGGCGCAATTTGCTGACCCGGCTTGGCCGTGAGGCCGACGATCCAATCGATGAGTTTTTGGGGCTTACCCTAGATTTTGAGCGCGAACATGTACCCAGCTTGCAGGGCTTTTTAAGCTGGATAGAAGCCGGTCGAACCCAGATCAAGCGTGATCTTGAACATGGCCATGGCGAGGTGCGGGTGATGACTATTCATGGTTCCAAGGGCCTGCAAGGTAATATTGTTTTTTTGCCCGATACGTGTTCGGTGCCAACGTCCAGGCAGGAAACAAAACTGCGCTGGATAGGGGAACCCGAACCGGCCTTGTTATGGGCACCGTCAAAAGGTCAAGAGGAAAGCCGAACCGCAGAATTAGCGAGTGAAAACAAAGCACTACGAGCACAGGAGTACCGCCGCCTTCTTTACGTCGCCATGACCCGGGCACGCGACCGGCTTTACATCGGCGGCTGGGAAAGGTCTCACAAACCCAGTGCGGATTGCTGGTACAGCCTGATAGAACCTGTTTTCAAGGAAATAGCCGAGGAAGTAACGACGCCTTCAGGGGAAACTGTTCTCAGGTTTTCAAATCCACAATTGGCCAAAACGGAGGGTAAGCCGGATTCGGAGTCCGGTGATAAAGGGGAAGATACTTCTCTACCAAATTGGGCCCTGAACCCGCCGTCCCCAGAACCCGACCCGGCGACACCCTTGAGCCCATCACGCCTGTCCGAAGATGAACAGCCACCCGTTCGCTCTCCTTTTGAAGGCGACGATGGAAACCGGTTCAAGCGCGGCATCTTAATCCATCGCTTGCTGGAAGGACTGCCAACCATGAAATGTGAACAATGGGCGGGGGTGGCATCCGCCTATCTGGCCCGCCCCATGCACAATCTTGAGCCCGATCAGCAGGACGCATTAGCAGGTGAGGTCCTGGCGATCATGAATGATCCGGATTTTGCACCCCTGTTCGGACCTGGCTCCATGGCCGAAGTACCTGTTAGCGGCGTTATCGGCGGTCGCATCGTCTCGGCCCGGATCGACCGATTGGCAATAACCGGGCAGGGCGTTGCGATAATTGATTACAAGACCAACCGACCGCCACCGGCTTCACCGGACAAGGTCGCACCGGCGTATCTTAGGCAGATGTCCCTGTATCGTTCCCTGCTTCGAAAAATTTATCCGGGACGAAAAGTGACGTGTATTCTCGTTTGGACCGACGGGCCCCGCCTGATGTCCCTGAACGATGAGCTTTTGGACGCTCACGCACCTTGACGCAAGCAAGATGGCTGCCTAGTTTCATAAACTGATTCTTGTGACCGCCTGATTAATTGACCAAAGATTCTGATAGGACAAACTAGATGCCCATAGCCGTTACCGACGATTCATTTGAAGCCGACGTAAAAAATTCAGACCTGCCGGTAATCGTTGATTTTTGGGCGGAATGGTGCGGTCCGTGCAAGCAGATCGCCCCGGCGCTGGAAGAAATCGCCACCGAAATGGAAGGCAAGATCACCGTCGCCAAGCTGAATATCGATGAGAACCCAACCGTGCCATCCCAGTACGGCGTGCGTGGCATCCCGACCTTGATGTTGTTCAAGGACGGCCAGGTCGCCGCGACCAAGATCGGCGCAATGCCGAAGGGCAAACTGGTCGAATGGGTCGAGTCGGTTATCTAAACCTTCTTGTTTTCTAAAAAACCCGGGTTACGCTGTGGCTAGTTCCTGACGGGCCTGAATGACAACCTGTAGGCCCGAACTAAGAGCAAGACCAGCGATGAGTACGCCGACGGCTAGGTCGGGCCAACCGGTTCCGGTCGCCCAAACGCCGCTGGCGGCAAGCAACACGGCGATATTCGCGATGGCGTCATTACGGCTGCACAGCCAGACCGACCGCATGTTGCTGTCGCCGGCGCGGTACTTAAACAACATCCAGGCGACGCCACCGTTCGCCGCAAGCGCCAGGAATCCGACGCCACCCATAATCGTGACGTCGGGTGTTTGCTCAAAAAAGGCCCTATACATGGCGAAGGCCAGCACCAACAAACCGAAGACACCCATGGCGATGCCTTTGGCCAGGGCCGTTCCGGCGCGCCAGCGCACACTCATTCCCAGAACCATCAACGAAATTCCGTAATTGGCCGCATCGGCGAAAAAATCCAGGGCGTCGGCCTGCAGCGACAAGGAATTACCCAAGAGCCCGGCAATAATTTCAATTACGAACATCGCGGCGTTGACGGTAAGGGCGATCCACAACACCCGCCTGTAGGAGGGCGGTATCTCGTTGACGGGTACGTCGTGATTGCAACAGGCGGACATTTACCCTTCCTCCCCGTCGGATTCGGCGACGTGATCGATCATGTCGCTCAAGGTTCGCCGGACGTGATCGTCGGCCGCGACATAAAATACGTTTCGCCCGCGTCGCTCGGCGCGCACCAGACGGGCCCCTTTTAGCAAACGCAGGTGATGGCTTACCAACGACGAGGAAACTTTGAGCGTGTCGGCTATATAACCAACGCTTTGGGACTCATCCAGGCAGGAGATGACAATCCTGAGGCGGGTCGGGTCGCCCAGAAGATGAAATACCTCCGCCAGTTCGATCACCTGATCGTGCTCCATCGATACAGTCCTTCAATAATTAAACACATGAACAATTATTTATATATTTAACTATTGAAGAGATTTCAAGGACTATTTTTTTGATTCAAGTGTTGTTTTTAAGGACGCTTCCGGCGAGGTAGAGAGAACCCGCGATCAACACCCGGGCCTTGCCTGATCGGGCGATGATGTCCTTGATGGCGGCCTTGATGTCGTCGGCGGGCTGGGCGTCCATGCGCCAGACCCTGGCCGCCTGGGCGACCTCTTCGGCGCTCAGGGAGTTTTCTTCGCCGGGAATAGCAATGCCGCGAAAAAGCTCGATGCGACCCTCCAAATGGGTAAGAAACTCTTCAGGTTCCTTCGAGTTCAACATGCCGAAGATCATGTGCAGGGGTTTGTCACGCCACGAGCGGGCCTGAGAGGCGATCATCTTGCCCGCCGCCCCGTTGTGTCCACCGTCCAGCCATAACTCCCAACCGTCTGGCAACAGATCAACCAGCGGGCCAGCTTTCAAATGTTGCATCCGGGCGGGCCAGTCAACGCTATTCAAGCCCAACGATATGGCGCTGTCAGGCACATCAAACCCTTCCAGCCGGTCCAGGGCGGCGATCGCCAGTCCGGCATTTCGATACTGATGCGACCCCGTCAGGACCGGTTGCGGGAAGTTTCTGGCTCGTTTTTCACCGTCTCGAATGGACTCGAAGACCATACCATCTTTTCCCTTGCGCACGAACCAGTCCTTACCTTCGATGCTTAAGGGCGCCCCGGCCTGTTCGACCAGTTTGCAAAATTTTTTTTCTTCGCGGCGTTCCTGCCTGGCGGCGAGGCAGGGAACGCCAGACTTCAGGATTCCCGTCTTTTCAGCAATGATTTCACTTAAGGAATCGCCCAGGAATTGCTGGTGGTCGATCGAAACCGGGGTAATGATGGTAAGCGCCGGGCTGTCAATGACGTTGGTCGCATCCAGTCTGCCGCCAAGGCCGGTTTCCAGCAGCACTACATCGGCCTCGGTTCGGGAAAATGCGAGATAGGCGGCAACGGTGGTGATTTCGAAATAGGTAATCGGGTCCCCGGCGTTGGCGCGTTCACATTCTTCCAGCACTTCTGCGAGGGCCTGATCGGAAATCAATTCACCGGCCAGGCGGATACGCTCGTTAAAGCGCACCAGATGGGGCGAGGTATAGACATGCACCCGTTTTCCCGCTGCTTCCAGCATGGCCCGCATATAGGCGATGACCGACCCCTTGGCGTTGGTTCCGGCGACATGGATAACGGGAGGCAACTTGCGCTCAGGGTTCCCCACGCGCTTGAGCAAGGTTTCGACGCGCCCCAAAGTCAGATCAATGACCTTGGGATGCAACGTCATCAGCCTTTGCAGAATGGCGTCGCCGTCAGTCAGCGGGGGTCTCCAGGACTGGGGCTGGGGGAGCCGCAGGCGGAATCGCCAGAACATCGCCGGTAGGACTGGTATTAATCAGCAGACCTATGACACGAACCAAAATGTCCCGCAGCTCCTGACGACGCACGACCATATCGACCATGCCGTGATCGAGCAGATATTCGGCGCGCTGGAAGCCTTCGGGTAATTTTTCGCGAATGGTTTGTTCGATAACCCGCGCACCGGCAAAGCCGATGACGGAACCGGTTTCGGCGATCGCCACGTCGCCCAACATGGCGAACGAGGCCGAAACACCGCCCGTGGTCGGGTCGGTCAAAACGACGATATAAGGCAGGCCCGCGTCCTTGACTTCTTCAACCGCGATGGTCGTGCGCGCCATCTGCATCAGCGACAGGATGCCTTCCTGCATACGCGCGCCGCCCGAAGACGGAACAACGATCAGCGGCGCGTCCTGAACCACTGCAAGGCGGGCGGCGGTCACCAAGCCTTCGCCAACGGCGACGCCCATTGAACCGCCCATAAACGAAAAGTCCAGGGCGGCGATAACCACGTTGATTCCACCCATTCGCCCGTGGGCCACGGTCAACGCATCTTTCAGGCCGGTCTTGTTCTGGGCTTCCTTCAATCGATCCGTATATTTACGCCGGTCGCGGAACTTCAGGGGATCAATTGCGGCTTCGGCCAGTTCTATGCTCTGATACTCGCCACCGTCAAACAGCATCTTCAGGCGCTCAGGCGAGCCTAGACGCATGTGATGACCGCAATGGGGGCAGACCCGCAAGTTCTTTTCCAAATCCCGGAGGAAGACCATCTCTCCGCAACTGGGACACTTGTGCCACAGGTTGTCGGGAATTTCTTTCTGACCGCCGACAAGCTGCTTCAGCTTCGGGCGGACGATATTTTTCAGCCAGTTCATTTAAGCCGCTCCTTTAACAGACGATCTTACACCCTTTGCCAGATCCGCGACAAATGCGAGCGCCTCATCGACCAGACCCGTCTTCGCTTTGCCGTCTTCATCAAGGTTTGACTCGATGATATTGACCAGCGCCGAGCCCAACAGCCTCCAGTGTGCTCAGACCGCAAATTTTGATATCGATGAGCATGTTCTTGGTTGTTGATGCTTTTTAAACTAACATTAATAGGAAGTTAAGTAAGAGATAGTGAGGTGGTCCCAGAAAATCGGACAGTTAGCTAAGGTGTATTCCGCCGGATAACGGAGGAATACGAAAAGCAGGCATCAAAGAACAGAGATTAGAGTTCAGGAAAGAACACGGTTATCTGAACATCTTTGAACTGTTCAAGTGGGCCATCCATCTTTGATTTTTCAGCAGTTTCTGGTTTAGGTGTGTAGTCAGTCGGTTCAATAACCAACGGAGCAGGGAAGTGATAGAAATCATCCTGTTCATAACGTGTGATTGAACTGTGTTCTTTAATGAACTTTTCACCAGATGATTCAAAACCTTTCTGAACTTCATCCTGTATCCTACATCTTGAACCGTTGTGAGTGTTGAATTGAGGGGTTTCTGATAATGAGTTTCCTAAAAGATAAAGAATATGGATTATGGGGAAGTCACTATGAAGAGCAAATGGCAAATGAAGGTAAGTGTGCTACCTTCTTGTGGTTAGGTATTGGCGGTATTTTATTTTTCTTAGTACCAAGTACTACATTGTTATCGTGGCAAGCAGCAGTGTATTTCATTGTTGGTATGTTTGTGTCCGCTTTATTCATTGGAATGGGAGTCTACGTTATTCAGCGTATAATCTCCAAAGTCCTATCTAAAGTTATTTCCTCTCCTTCAAATATTGCTGCGGTTTTCGTACTTGGGATTGGTGCTGTATTAAGATGCTCTGAGGCGGGTGTAGTTTATTTTATTTCGCTGTGGTCGTTAAAAACATTATTCGGATGATTTTAAGCAACACACGGAGGAAGCAGGTGTTTTCCGCACATTACCATCGGAAATGTTGTTCCGATTCTCTACCGCCCCTTAAAACTACTCACGGAAGCGTTCTTTACCTATAACGATCCGACGATCTTTCTTGAATACGCCGTCGATGTCGCCCAGGCCTGCCACGAAAAAGGCATCAAGACAGTGGCGGTAACTGTGGGCTATATTTGTGACGCCCCGCGCGAAGAGTTTTTCTCGTACATGGATGCGGCTAACGTGGATTTGAAGGCTTTTTCGGAAGACTTTTATCAACGTTTGTGTTCGTCCCGCCTTGAGGCGGTTCTGGATACGCTTAAATATCTGAAACACGAAACGGATGTCTGGTTCGAGATCACCACGCTGTTAATCCCCGGTGAAAATGATTCCGAGAAGGAACTGGGGGAATTGACTGAATGGGTGGCGAAAAACCTCGGGCCCAATGTGCCGCTGTATTTTTTCGTCTTCCATCCTGATTGGAAAATGACGGATTTGCCGAAAACCCCAATTGAAACCCTGAAGATGGCGCGCAACATCGCCCTTAAAAACGGTATTCGTTACGCCTACACGGGAAACGTCCATGATTTTGAGGGTGAAAGCACCTGCTGCCACAATTGTGGAACCGCCTGCGCCGGGGTAATCGACGGGCCGCCCGGTAACTGGGGCCCAAAGCGCCAGCGGGTCATTGTTAAACCAAGCGGCGGATGACAGCGTCTGTAGATACTGCTAAACCATGCTCCCGATCTAATTGTTGGCGATTCTTGATGACAAAAAGGCACATTGCCCTGGCGCTGAAATTTGTAGTGTCCGGTGGCCTGATCTGGTTTCTGATAGACGGCGTCGATCTGGGTGCCGCACGTGACAGTATTTTGGGGGCGGACCACAAATATATCGGGCTTGCTTTTTTGGTGACGATAGTTCAGGTGGGAATATGCGTCGTGCGCTGGCGAAGCGTGCTTGGTGCTATCGGCGCGGTGTTATCATTTATGGAT
>PVBE010682192.1_pt1 | contig 21085 bp, 23 predicted proteins | sample 1631181 | NCBI WGS metagenome assembly PVBE01 (sample SAMN08397723, study PRJNA350692) | Marine metagenome, whole genome shotgun sequencing project. | isolation source: water | place: Pacific Ocean | collected 2012-04 | reverse complement strand
ACAGAGCCTGCAGCTGTTGAAGCAACTTGCTGGCCGCGCATGACGTGGTGAGCGGCCTGGTCAGGTATTAGTTCAGACCTATGACCCTGATCATCCTGTAATTCTTCATTTGGTGGATGGACGCTATGAGGAGTTTTTGCAAAAGGAGGCTTGTTTACGCCAGGAGGCTGGATTGGTCCCTTACTGCCGGGCCTGTTTACTGCGCATGGCAGGCGAATCAGCTGCAGTAACTGCGACAGCTGCTGCGGTGTTAGCGGAACAGGTCAAGCCCCTTTGTGATGCCCAGGGTTGGTGCCTCATAGGCCCCGCACCAGCTCCGATTGCACGGGTTGCTGGTCGCAGTCGTTGGCAGTTGCTGCTACATGGCCCTGAAGCAAGTCCTTTGCCGCTTCCTTCAGGGTCGACCCTTTGGGATGGTCTGCCACGCGGCGTGTCTTTAGCGGTGGATCCAGATCCAATTCAACTTTGAAGAGTCCAACTTTGATTTGGCTACAGCGTTAGCTATGAAATCCCAGCCAATTCGTTTGTGCTTGCTCTTGAGACATAGACCGAGCTGGCTTGATGCTTTTGATGAGCAGTCGACGATGAACTATTGGAGCAGTTCATTGCTTGCTAGTAATTACAGCTAGTTGCTGGCTGTGACGTTGAATTGTTCAGCCCAGATTGATTCGCTCTGGCCCTGGGGAGCTCATTGTGTTGGTGATGCGCATATAGCCACTGAGCAGAATTGTTAGCCAGCTAAGGACTACTAACACCAATATTGAGAAGCCGAGATTGGGGGCTCTTGTGGGACCTGTGGGCGGTGGTGGTGGTTGCACGAGGGACCGCTTGCGAGCTGATGACGGACGCGCCGCTGTTGTCGTGGCTGACATTGCTAAATTCGGCAGGTGTATTGACCAATTAGCTGGCCTTTGCAGGCTCGGTGCTTCCAGCACGATGAGCAGCTGCTTGGCGTTTTGACGAAGCTCAGGGTCTTTGCAGCGAGTGAGAATTCGGCAGGTTGTTAGTGCCTTTTGTTCGTTACCTTGCCCCATCCATGCTGTGACCATCAGCATTCGGATTTTGGCGCCCTCTGCGTCTGTTAAAGGGTGGCTTTTGGCCAGAGGCTCTAGTAGAGAAAGGCATTGGCCATAGTCTCCGCGAGAGATGGCGGCTTCAGCTGCTGCCAGATTTACGGCCATCGATCAGCCGCTGCCAACCACCATGGTGCCGATGCCGGTGTCGGTGAATACTTCGAGCAGCAAGGCATGGGGCACCCGTCCATCGATGATATGGGCCGCAGCCACACCTTGCGCTAGAGCTCTTATGCAGCAATCGGTTTTTGGGGTCATACCACCATTTACCACCCCTTCAGAAATGAGCTGGCGTGCTTCCGAGAGTTTTAATTGCTGAATCAGTGAGGCGGGATCATCTTTATCTCTAAGAATCCCAGGCGTATCTGTAAGCAGGATTAGTTTTTCTGCTTCTAGGGCCGCGGCAATTTCACCTGCAACCGTGTCTGCATTGATGTTGTGGGAGCGTCCTTCGATAGTGGCGGCCACGCTAGAGATCACTGGCACATAACCCTTCGCAAGCAGTGGTTCCAGTACATCTGGGTTGACCCGGGCTACATCTCCAACTAGGCCATGGCTGCCATCGCCCCATGGTCGAGCTTCCACAAGGCTTCCGTCACTACCGCTAAGGCCTACAGCTTTGGCACCCAGTTGGTTGAGACCATTAACGATTTGCTTATTAACGCGTCCTACTAAAACCATTTCCACTACATCCATAGTGTCCGCATCAGTGACACGAAGCCCTTCGCGAAATTCAGCTGGAATCTTTAGCCGTTTGAGCCATTGGTTGATTTCCGGGCCGCCGCCGTGAACGACAACGGGCTGTACACCAACGCTGGCGAGCAATGCAAGGTCGCGAAAAACTGCTTCCTGCAGGTTGGCGTGTGCCATAGCGGCACCGCCGTATTTGATAACAATGCGTCGTCCGCTAAAACGCTGGATGTATGGAAGGGCTTCGCTAAGTACTGAAACCCTTCGGGAGTCGTCCTCTGCATGCATCCGTTGGCAGTTTGTTGATGGGGGCTTGACCAACTTTGCAGCAGATTCAGCTGACTCCATGCTGACCTGTTGGTTGAGGATCCTTATCAACTGGTAGCAGGATCAGATCCAGCTCTCCAGCTTGTGGAGATTTCAGCTCGGCATGTAGGCCTTTGGCAAAGAATCGACCTAAACGTTCTTGGCATTCCTGCCAGCGATCGAGGGGTACAGCACCTAATTCGAATCTCAAACGCATGCCATATCCAGCTGCAGTTTCGAGTTCTTCGATTTCTAGAAGCTGGGGGGGATTGTCCTTATCCCAGAGCTTGAGGGCTTCCAATGAAGTCTCAAGATGGGCTTTCTGTCCATAACGCCAGCGGGTTACATCCCATACGAGCTTCCCTAGTTCCGGAGCTCCTTGCTGCCTGGCCTGGCGTAATAGTCCAGCCGGTGTGACCCGTTTGGCTGGTTCAAGCTCGGAGGATTTCAGGGCCAGTCCTCCTAGCAGGATTGGTATGCCGTAGAAGATGGTTGGCAGGCTGAGGTTGGCATTACCGTTTGTGTAAGCCACGGCACCGATTACAGCAAGTGCTCCACCGGCCATGGTGATCAGGCTGGCTGGAGAGAACAGATCCTTCATGGGTGCCATTGTGGCGTTTTGGGCTGCAGGATGGGGGTAAGGAATCTTTGCTATGGCTACAACTAATCCTCCAGATAGCGACTTGCCTGAGTTGATTGCTCAGCTAGATGCCGATCGGGCCTGGTTGCTGGAGCAAATTGATCGTGGTCGCTGGGCTGAGTTACGCCTTGATCTCGCGGCTCTCGAGAGGGAGTTGGGTCAGCTATTGACTCGGGCGGCGGAAAGCCTTGAGAAAAAAAATAACCTCAGCAAATGAGTTCAGAAGGGGATGTCATCGGTATCTGGTACTAAAGGGGCACTATTCCAGCTGGCGGCTTGTGGTTCTGCAGCTGTTTGTGGTTTGGCTTGGGGCGTGCCGCTCATAGGCTGCGAGGCTTGGCTAGGTGCACTGCTGGCAGGTTGATCAGGGGATTTTGCAGCTGGCTTGGTTTGGCTAGAGAGGGGGTGAAGTCGCGAGAGAGTGAACTCTGCATGCTTTTCCTTTGTGCCATCTTTGCGAGGAACCGTGTTCATTCGTAGTCGACCTTCTACTACCAGCTTTTGACCGACTTGAACTCGGTTCTGTAGATCCTGGGCCAGGTTGCCCCAGCCCACTACTTTGAGTTGGCCGGGGGCGTCGTCGACACGAAGCGCATCGAAACGCACCTCCATCTCTGCGATCGGTGTTTGATTGTCTTGGGTATAACGAATCGTGGGGGCTTGGATCACTTCCACTTCAAGTACGCAGTGGTTCATGTCCTTTCCTTGGTGAGAGTGCCATTTTGATGCACGGTCGCAGGAATGACCAGCGGCATGTCTGGTTGCTGACTGGGACTGGTGAGGGGCCAGTTTTGGTGGCCGCTTTGGTTGCTCAGGGATGGCGCGTCAGTGTGAGTGTTGTCTCAACTGGCGCAGTGGCGGCCTATAGCGACTTGCCTTTGGAAAATCTCTGGACAGGACCATTGGCTGGTGTTCAAGGGATTCGTTGGGTAATTGATCAGGCCAATCTTGTTAATCAGGGTTTTGACTGGGTGGTGGATGCGACCCATCCCTTTGCAGTTCAGATAAGCGTTGATCTGCGCAGAGCCTGTGAACAGTCCGTGCAGCCCCTACTTCGATTTGAGCGTCCCATGGAGCCTTGTGCTGAGGCTTCCTTGATCGCTACCTCTGCTGATTTGGCAAGGCAGAAGTTACAAGGGAGTCGATTGTTGATGGCTCTTGGGGCAAGGCACCTTGGTCAGGCTGTAGCCGCTGCTCGTGAGGCTGGAGCACAAGTGTTTGCTCGTGTTTTGCCCTCTCCAGAAAGTCTCCGATATGCCCTGGCGAGTGGGTTGCCAGAACATCATTTCGCTGTGGTGCGGCCGCTGCAGGGGCAATATCATGGAGAGCTGGAGTCAGCTTTGTGTAGACACTGGTCGATTACAGCGGTGGTCTGTAGACAGTCGGGTGGAGTTACAGAGCAGCTTTGGCAAAGCATTTGCCGGCAACAAGGATTGGGCCTTTGGCTGATCGCTAGACCGAAACCCTGCATTGAAGTAGAAGCCGTTAATAGCGTGGGGAGCCTGCTGAATCGGATCTCTATTGCCTCAGCAGGCTTCGCTTAGCTGATGTACTTCAAAGAGGTCTAAATGGTTACTAGAGAATCCTCATCGTCATTGGTGCTGGTCTTGACTACAGAGGCAGATGCAAGCCTGGCGGAGGGATTGGCTAAGGAACTTTTGGCTCGCAGCTTGGTTGCTTGCGTGAGCATGCAGCAGATTCACTCTCACTATTTTTGGCAGGGGAAGCATGAGAGTGCTCAGGAAGTGCAATTACTGATCAAGACCACCCAAGATCAGCTTGAGGCACTACAAGAGGCAATCTCCGAGCTGCATAGCTACGAGACCCCTGAGTGGCTTCATTGGCCTGTTTCTGCAAGTGACTCCTACGGTGCTTGGGCAGCAGCAGCAGTGTCAATTGCTTAGGGAGAAAAGGCGACTTTGTTATTTATTTGAGATGCGTTGCTATCAGTTGCTGAAGAGAGACCTGGGAGCGTGGACCAAGTTGGGTAACCACCTGGCCGGCACATATAGATCCAATATTTCCACAGCTTTCCAGAGTGGCTCCCTGGGTATAACCCTGCAGAAAGCCGCCTGCGTAGAGATCTCCGGCGCCGGTTGTGTCCACTACTTTGCCAAGGTTGTAGGCAGGAATGTCCCAGCGTTGATCACCGGCTAACACCACCGATCCATGCTCGCTGCGGGTGAGAGCAGCTACTTGGCAACGACCTTTTACTTGTTCTAGTGCCGCCTCGAAGCTGACACTTTGGTAAAGGGAGGTGATTTCGCTGTCGTTGGCAAACAGCACATCAACGTGGTTATTCACTAGCTCGAGGAAGCTATCGCGATGACGATCAACACAGAAGCCATCAGAAAGTGAAAGGGCAACTTGGCCACCTGAATCACGACAGACTTCCGCGGCAGCGATGAAGGCCTTTTTAGCGGCTGGACTATCCCATAGATATCCCTCGAGGTAGAGAACCTTGGCTTGGCGAACCATTGAAAGGTCCAGATCTTCAGGGTCCAGTTGCACCGAGGCTCCTAGGTAGGTGCACATGGTGCGTTGCGCATCAGGGGTTACCAGGATCAGACAGCGCGCCGTTGAAGGACCACTGCTTGCTGGTGGTGTTTCGAATCGAGCCCCAACAGAACGGATGTCATGGCTGAAAATGTTGCCTAGTTGGTCATCTTTTACGCGGCCGATAAAGCCTGCCTTGCCGCCTAATTGGGCGATGCCAACCAAAGTGTTAGCGGCGGATCCTCCTGAAGTTTCCAGGCCTGGGCCACTGATTGCATAAAGAGCTTCTGCCTGGGCTTCATCCACCAAAGCCATATTGCCTTTATTCAGGTCGTGCTCTTTAAGGAAGGCATCGTCTGTTTGCACCAGCACGTCCACGATGGCATTGCCAATTCCAACTACATCAAGAGGACGATCATTGAATCTGGCCATAGCAATCGAGGAGTGCAGTGAAAACCTAAGAAGTATCGATCCTCGTCTGCTATTTCCTATGAAGAGATTGCTTAAGCGCTTAGCAGAGCTCGCTTGGGGCCGTGAATTGGATCTTCTACAACGATTGTTTGGTCACGGTTAGCTCCTAGGGAGACGATGGCAATCGGTACTTCCATCAGGTCGGCTAGGAAACGGAGGTAATCCATAGCGGTGGTAGGTAGGTCTTCAAGACGACGGCAGTCAGCAGTGGAGCATTGCCACCCGGGCAAGGATTGGAAGATTGGCTTACAGCGGGCGAAGTCCTCGGCGTTACTGGGGAAGTGATCAATCTGTTCACCATTGAGTTCGTAAGCCACGCACACTTGAATTTCATCAAGCTCATCAAGCACATCAAGCTTGGTGATGGCTAGGCAATCGAGGCCATTGACTGCCACTGCATAACGACCGATTACCCCGTCGAACCAGCCGCATCGCCTGCGACGTCCAGTGGTGGTGCCGAATTCACCGCCACGGTCACAGAGCTGTTCATTAATGCTTCCTTCTAGCTCTGTTGGGAAAGGGCCTTCTCCTACTCGGGTGGTGTAGGCCTTGGCTACACCAATTACTCGGTCGATCAGCGTGGGGCCTACTCCTGCGCCAATACAGGCACCACCAGAGATCGGGTTAGAGGAGGTGACGTAGGGATAGGTGCCGTGGTCGAGGTCTAGAAGAGTCCCTTGGGCGCCTTCAAAAAGAATGTTTTTGCGGTTGCGGGCAGCCTGATGAATTGTTTGGGTGCAGTCAACAACGTGTGGTGCCAACCTCTTGCCATAGCTGAGGTATTCCTCGATTACTTGTTCCGAGTCGAGCGGGGCAACTCCATAGATTTGTTGGAGAAGACGATTTTTTTCTTCCAAAGGGCCACTTAGTCGCTCTCGCAGTCGCTGAGCATTCATCAGATCGAGTACGCGAATGCCGTTGCGTTGAGCCTTGTCGGCATAAGTGGGCCCGATGCCCCGCCCTGTGGTGCCGATACGGCGATCACCTCGTTCTTGTTCCATCGCCTCATCCAAGAGGCGGTGATAGGGCATCGTTACGTGGGCTGTGGATGCCAGTTGAAGGCCTGAGATATCAATTTTATTTTCAAGCAGCATGTCTAGCTCCTTGAGCATCACTTTCGGATCGACAACGGTGCCAGAGCCGATCAAGCAGATCGTCTCTGGGTAAAGGATGCCGGATGGGATGAGGTGCAGTTTGAGCACCTTGTCATCCACAACGATCGTATGACCTGCATTAACTCCACCTTGATAGCGGACTACTACATCGGCGGAACGGCTTAGCAGGTCAGTGATCTTGCCCTTGCCTTCGTCACCCCACTGCGCACCTATGACGACAACATTTGCCAATGACACTGCAGCCCGAAGCCGCTGATCTGCACAAACAACTATTTTTGCAGATCTACGTGCCCTAAGTCAAAGTAGGTTTTCAAATAGTTTATTTAGGTACCTCTTAATGCACTTTGTTCGGCTTTGGCTAGTTCTTTATTGATACGGCTTTGAAGCTCTTCTGGTAGGGGACGATTGGCGAAGTTGTTGTAATGACCAGCTAGAGAATTGAGGGCTGTCTGCATTGTGGTAAAAGACGGCAGGTTATTTACCTTGGGGCGAGGCCGATATCGGGCTATGTAGTCGTAGATGAGAGTGCGGGCTTCATCTGCAGCGGCGGTATGGCCTTCGTCTTCTGTGGGTATAGCGATTGTTTCCTGCAGGCTGTGCGCCACGTTTACGGTGTCCTTCACGTAGTCACCAGATAGCCGAACTTCGGCGGCATCTACACCTGCAAAGGCTGTGAGCATTAAACAAAGGCCAAGGCATAGTGCCAATGCTGCCCGCATCAATTGCTTGGTGATGTGATGCAAGGCAGAAGTCATCTGGTTCATTTCAGTTCAATTGATTTTAGAGGCTTGCTCAGTTGATAGGTGCGCTCAGAGAGAGGTTTGCTCAGATTCTCTTGTGGTTGTTAACGCCAATCTCTTTTATTAGTTCTTCTAGCGCCTGCGTGGCGGGCAGTTTTCGAATTTCGCGAGTGGACCTTTGAACCAGTTCTACCTCTGCTTTGATGGCGTCTCTTCCGACCACGATCCGCCAAGGGATACCAATGAGGTCGGCATCCTTGAATTTCACGCCGGCGCGTTCATTTCTGTCATCAAGCAGCGTGTCGATGCCGGCAGCTTGCAGTTCGCTATAAAGCTGTTCTGCCAGCTTTTGCTGAGTCTCGTCTTGGAGGTTTGCCGCTACCACTATCACTTCGAATGGGGCGATCGCTAAAGGCCAGCTTATGCCAGCTTCGTCATGATGTTGTTCAACGGCGGCTTGGGCAAGTCTGGAAATACCAATGCCGTAACACCCCATCGAGAAGGCTTCTTGCGTGCCTTTCTCATTGGTGAAATGAGCGTCTAGAGCTTTTGAGTATTTGCGGCCCAACTGGAAAATGTGTCCCACCTCAATGCCTCGGCGCTCCTCCAAAATTTGACTTGAGTCATGAATGCAGCAATCCCCAGCTTGCGCTTTGCGTAGATCGACGCTTTTCGGAATCCCTCCAAGTTTTGACCAGCTAGTGCCAAAACGATGATGATCGATCTGATTGGCACCGCATACAAAACTCTCTAGTGCTGTGGCGCTCGGGTCAGCCAGGCGTAGGAAATGTGTGTTCCAGCTTCTTGCACCGCTTAAGAGAGCATCATCTAGGTCAGGCCCCAGGGAACCAAAGGGCCAGGCTTCTAGCCCCTGATTAGCAATCTGTTCAGCATTGATGGGAGCTACCCCGAGTACTAACTTGTTGAGCTCTTTACTTAGGGCGTTCGTTAACTTCACTTCGTTTAGCTCTTGATCTCCTCGGAGGCTCACTAGCACTGGTTGAAGTTCACTATCTTCGATGCGAGCCAGCATCACCAGCACTTTTATTACTTGAGATGGATGAATACTTTGGCTTGAACAAAGTGTCTCAATAGTCTTCTGATCAGGTGTTTTGAGCACCACTGCCTCTGAAGGAGTCAGTGGTGTTGCCTTGGCAGGGTGGGAGACCGCCTTCTCCTGGTTGGCGGCATAGATCCCATCAGCACTGGTGAGGATTAGGTCCTCACCAGCATTCGCTGTGACCATAAATTCTTGAGATGCGGCTCCACCGATTGCTCCGCTATCGGCATCTACTGCGACTGTTTCGAGTCCGCAGCGGGAGAAGATTCGTCTATAGGCCTCATCCATGGCCTTGTAGGTAATAGTGAGGTCTGCTTCGTTGGCATGGAAGGAATAAGCGTCCTTCATGATGAATTCGCGGCTGCGCATCAGGCCGAAACGGGGACGGATTTCATCGCGGAATTTGCTTTGGATTTGATAAAGGGTTACCGGCAGTTGTCGGTATGAGCGAAGCAGTTCTCCGGCCAGGCTTGTGATCACTTCTTCATGAGTAGGTCCGAGGCCGAGTTCACGTCCTTGTCGATCTTCAAGGTGGAACATGATTCCTTCTCCGGCCGTGTACCCCTGCCATCGACCACTACGCTGCCAGAGCTCGGCAGGATGCAGTTGGGGCAAAAGGGTTTCTAGAGCGCCGATGGCGTTCATTTCCTCTTGCACAATTGATTTGATTTTGCTCAGCACCCGCCACATCAGGGGTAGGTAGGCATAAATGCCTGCAGTAACACGACGGATGTATCCCCCTCTTAGTAGTAATTGATGGGAGGCGATTTCCGCGTCTGCAGGGACGTCGCGTAGCGTCACCAGCATCAGGCGGGAGACGCGCATTAGTCGGACCTCAGTGGTGTGTGGAAGCTACCACCGACAACAAAAACAGATCGATTGCGTAACTTGTCTCGGAGTGTTGAATCGACCTCCACGAGATGAGTCTCACCTGCTATGGTCGCGCAGATTAAGTACTGGGTAGACCTCATGTTTTCTGGGTCGATCAATTCTGATTCTCCACAACCCAGTCTTCCTTCTGAGCTCGCCAAAGATATAAATGCTGTGATAGCTCAATCAGAGACACTTGTTTGCATAGATGACGTTCAGAAGTCTTTAAATCGTTCAAGGGCTTCGGTTTATCGCTACACCAATACAGACCCTCGCAACCTCAATCCTTCTTTTAACCCACGCAAGCTCAACCCTGAATATCGAAGTGATCAGAAGGATCCTCTTTCATTTCATCCAAATGAAGTTGCCCGGTTCGCAAAAGATGTATTAAGGATCAAAGAGGTCACAGTTGAGGTTCTCAATTCCCCCTCAACTGCAACGCAACAGGTTCTTGCCTCCATCTTGGATGAACTTCGAGCTATCAGATCACACCTGGAGGGTGTAGGGGGTACGCCTTCTGAACTTGACTCTCATCGCGCTCATCAGGATCGTCCTGCGGCATAAAGCCTTTATCGGTGAGAGAATATTTGCTAGCGGTTCTTGGCCATGGTTTTTCCAGCTAGCCCTTGAACTTGCCCCGGTCTAGGTGGGTGATGGCATTCCCTAAATCGGTTTGTTCCCAATCACCCATGCATGGATCCTGAACCAGCCTCAGTTTCAAGCCCTTCTGCTCAGGGGGAGGGATCGTCTAAATCCCTACATGAGTCTGGTCTCACTGGATCAGAGCCTGAAGAGCCCTTCAGTTTGAGCGTACCTTCGATTGCGTTGCTGGGTTTGACTATTGCCATCGCAACAGTTGGAGTTCCCCTAGCGGCAGTATTGACAGACAGACCTGCGAGCAGGGAAAGCATGGCCCCCACAGCTTTGGAAAAAGATGGATCTAAGTTCTCTTCCCCCATCTCCCTCACCAGGGGTGGTCAACTTGGTGGTGGAGATCCCGGCCGGAAGTCGGAATAAGTACGAATATTTCGATGAAGCTGGTGTGATGGCTCTCGATAGGGTGCTTCATTCTTCTGTTCGCTACCCGTTCGATTACGGCTTCATCCCCAATACCCTCGCAGAGGATGGGGCACCTCTTGATGCAATGGTGATTATGGAGGAGCCTACTTTTGCTGGTTGTCTTATTAGAGCCCGACCGATTGGGGTTCTGGATATGCATGATTCCGGTGCTTATGACGGCAAATTGCTTTGTGTTCCATTAGCTGATCCTCGTCAGCGGTTGATTAGCAGTATTCGGCAGATCTCTACAAGTCAGCTTGAGGATGTGGCCGAATTCTTTCGTACTTACAAGAACCTTGAGGGGCGTGTTATAGAGCTTGGTGGCTGGAGAGATTCTGATGCTGTGCAGTCTTTGCTAGATGATTGCATCACAGCAGCAAAAATCAAGGTGGCAAAATGAGTTGGAATCTAGATTATTTTAATGAGCTAATTTGCTTTTGCTTGCCAGTTAAATCATGAGCAATTCAATAGTGGTTTATAGCTATTCACGTTGTTCTACATGCAGGAAGGCTCTGGCTTGGTTGCAGGAACATCATATTGCTTATGAACTTCTCGATATCATCGAGACTCCTCCTAGTAGAGAGATGCTCAGTGGGGCCAGCGAGAGGCTAGGTAACCGCAAGCTCCTATTTAATACAAGCGGTCAGAGTTATCGCGCTTTGGGTTCGGCTGTTGTTCAGGCAATGAGTGATACCGAGGCATTCGATGCACTTGCTGACGATGGCAAGTTGATTAAGCGTCCCTTGCTGATCACAGAAAAAGGCAATGTGTTGGTGGGATTCAAGCCGGAGGCCTGGGCTGAGGTGTTGTTAGACAAAGATTAGGCAGTGAGTTGCTCCCCTTTATATTGATGTTTTATCAAATATTTAGCTAACAGAGATCTATCTCAAGCTAAAGGGTGAATATCAATTAGGCCTATTGCATATTGAGGGACCGTGGCAATTATTCCTTTTAACAAGGCTGGATTCTCGAACATATTGAACAAGAGCAGTTGGGACGATTATGGAAGTGTGGTGGGTCTCACCTCAATTCTTAGTGGCCTCATGTCTTTATTATTAGCTGAATAACCTGCTGAGAGAGAGCTAATAAGGCTGCCTATGATCTTGCTTCTATAGTTGTTTATTGATAACTTCACGCCTTCCCTGGGCAACGTTAGGTGCGTAGATTCTGCTGGCTTGGCAGGTACTAGTGAAATAAGAAGCTTGCTATAGCCTGAAATCAGACTTGCTTTTGTTGGTTGTTGCGCTGAAGTTCAAGCCATCGAGCTCGGTGATCAGTTCATTGACTCCAACTTGTTCTTTGAGCTGACGGAAGCTGGAGCGCTTGAAGTCTTCAAGCAAGGCCACCATTAGCTCTTGACTGCGTTCGAGAACGGGGCCTTGCTCCAGGGTTCGAGCCAGTTCTTCCCAGAAGCGATCAATGGTATCGACTCCTAGTTGCTCCAGCACCATATCCTTGCGGCCAAGTTGGTCGCCGGCATTACGGGAGAGATCGAGAATTGCATCGATCATCCCGGCAGCAAGCTGTCGGCTGAGTTCCGATTCGGCTTTTTCAATTACCGCAAGTCCTTTTAGGGGAGTGGGCACCATGACTCCGTCCATGCTGCGCTGCAGAGCATGGCTAAACAGCTCCAAAAGCTGAGGGCGCATGCTTGGTCCTACCTCTGTGAGTAGCAGCGGTAACCAGAGTCGAAGTAATTCGGCTAGTTCGCTTTCCTCGTTTTTATCCACCGATTGGTGACTGCGGAGGCTGCGGATTCTTTGCGGAAGCAATGGGGAGCGAATGACGCCTTGCATTGCATCGACGATACGTAAGGTGAGAACTTCAAATAGTTCCAGTGCCAATAGGGCTACTACTCCCCTGCTGATGACAGCCCGTAAAGGTTCCAGCTGAATCAGGCTTGCGCTGGATAATCGCTCGGTGACGGGAACTATCCGTAATATTCTCCAGAATGGAAGTAGTAGAGGTAAGTCGATCCACCTTCTTAGTAAGGCATCTCGCCAGGTAATACCGGGGAAGCGATGCCTCAATCGAAGAGCTCTTAAAAAGATGTCAAGGAGAAAGAGAAGTTGGAAAGGCGTGTCAAGGCGCCAGGCAAGGTCGACAGGGTGCCCGTTTTCGTCGATTCCTCGCCAGTAGTTTGATGCCACAAGTGGCAGTATTTTCTGTCTCCAGAACTGTCGCTCTTGCTGCCAATCAATCTTGTTCAGATATGTGTTACCTAGTAGATGGGCTGCAGCTTGCTTGGCGGAATCCATCCCTGCCCTTGCACGGAGTTGGTTTTTTAGTTTTTCAAGGGTGCCAACGTTGCCGGAACTGACGAAGGGGTTCTCGTCGATGATTTGGCTTGTGAGCATGACATGCTCAAGCCGTAGTTGATGCGCAGCAGGGCTGTTGATTCCTTCCCTTGCTGCAGTTTTATCTAGTTGGTTGAAATGTTGGATATAGAGCTCGGTATCTCGATGGGGCCTGATGCCTTTGACAGGGTCGTATAAAGATGTCACCTCCGGTAGCCAGGGCAATGGCACCATCAGCGAAGAAGAGGGCAGGGGATAGAGGTTGCGGTGTACCCAGAAATTACGCAGTGGAACGTAGCTGATGTCGAAGATGATCCAGCTGAGATTCGCTGCTGCGATCAGAGCCAAGGCCTGATCCCAACGTCGCCAGAACTTGTCAGAAGTGGAGGGTTTTAATCCTTGCCAGCGGGGTCGCACCATGAGCTGAGATTCCTTTTGTCACGCTAAGGGGGCCGGGCGGGCTGGCCTTATCGTGAATCATCGAATTCATATGCAGGGCTGAATTGTCTGACGCGCAGCAGCAGGATCGCCGCAAAGACCATAAGGCGTCTAAGCCCGAGGGGGACTCAAACTCCGAATTTCATCTCTTTTGGGATTTTTTGGGGCCAGTATTTGTCACTATTGCTTTATACTTAGGCATTAGTAAATACGGCGTTGAGGCAAGATATATTCCCTCTAAATCTATGATTCCAGGGTTGCAGGTTCATGACAAATTGCTGGTTGAGAAGCTCAGTCTTCATGGCCGGTCACCTCTTCGTGGCGAGATAGTTGTCTTCAATACCCCCTATTCCTTTAACCCAGAGTGGCGCAATAGGTTGGAGTTACGTCGCTTGAGTAATGGAGAAAAGCCGCTCCCTTGCTTTATTGTTAATTTCCCATTGATGAGTCTTTTTGGATTGGCAAATGAAAGCTGTTCTGCTTGGATTAAGCGTGTGGTAGCAGTGGGTGGAGACCAGGTTTCAGTGAACTCCAGAGGGCAAGTGATTGTGAATGGAGAGAAAGTTGAGGAACCCTATGTGACTAACTATTGCACTGCTGAATATCAGGGAATGGGTTCTTGTCAATCTCTCGTTGCTACAGTCCCCAAAGATCATGTCTTAGTTCTCGGGGATAACCGAATTAATAGCACTGATGGACGATCATGGGGTTTCTTGCCGGAAAGCGAAATCATTGGGCGTGCCGTATGGCGTTTCTATCCTTTTAATCGTGTTGGTTCACTTACTCCCTGAGACCACATGCCACAACACGGCCTTTTAGTTGGCGGCCTTGCCAGGGTTGATTGGCTGCTTTGGAGGTATTGCCATCGTGTCGATCTTGAACCCAGAGCTGATCAGGATCGAAGATTAGCCAGCGGCGGCTCCCTGGGTTTAATCGTTCCTCTGGCAGGTTGAGCATTTGTGAAGGCCCAAAGCTCAATGCATGCCAAAGCGACTCAATAGACCAGCCAGCTTTGACTACAAGTTCTTGCCAGAGAGAAGGCAGCACAAGGTGATGTCCTGCTAGGCCAGGTACTCGTTGGTTGGGAGGTAGTTGGGTGTCTTCTTCGTCGAGAGGGGTGGAATGAACGGCCACGGCCGTGAGGGTGCCATTAGCGAGGGCATTGATCAATGCTTCTCGATCTCGAGAGCTGCCTAGGGATGGGGTAACCCTCCATCCGAGCTCCGTTGGGTCAAGTCTGGATTGGTCTGCTACAAGATGCCACCAGCACACGCTGGCCATAGGTCGGGAGGCGTAGGAGGCCATGATGTCTACCCCATTTGCAGTCGCTAGGTTCATTAGTCGCAGTGAACGCTCTGGATGCTGCTGCTGAAGCTCGAGAAGTTGTCTTAGGGGAAGGGTCTCGCTGGCGAATGGATCAGGGGGCCATCCTGCACGCAGTGCTTCAACTCCTTCTCGCACCATCCCATCGCCTTGAATTTGTTCATCTCTTGGTGCCAGTAGTACGGGTGCTGTTCCCATTTCGCCTACCAACAGCCCTCGTTGCAAGAGAATTACCGGCAGGATTAGATCGTCGTCTGCTAGTCCTAAGGCACCGTGTTGCAGAAGATCTGCGTGAGGGGATAGTTCACTCCCGGCGCCATCTCGGCTGAAGCCACCCCAGAGGTGAATATCTACATCGCTATTGGGGTTTGTAAATCCCTGCAGTCTTTCGGGGCGATCACGCCAGGAGGAACTGCGGGGCAGCAGAGCCAGTTGGCCGTAGCCGGCAGCTACGGCTGTATGTCTCAGGCTGATGAGGGTTTCGCTACGACCACTGATCGGATCTTCGAGGACTGAATGTGGGTCTACTAGGCAGGGGGCAAGAAGTTGTTGGCTGGCAGCTGTGGAAGAAAGGCCAAGTTGGTTTGCTTGCTTTCGGGCCTTCTCTCCAAAGGCGATCAGATGTTTGTCGCTGATTAGCACAGCATCTTCAACCACAGGTTGATCTGACCCGTGCAGGATCCGTATGGGGTCTAGAAGCTGCGCCTCGGGCATCAGGTTAGAGCGCTCCTGCTGCTGTGCGATCAAGCACACCACCAAGGTGAGAGGTGAGGTTGAGAGAGGTCACCACTGCAGGTTGGCCGGTTTCTGTAGCGATGTCGACCACAGTGACACCTCCATTTCCTTGTTTAATTGACCAGATATCGGCTGGGGTCATTCCAAGTAAGTAGCAGAGGATCGTTTTGTTGACGGCGTCATGAGCCACTACCAGGGCTGTTTCGTTAGGGGAGAGGTTGTTGGCAATGCTGTTCCAGCAGGCCACGGACCGCTCCCACACCTCTTGGATGTTTTCTCCTTCTGGCATCTGCACTGTGTGTGGTGCCTCTTTCCATGCTTTCAGCAGTTCAGACCACTCGGCTTCAATTTCTGATTCCAGCTTCCCTTCCCAGAGGCCGTGGCCGATCTCCACTAGGCCCTGCGTTTCTTCAAGTTGGATGTCTGGATGGGCCTTCAAGATGGCTTGCGCGGTCTGCTTTGGTCGGGTCATGGAGCTGCTATAGGCCCGTTGAAGCGGCACATCGCTGAGGAATGCTCCGGCGGCGGCGGCTTGCTCGAAGCCATTGCTATTTAGCGGTATGTCTATTTGGCCTTGAAAACGGCCTTGGCGGTTCCAGTCGGTCTCACCGTGGCGAACAAGTATCAGTCTCGCGCCCTTCCTTTTTGCAGGTAGTTTCTGAGCCAAGTGGACAGTGCTGTTAAGGCATTCGATTTGTACCTGATGGGATTGCTCCGGGTGATGTATCAGGTTGAACACTGAGAGGGAGGCATTGTCGAGTTGGAGTCGACGAAAACCTTGGTCTGGCTCGCCAAGCAAGATAAGGATTAGGCAGCGCAGGATGGCGTTATGAGAAACCACCAGAACTGTTTCATTACTTTCAAGAGGGTGTTTTTGAAATAGTTCCTGTAGGAAACCTCTGGCTTGCACCATCAGTTCACCAATGGGTTTGTAGTAATTTCCGTCTTCTCGCTCTATAACCAACTCCTCGGGTCGTTGCCGCCAGGTGCGATAGGCATCCGGGAAAAGCTTTTTCACTTCATCGCTGCAGAGGCCGCTCCAGGGAGCTAAGTCGACCTCCAGCAGCGCATCAGTAAAAGAAGGCGTGAGATCGCCGCCTCGGGTCTCGAGCAGATTTGTTGTTGTGGACGCGGCACGCTTTAGAGGGGAGCTGTAGACCGCATTGATTGGCACTCCAATCAATGCCTGTCCCGTTTGACGGGCTTGATCTTGGCCTTCAGATGTAAGCGTAGAAAGGTCGTTGCGACCTTGAATTCTTCGCTCGCGATTGAAGCTGCTCAGACCATGACGGACCAGGAGGAGACGCAGGGGCACCGGTAAAGATGTTTTGGCGCGGCCATCGTATGGGGAACCATGCACCTTTGAGGGCTGCGGCCAGGGAGAATCAGTTCCAATTGATGTCGGGTCGTTGAGTCACTCCCCTATGCGACACGCCACTCCGGCCATAAAAATTTGGCTGGCGACTCTTTCCTTGATTTTATCGCTGGTGTTGTTTGGGCTGAGTCTGGTGGATAGCTTCAGCAAGCCGTCAGTCACTCCCACCCTTTCTTTGCAGCAACAGGAGATGGCTTTGCTAGCTGATCCAGCTGTGCCTGAAGCCATTAGGCCTTTGCTGCTGCGTGAGGATCCGAAAGCAACCTTGTTAGATGCTCTTGGTGAGATCCCTCTCGATCAGATGAATGATCGCCAGCGGCTGTTGCTGGCTGGGCTTGAATCTCCAGGGGAGGAACGTCGTGCGCTCCTGGCTAATCCAGTGCAGGCACCTTCGCTGATTCCTCTACAGCAGGCACTATTGGCCAGCAGGGAAGATGGGGCGCTTTCGTTAGCCGATCGTGAGGTTTTTGGCTCTTTAAGAGGGGATCCTTTGCTCCAACAGGTTGGCTGCCTGGCTCTTGGTGGGGATACCGATGACTGTGTCAATCCCAGTGTTGCCAGGACCATGGCTCTGAAGCTGGTCTTTACCGGGGTGCTGCCAGTGGGGATGTTGCTAGTGGGCAGTGGGCTTTTGCTGCGTCATCTTTGGCTGCTGTTTCGGAAAACTCTGTCCCCTTGGCCGCCGCTACAAGCTGCACCGTTGTCACTGACGGACATGGTGCTTTTGGTTTGTGGTGGATTTGTTGTATTGGGTGGTGTGTGTTTCCCGATACTGCTAGCTCCGCTTACTTCGGCGATCACTCATGTAATGGACAGGCCTTTGAGCGATGCGGTGAATATTTTGATTGGCTACTGCGCTCTGTCACTTTCGACTCTGCTAGTCCTGCGCCAGCAACTGCGGAGTCTGAAGAGTGCTGATCGGCCAGCAGGCGGTTGGTTGCAGTGGCGCTTGCGTCCCTGGAGATCGGCTTTTTTTCAGGCGGTTCGCGGCTTCTTGATGGTTATGCCGTTAGTTCTATTGACTGGTTGGTTGATGGTTTCGCTGTTGGGGGATCAAGGCGGAAGTAACCCCTTATTGGGACTGGTTCTGAGCAGCAAGGATCCCTGGGCTCTGCTGTTTTTCGCTACCACCGCAGTTGTTCTTGCACCTCTGTTTGAAGAGCTGGTTTTTCGTGGTGTGCTTTTGCCTGTGCTGGCGAAATCTTTTGGTTCGGGATGGGGGGTTTTTACCAGTGCATTGGTGTTTGGCGTTGCTCATCTCAGTGTCGGTGAGTTGCCTCCGCTGTTTGTGTTGGGCTTGGGACTGGGTCTACTCAGGCTTAGCTCTGGTCGTCTTTTGCCTTGCGTGCTGATGCATGCTCTTTGGAATGGGGTTACTTTCATCAACCTTTTGCTCCTCGGTGGATAGCTGAACTTCGCAGGATCTGCATGTGAATCTCAGGTGGATAGCCTTGCCGAGGCCTGTCAAGGGTGGTTCACTGATTTATTTAAGTGAATTGTTCGGTGGTCGCCGTTCCTAAACCGATCCCGGTGCCCGCCGAACGTGGTGTTTCACGAGCACGTTCGGTGGGCACGCTTGAACTGATTCAAGGTTCGCTTTCCCCTCGGAAGGTTGCTCGTCAGTCGCCAGTGCTTGCAGGACTGCATCGAGCTGCTGATGGTGCATTGATTGGTGTTTTGATGGCCGCGGCATTGTTGTCTGCTTTTACTCTTCATTGGCAGCATCGCTGGACCATGGCCTTTTCTAGATTGGAGAACACTCGTTCATTGGCTCATCGCCTCACAGAGTCAACGGCGATGATCGAGGGCCACATTTTGAAGCAAACCAATTTGCCTCAGTCGATGGTTCCCACTAAGGTCGCCAACCTTCTTTACCTAGATCGTCCTGTCAATACTTCTGGCCTTGATAGATCAGCAGAGTCGCATCTTCTTAGCCAAATGATGGATCAACCTATTAATCACGGCTACTGATGCCTGCCTCAAGGGCTCGTCGTTCACGAAGCTCCAGGAGATGGCCCCATCGTGTCATTGCGTTGGAATCAGTTCCTGCTAATCGGATGCGATGGGTGTTCGCCATCCTCTGCTTTGGTCTGATTGGTCTTGTGGGTCGGATGGTCTGGTTGCAGGTGCTACAGGCACCGGACCTAGAAGCTCGCGCAAGGTCCTTGCAGACTCAGCGAACCCAACCGATTGGGACACGGCGTTCAATTGTTGACCGTAATGGAAGGCTGGTAGCTCTTGATGAGAAACGTTTTCGCCTTTGGGCTCATCCTCGTTACTTTAATTTCCCTGGGGATGACCCTGAATTGATTCGTAAGCCAAGTGATGTTGCTAGCAAGCTTTCCGGGTTGTTATCTATTCCGATTGCTGAATTAATTCAGCGTCTTGGCGATCGAGATTCGGGCGTAAAGATTGCAGAAGGACTGGATATCGAAAGCGCAAACGAAATCCGCAGCCTTGGCATCAGTGGTTTAGATCTTGAGGCTTATCCACAGCGTTTGTATCCGCAGGGATCACTGTTTGCCAATGTTGTGGGTTTTCTCAATATGGATCGCGTTCCCCAGGCGGGGTTGGAGCAAAGCCGTCATGAGGATCTGCAGCGCCATGAACAAGTTCGCAGTCTGCGACGAGGAGCTGATGGCACTCCCCTCCCTGATGACTTGGACCCAGGAATGTTTTATGGCGATGATCTACGTCTGCAGCTCACTTTGGATGCTCGTTTGCAGGAGTTGGCCGAGAAGTCACTTGCAACCGCGGTCAAGAAGTGGAAAGCCAAGAAGGGCGTGGCCATCGTTATGGATGTCAGCAATGGCGAGTTGTTGGTTCTGACATCAACACCCTCTTATGACCCCAATAAATACTGGGATTTTTCACCTTCTCGCTTTCGTGAGTGGTCTGTTCAGGATCTTTATGAACCTGGTTCTACCTTCAAGCCGATCAACCTTGCACTTGCGCTTCAGGAAGGGGTTATTCAACCGAAGGGAATGGTTAATGACACTGGATCTCTGAAGATTGGTGGATGGCCTATCTCAAACCACGATAGGAAGGTCAACGGTGTAATCGATTACGCCACGGTGCTACAGGTCTCTAGCAATATCGGCATGGTGAAGGCCATGAGGAATCTCAAGCCTTCGCTTTTTTGGGATTGGTTGCGTCGACTTGGGGTTGATTCCAGGCCGGATACTGACCTGCCTGGTGCTGTTGCCGGCCAGCTAAAGACCAAAGAACAGTTTGTTTCTCAGCCAATTGAGCCGGCAACAGCAGCATTTGGCCAGGGGTTTTCGCTCACGCCTCTTAAGCTCGCTCAGCTTCACGCCTTGATTGCCAATGGTGGCCGCTTGGTGAGTCCCCACATCACAAGGGGATTGAGGGCTGGAGAATCTTTGGCTCCGCCGAGTGCTGCAAGAAGTGGACAACAGTTATTGCGGCCAGAGGTTGCACTTGTTGTCAGGGAATGGATGGAGTCCGTGGTGGAAAAAGGTAGCGGGAAAGGGGCGAAAACGCCTGGTTATCGCATCGGCGGCAAGACCGGCACCGCTCAAAAAGCAATGAATGGGATTTATATACCAGGTGCCAAAATTTGCAGCTTTGTTGCCCATCTACCGGTTGATAATCCGCGATATGTGGTGGTGGTGGTGGTGGACGAACCTCAGGGCGCTAATGCTTATGGCTCCACGGTGGCAGTGCCTGTAGCGAAGGAGATTATTGATGGTTTGCTGGTGCTTGAGAAAATCCCACCCAGCAACAATCAGACCAATTCTCAGCCGGCCAAAGGCTAAAGCTTCTCAAGCGCTTAGGTGGTGAGTCCTAAACCTTGGCTGTCAGCTAAAAAAACGCCGCTAGCTTAAAGATCTTGAGAAATATTTTGCGTCATGGCCACACTCCTTGAGCAGCTTTCCACCATGACAGTGGTTGTGGCGGATACTGGTGATCTGGAAGCTATCCGGAAGTTCACCCCAAGGGACGCTACGACCAATCCTTCGTTGATCCTTGCGGCAGCGCAGATTCCGGCTTATCAGAGTTTGATCGATGAAGCACTCCATTCATCCCGTCAGTTATTGGGCAGCTCTGCAGCGGTTGAGGAGGTAGTCCATGAGGCGCTTGATGAGATCTGTGTAATTTTTGGGAAGGAAATTCTTAAAATTGTTCCCGGACGAGTCTCCACCGAAGTGGATGCCCGCCTGAGTTTTGACACAGAAGCAACGATCGCTAAGGCTCATAAACTTATCGGTTTATACAACGATGCTGGTATTACCAATGATCGTGTTTTGATTAAGATTGCATCTACTTGGGAGGGCATAAAAGCAGCGGAGGTGTTAGAGAAAGATGGAATTCATTGCAATTTGACTTTGCTATTTGGCTTTGCTCAGGCTGTGGCTTGTGCAGAAGCCGGAGTT
>PVBE011455261.1_pt1 | contig 21086 bp, 22 predicted proteins | sample 1631181 | NCBI WGS metagenome assembly PVBE01 (sample SAMN08397723, study PRJNA350692) | Marine metagenome, whole genome shotgun sequencing project. | isolation source: water | place: Pacific Ocean | collected 2012-04 | reverse complement strand
CGCCTCGGAGGAGTTTTCGGCTGCGTCGATTCCGCAGGTATCCGACCGGGCCAAGCCAGAACCAGGCGTACCGGTTCCGTCTCCGCCGACGACTTCAGCACCTTCGATACAAGCTGTGCCTCAACTCTCACCTGGTGCCCCACAGGAAGAGGTCGCAGTGTCCGGTGTGCGGTCGGTCTCCATCGAGGAGCGACCGGACGGGCTTACGGCGTTTGTCGTGCTTGCCGACGGGCGCCAGGCGTCACGGGCGACAGGGCTCGATCCCGAGGAGCTGGATGTAGGCATCATCGCCGCCATCGCTGAGGCCGCCGGAGTCGTGACGACCGGTGTAGCAGTCAAGTGGCTCGAAATCGAAGGCGTGGACGTCGCGACTGTCGTGGTCAAGAGAGTTGACGGTTCGCTCTGCGTTGGGGCGAGCATCGTGCAGTACGGACGGGCATTCGCGGTCGGAGTCGCCACCCGGTCGGCACTCGAATCTTGATCAGCGATCGTCGGCCTGGGCAGCCGGTTCTTGCTCGGCAGTGTCTGCGTGGATGATGTGGACAAGGACGTCACCGTTAGGAAGGCTCCCGGGTTCGTCGATCTGCTGGCTACCGGCTGGCTCGATATGCCGCCCATCTGCTAACTGCGTGTGTTCTTCGACTCTTTCCAGTACGTCGCGGATCAACATCCGTGACGGTTCCGGGGGAGTGTGGGGGTCCAGCAACCGAATGTCGGCCGAGTCGGTCGAAATGATTCCAACTCCGCGAACTCTGAGATCCCGCAACATGATCTCTTGAACGATCGCATCTGATGAGAAGGTCGCCACTCCGGAAAGAATTACCCCGTCGACTCCACCGGCGGCAATGACACCCAGCAGGCTCAGGTACCCGTCGCGGTTGGGCGAGTGGCCTGGGTTTCGCAGGTCCTGGCAAATGGCGACCAGCAGATGACCGTGTTCTGCGGCGTGTCGGCGAATCTCCTCCTGCTGGCCGAATGCTGATCGCCCGTCTGACGGATCCGCAGATTCCCGAATGTAACCAACCACCCGCACGGGTGATACCTCCGTGTCGCCGCTCCTTGGCATCGGCTCATCGCCGGGGAGCCCAGACTCCCTCTCGCGGACCGCTCGATCGGCACCGAACGGAGAACCTTCCGATACAATAGTACCACGGAGAGTGTCGGAACGTACGACCGAGCGTAGCGGTCGCATAATCCGCTTGCACGCTACCTACCACTCTTGACCATACGGCTCAGAGTGGTGTTCGCTCAGGAGGTCCTGTAGTGAGACCCTGGTCGGTGCCCAGGGGCTTCGACCAGGGTCTTCAGCCGGTCAATTCGAGATATGCTCCCCATGTTGGGTGCGGTTGAGCACCGAGGCCAATGAGCATCCGACCGTGTCGTCGCGGGGCCCGTGGCGCGGCGGCGAGTGGCATCCCGGCTTCGGGGGGTGTTCGATTCCCCTTGCGTGCGTTACAGGATCGGCAGGCAGCGACGATGTTTTCCCAGGCGTGATCGCCGCCTCGAGATCGGGGTAGGACATGGTCGAGGTTCTCGGCGGTTCCTGCACAGTATTGACAACGATGCCGATCGCGGGCGAAAACCGCCCGGCGGTTCAATGGGACCCGCCGGTGGTAAGGAACCTTGACGTAGCGGCGTAGCCTCACGACTGTCGGAACCGGGAATCTGAGGCGCTCGGACGACCACAGCTCTTCTCCGGCGTGGACGATTTCAGCCTTGCGATTGATCAGCAACACGACGGCACGGCGCGCCGACACGACCGATAGAGGCTCGTACGTCGCGTTGAGGACCAGTGCCTGTGCCATTGCCGGGCGACGATACCAGTGGTGCGCTGCCAGGCGTGGCTCGGTGTTCCGGGTCATGAGGGGGTTTTCTCAGTCCGCTCCGCTATAGCCCTTTCCAGGGATTTCGTCCGATCCAGTCCCTCGCATCCAAGACCGAGCCGGTAGGTTCGGGCGCGTTGGCATGGGCCAACCGAAGGAAGATAGGTGCGATGTCGGCCGGGGAAGGGATAGTTACCGGGTCTTCGTCGGGGACAGCGACCGCCCGCATCGGTGTGCGGGTACCTCCGGGGTTGACCGAGAACACCTTCCCTCTGAACTCGTAGGCCAGTGTTGCGAGCCATCCTTCGAGCGCATGCTTCGACACGGCATACATCCCCCAACCGGCTCGGCCTTCGCGACCCACCGTGCTGGACAAGCCGATGACGACGGGGGACGCAGATGATTCCAGGTAGGGAACCAGCAACTGATAGAGCAGATGGATGGCGGAGACATTTATCTCGAATACCGATCTCCAATCCTGTTCCGCGTACTCAGCGAGGGTCACACCGGGAGGCCCGAGCGCACCGGCGGCGTGAACGACAACGTCCAGGCTGCCGCCTTCCTGATCGATCGCAGTAGCGATGGCTCGTCTGCCCGAGTCTGTGGTGAGGTCTGCAGGAATTGCGACGACCGAACCTTCGGGCAGAGCGGTGACCATCGCGAGGAGTTCGGCCTCGTTTCTGCTTGTAGCGAAGACTTGGGCGCCGGCGTTCGAAAACTCGACGCACAGACCGCGTCCGATTCCGCCCGAGGCACCAGTGACGAGAATTATCCGGCCAGAGAGAGGCATGGGCGCGGAGCGTAGTCTCCAGTCTCCAGACAGGGGATTACCACGCCCGATTTCCGATGCGGCACGGGGATGATTCGGGAATCGGGGAACTCGACGGGTGATCGTCGGAGATCCCGACGAGGCCTCGATCATCTCAATCTACTCTACATCTCGGTCGAGAATCGTCTCTGAATGCTCGACCGTCTTAGGTGGATAACTAGTGCCGGTGTGTGGTGCTTCTTTCCACCAAGTGGGGAGAAGAGGTTGACAAGTGGCATAATGTGGGGCAAAGTGGGGAAACGTGGAGAATCCGAGAGGCGACGGCCTTTCACCCGAACGGCGCCTCATGGGGGCGAAAGTGCACAGAACGGAGACACAGGATCGTGTTCCTGGGCGAGTTTCAACACAGCGTGGATTCGAAAGGTCGCCTAGTGCTGCCGTCGAAATTCCGCGATCGCCTGGGGAGGGGCCTCATCGTCACCAAGGGACAGGAGCGCTGCCTCTACGTCTTTCCGATCGGCAAGTGGGAGGAAGAAGTCGAGCAGATGAACCAACTTCCACGCACCGATCGCCGCAGCCGCAACTATGCCAGATCCTTCTTTGGCTCGGCTACCGATCAGCAATTGGACGGGCAGGGGCGTATCCAGATCCCGCAGCCCTTGCGCGAGTACTCCGGAATCTCAAAAGATGTAGTGATCGTGGGCGTCGCCGACCGGGTCGAGATCTGGGAAGTCAATTCGTGGGAGATAGTCAGCGGCGAAGCCGACGAGTTGTTTGCTGGGATCGAAGATGCACTCAGCGAACAAGGAATTTGAAAGATGCCAATCACATACGGGTCTCCCGACCCAGCGTTAGCCCTCCGGATGCCATGTGGAAAGCCCCAAACTCCGCCCGCTTTCACCCTGGCGCCAGCGTTTCGGAGGGCTGACGTTGGGTCAGGACTATCACGTCCCAGTGTTGGCCGACCGGGTTGTGCATTGGCTCGGCGCGATCGACGGAACGATTGTCGACGCCACCTTTGGGGGCGGCGGCCACAGCCGAGCCCTACTCGATGCCAATCAAGCGATGCGTGTACTGGCCATCGATCGGGATCCGGACGCAGGTCTACAAAGCGCCTCTTTTGGGCCACGACTCGTGTTCTGCCAGGCGGACTTCAGAATGCTCGAATCAGTGCTACGAGAGGAGCAGATTGATGAGATCGATGGAGCTATATTCGACCTCGGAGTTTCCTCGCATCAGCTCGACGTGGGGGACCGAGGGTTCTCGTATCGACGCCGCGGCTTACTCGACATGCGGATGGGCCCAGATGCGCAGTTCGACGCCGAGGCCATCGTCAATCGATGGTCCAAGGCAGATGTCGTTCGGGTTCTCCGCCGCTACGGCGAAGAACCCCACGCTGCCAGAATCGCCGCAGCTATCGTTCGGGAGCGTCCGATCGCTAACACATCGGAGTTGGCGGGCGTTGTCGCCGACGCGGTGCCGGCTCGGTCGCGGCGAGCTCGCCACCCAGCTCGACGGACTTTCCAAGCAATCCGAATCGCAGTCAATGACGAGCTCGCTGCGCTCACCGATGCTCTTGACGTCGCCGTGCGGATGCTGCGACTAGACGGGCGAATCCTGGTGATTTCATATCATTCCCTCGAGGACCGCATCGTTAAACGGAGGTTTGTGGCCGGATCCTCGGGTTGTACATGCCCGCCCGATTTTCCTGTGTGCGTGTGCGATACTGTCGCCGACCTACGAATTCTGTCGCGCGGGGAGACGCCTTCGGCCGGTGAGATCGACCGCAACCCGAGGGCCCGTAGCGCCCGATTGCGGGTTGCTGAGAGAGTCGCGTGACGGCGCGGCTCTCTCCGGTTTATCCCAGGGTGCCCCGCAGCACTCGGGAATTCCATGTAGTGCTGGGACCGGGAACTCATGTTCGACCTCGGAGGCGCTACTGGGTTTTGCTCGGGATTGTGTTTGCCGTCGCTTTCCTTGTATCGGTGTACGCGCGAATCGCTCTCGACAGAAGTGCCTTCGTTGTCACCGACATCGAGAGTGAGATCTCCACCGCCGAGGCGAGATATTGGGATCTCCGTCTGCAGGTGACCGAACTTCAGTCTCCCGATCGCATCTCGACCCTCGCTGCCGAGATGGGGATGGTGTACCCCGAAACCATTTGGACCATCGATGTACCCGAGTTGGGAGGAGCTGGCGGAGGCGTCGAGGACCATTGGATCGATCTGAAGGCGCTGCTGGGGGCTCAGCCGTAGGCAGGCATCGCCCGGTGTCAAGGAAGTGAGGAGAAGGCCATAGAGCAGCGGCCACAACGTGTGTTGAACATTCGCCTGCTCTCTGTAGGCGGGTTGCTCGTTTTGGCCTGGACGCTCATCGGGTACCGACTCACGGTTGTCCAGGGGGCGCACGCCGAGGAATTCGCCGAACGCGGACTCGAACAGCGTCTGCAGAGCGAGACCTTGGCCGCCGACAGGGGCACGATCTTCGATCGCGACGGAAGGGAGTTGGCCGTTACTGCCGAGGGGGTGACAATCTACGCCAATCCGCTTGAGATCGATGATCCGGAGGCCGTCGCCACACTTCTTGCTTCGCTTCTCTCACTCAATCCGACCGATCTTGCTCAGGACTTCGCTGGCGATACAGCATTTGTGTATGTGCTCCGCCAACTCGATCCCGAGATCGCCGAGTCGATTCGTAGGGCAGGCCTCCCCGGAATCTACTTCTTGAGCGAGTCGCGGCGCCTGTACCCCGCAGGAGAGCTAGCGGCGCATATCGTTGGATTTGTCAGCGACGGCGACAATGCCGGTTTGGAAGGAATCGAACTTTTCTACGACTCCGATCTCGCCGGGACACCCGGGCAGCTTTTGGTCGAACGCGATCCGCAAGGCCGAGTAATCCCCCAGGGGGAATACCTGGTTGAGCCCGCCGAGCAGGGGTCTGACCTAGTTCTCACGATCAAGAGCGAGATTCAGTATGCGGCGTCCCAGGCATTGGCTGCTGCCCTCGAACGGACCGGTGCGGCGTCGGGCTCCGTCGTCGTAATAGATCCAGAGACGGGTGAGATTCTGGCGATGGCTAATCTTCCGTCCTTCGACCCAACCGATCGTGCGGGAGTGCCCGTCGATGCCTTGAGGAATCGTGCGGTCACCGACGTGTTCGAACCCGGATCGACCCAGAAACTGGTGACGATCGCCGGTGCGCTGGAGGCAGGAGTGGTTGCTCCGGCGACATCTTTTTCGATTCCCGAGAGCATCGAGATCCTCGACACCGTCTTCGAGGATGTGACCGTTCATCCCGATCAGTTGACCGTCACCGAGATCGTGACTCATTCGTCCAACCTCGGCACGATCCTGGTCGGTGACTTGCTCGGTACCCGATCTCTCTACACCTTCATGCACGCTTTCGGGCAGGGTAGAGCCTCTGGTGTCGATTTTCCCGGTGAGGCAGAAGGAGTCTTGAGACCACCCGACGAGTGGTGTCTCGCTACGTGCCTTGCCGGCACCTCGATCGGTTATCACGTCTCTGTGACCCCACTCCAGATGGCCATGGTCTACGCCACCGTGGCTAACGACGGCATGTGGGCTCAACCCCACTTCGTTGCTGAGATCGTTGACGGCAGCGGAGAAAGGCAGCCGGCTGCGCCGGTGGCGCGGAGAGTGGTGTCGTTGCAGACGGCGACTCAGATGAGAATCATGCTGGAGGCGGTTGTTGAGCGAGGCACAGGCTCCGCAGCGGTGGTACCCGGATACCGTGTCGGCGGCAAGACCGGTACTACGCAGAAATACTTGACAGAACTCCAGGCGTATAGCGAAGAGGAAGTGGTGGCCAGTTTCATCGGAATGGCACCGATAGGGGATCCTAAGGTCGTGGTTGCCGTCGTGCTCGATTCTCCGCAAGAGTACGCCAGCGGCGGTCGGGGTGCCGCTCCCGTCTTCTCTGAGGTCATGCTCGCGGCGCTGCACCAGATGGGAGTTCCCCCTGATCGTTGATCCAATCCGCCTCGATCGCTTGGCAGCGCTGGTGGGGGGCAGGGTGCTGGGCGATGGCGCCACCGTGGTGTCAGATGTAACCCATGACTCGCGGACCGTCGATGACGGCTCGCTGTTTGCCGCTGTCCGCGGCTTCGTGACAGATGGTCACGAGTTCGTTGATGCGGCCATCGGCGCCGGGGCGACAGCCGTGTGTGTCGAGAAAGAGTCTTCGGTGCCCACCGGCAGTGCCGCCATCGTGGTGTCGAACGTTCGCAGTGTGCTCGGCCAGTTGGCCGCTGCGGTTCATGGAGATCCATCTTCGAAGCTGCGGGTGGTGGGTATCACAGGAACGAATGGCAAGACCACGGTCACTCACATCATCGAAGCGATTGCGGCGGCGGCCGGAGTTCAGCAGGCGATCATTGGAACGGTCGGCGCTCGTATCAACGGCAAGCCCTTCGAAGTGGAAAGGACGACACCAGAGGCGACAGATTTTCAGCGGTTGCTGGCCGCCATGGTCAGGCGTGGAGTCGAAGTCGCTGCTGTCGAGGTGTCATCTCACGCCCTTACTCTGGGCAGGGTCGGGGGAACCCGGTTCGACGTTGGTGCGTTCACAAACCTCTCCCAGGATCATCTCGACTTTCACGCCGACATGGATGAGTATCTCGCTGCCAAACGCTCGCTGTTCGGCCAATGCGGTATCGGCGCAATCTGGGTGGATGATCCGGCCGGAAGAGAAATCGCGTCTTCGGCGACGATTCCGATCGTCAGGATTGGGACAGGAGCGGATGCCGATGTGCGGGGCGTTCCTGTCTCCCTGACACTCGATGGTTCCACTTTCGACGCCACCGGTCCTGGGGGAGGAGCTCGAATCCACATCCGGCTCCCGGGTAGGTTCAACCTATCGAACGCCCTTGTAGGTGCAGCCTGTGCGAATGCGCTGGGAATTCCATGGGATACGATCGCCGATGGCGTAGGAAGAGTTGTCTCCATCCCAGGCCGCTTCGAGATCGTTCCAACGCGTAGGGATTGCACTGTGGTTGTCGACTACGCACACACGCCGGCAGGTGTCGAGTCGATGGTGCGATCCGCTCGTGAGTTGGTGGCCGGAGGTCGGGTCATCGCGGTGGCTGGCGCTGCCGGTGATCGGGATCGTGAGAAGCGTCCACTGATGGGTGCGGCAGCTACCACGGCCGATGTAGCGGTGATTACGAGCGATAACCCCCGGTCTGAGAACCCCGCGTCGATCGTGAGCGAAATGGCAGTGGGAGCCGGATCCGATGCTCTGGTTGTCGTCGACCGGCGAGAGGCGATCAGAGTTGCCCTGGACATAGCGGGCCCCGGTGACGTCGTTCTGATACTCGGCAAAGGGCACGAGGAGGCTCAGGAGATCGCCGGAGAGCTTGTGCCGTTCGACGACCGGAAAGTCGCTCGCGAGGAGGCTTTGCGGTGAGGTGGGATCTGGCCTACATCGGTCGCATCTGTGCCGGGAAGACACGCGGTGACGCTGTCGTTACTTCCATAGGAATCGACTCTCGTACGGTTGCGCCGGGGTGTCTTTTCATTGCCGTTCGCGGGGAGAATCGGGATGGACATGAGTTCATCGAAGCCTCCTTCGCTGCCGGGGCGGTTGCAGCGATGACGGTGGCAGGCCGCCTCGGCGATCGGGTAGGCGTCGAGGTAGACGACACGCTGGAGGCGCTTCGAGCGCTTGGCGAGGCGCGACGCACCGAGTTTGAGTGTCCGGTCATCGGGGTGACGGGCAGCAGCGGAAAGACCACGACGAAGGACTTGATCGCATCTGTGCTCGGTCCCGGCACTCACGCTTCGTCCCGATCGTTCAACAACGAATTCGGGGTCCCGCTCACGTTGCTGAGTGCTCCCGACGAAGCAACGGCTCTGGTCGTCGAGGTGGGAAGCCGCGGATCGGGCCATATCTCTCATCTTGGATCCGCGATTCGTCCCGATGTTGCCGTGATAACCAACGTCGGGATAGCTCATCTCGAAACGTTTGGGTCGCTCGAGGGCGTGATCGATGCCAAGTGGGAGTTGGTCGAAACCCTGAGCAACCATGGGGTAGCCGTGTTGCCGGCAAATGACGAGCGGCTGATCTCCCGTGCCACCGGCGCCACGGTCACCTTCGGAGAAGACCAGGATGCCGATGTGTCTGCAAGGGACGTGGTGATCGACGAGACCGGTCGAACTCGATTCGACCTCTGGTCAATGGGCGAGCGAGTGTCGGTGCGAATGCCGGTGCCGGGCCTGCATCAGCCTCTCAACGCGGCAGCTGCCGTTGCTGCAGCGATGGCCGTGGGTCGACCGTTTGCCGACATCGCTGGTCTTCTCGAGACTGCCTCCGTGTCGCCCTGGAGGATGGAGTCGGCTTCGATTCCTCTGGGGGACGGCGAGATCGTTGTGGTCAATGACGCCTACAACGCGAATCCGGATTCGATGGCTTCCGCCCTCCACACCGTTGTTGCTGTTCCCGGGCGCCACATCGCCGTCCTCGGCAAGATGCATGAACTCGGTAGCTATGAAGCTCAGGCCCACCGTGATGCAGGTGCCCTGGCAGCCTCTCTCGGGTTCCTGGTGTTTGCCGTTGGTGACGATCCCGGAATCGCCGAGGGGGCAGGACGTGCTGCGACATCGGTGGCGGACGTGGATGCAGCACTAGAGCGGCTGCGTGCCACCATCGTTCCTGGTGACGTGATTCTCATCAAGGCATCACGGGCGGCAGGTCTGGAAGCCGTTGCGGTCGGCTTGGAAGGCGGTGCCGCATGATCGCCACATTGGCTGCTGCTGCTGCCTCGTTTGCTGTTGCGATGACTCTGACACCCTTTGCCATTCGATTTCTGAGCGATCGAGACGTAGGTCAGTTCATCCAGGACGAGGTTGACCACGACCACAAACGGGGAACCCCGACCATGGGAGGTCTTGTCATTATGGTCGCCGTTCTCTCCGGATGGGTGTTTGGTCACTTCGATCCGAGGTCTCCTGAGGGTACCTGGCAATTCGGGTTTCGGGAGTTTCAGGTACCGGGATTGCTGGTTCTTGTAGCCTTTGTTGGCATGGGTGTTATTGGGTTCTTCGATGACATCTCGAAGGTGACCAAAGAGCGCAACCTGGGCCTCAACAAGCGGTGGAAACTGGCAGGTCAAGTGCTGATTTCATCACTCTTTGCATGGGGTGCGATCGGATATGGAGTCAACACCGAGTTGTCGTTTACACGGCCGCTCGGGTTCGACCTCGGCTTCTTCTATGTCTTCTGAGTGCTGATCATGTTGGTAGCCACGGCTAATGCGGTGAACCTTGCGGACGGACTCGACGGACTGGCGTCAGGTTCGGCCGGGTTTGTCTATGGAGCCTTTGTGATTGTAGCGTTCTGGCAATTCAGACATCCAGATTTCTATTCGAACTTCGGGAGTCTGGAGCTTGCTGTCATGAGCGCCGCGCTTGCGGGTGCCGCCCTTGGATTCCTTTGGTGGAATGCCCCACCGGCGCGGATCTTCATGGGAGATACAGGATCTCAGGCGCTCGGTGGCGCGATGGCGGCCCTGGCACTGCTCACCAACACTCATCTACTCCTGATCGTTTTCGGTGGTCTGTATGTGCTTGAGACCGTGTCGGTGATACTTCAGGTGGCTTCATTCCGAACCCGGGGCAAGCGAGTGTTCAGGATGGCTCCGATCCACCACCACTTCGAGCTCCGGGGATGGCCGGAGACGACGGTCATCGTTCGGTTCTGGATCCTTGCCGCGCTCTTCGTGGTGATCGGCCTTGGACTCTTCTACGGCGACTTCATCACCGGGGGAGGCGTCGGATGACCGTTCTCGTTGTGGGTATGGCCGTCAGCGGTCGGTCGGCTCTCGACCTCCTTCGAGCGCAAGGAGAACGCGTCATCGCCTATGACGTTCATCCCGAAGCTGTGGCAGGGATCGACGCCGACGACGTCCGTACCGGCGCGTGGGATCCTCAGATTCTCCACGGTGTGAAACTTGTAGTCCCATCCCCGGGTATCCCTGAGACATCACAGCTGATGGCTGACGTCCTTGCGTCCGGGGTACCGGTATGGAGTGAACTCGAGCTGGGATTTCGAGAGCTGAGCGGCGTTCCGTTGGCAGCTGTCACCGGCACGAACGGCAAGACAACCGTCACAGAGGCGGCCGCCGCGATGCTGGTGGCATCGGGAGTCGACGCTGCTGCGGTGGGCAACATTGGTGATCCGATCACCGGGTCGAACGCGGCCGGCCACGATGCTCTCGTAGTTGAAGCGTCGTCGTTTCAACTACGGTTTGTGGATACGTTTCGTCCTGATGTGGCTGCCATCGTCAACTTTGCGCCCGACCACCTGGACTGGCACACCGATGTCGCGGCATATGGCGCCGCCAAGAGCCGGATCTTTGCGCTGATGGAAGCAGATGCCCCGTTGGTGTTCGATGCCACCGATGCGGGTGCGACGAGTCTGGTTGCCTCGGCGAGAGCGACGCGGATTGGAGTATCTGGACAAGAACGCCTCGGAGCGTCGGGACCCGACGGTGCGAGTCTGGTGCTTGCCGGCGTCGAGATTCCGCTAGGTGAACTGATGCGGTGTGATACTGCAATGTTGGTCGATCTCGCTGTTGCCGCAGAGATAGCACGAGCTCTCGGTGCCACGAGCGAGGGAATTGCAGCCGTTGCGATGGCATATCGACCAGGCCGACATCGCCCAGAGGCAGTGGCAGTCTCGGGAGGCTTGACCTTTGTCAATGACTCGAAAGCCACAAACCCCCACGCAGCGATCAATGCTATCGGTTCCTATCCGACTGTCGTGCTCATCGCCGGCGGCCTCGCCAAGGGTCTCGATATCCGCCCGCTTGCAAACGCCGAGTCAGTTCGGGGTTTGGTTGCGATAGGTGAGAGTGCAAGCATTCTACTGGAGGAGCGAGACGATGCCGTTGTCGCAGAGACAATGGATGATGCAGTCGCCCGAGCGATAGCACTCTCCGGTCGGGGAGACGTGATTCTGCTCTCGCCCGGTTGCGCCAGTTACGACATGTTCGATTCGTACGGCCACCGCGGTGACGTCTTCGCCAATGCGGTTCGAGAACAGGTAGGTACCTGATGGCAACTCGCGTTGTGGCCATGTCCACCAATCGCGCCTCCGAACGTCGGGTGCAAAGTCACGCCCGGAGCCATTCGCGGGTCATCGGCTTCCTCCTCGTACCTGTCGGACTACTTCTGGTCGTTGGGCTCGGCTCGCTTCTCTCGGCATCCTCGGTGCTGGGCTTGAGCGAAGGCGGCGACGGCCTGTTCTATTTCAAGCGCCAGATCATCTGGCTGGGAGTCGGCCTCTCGGGACTTGTCGTGGCGGCAATGACTCCACTTCGATGGTGGCGCAAAATGGCGTTCCCGCTCTTCATAGGTACCGTGGGCCTTCTCGTCGCCGTGCTATTCGTCGGCGTGCGTTCGAATGGTGCCCAGCGCTGGCTCCAGGTTGGACCGGTCACGATCCAACCGTCGGAGATCGCCAAGCTCACCACCGTTCTCTTTCTTGCCACCGTGGTGTACCGACGCGAGACCGCGATGAACAGAATCCGCGATTTCTTCTGGCCGGTGGCCGGTTCGGTCGGGATCGTTGCGTCTCTGGTGATCGTTGAACCCGATCTGGGAACGACGCTGTTGGTGGCGGCGGCGGCTTTTTCAGTGCTCGTTGCGAGTGCAGCTCCCTTCACTTACGTCATCGGCAGCGCTTTGCTGGGTGGTATGACGGCATTCGGAGCGGCGGCGGTGTCCCCTTACCGTTGGGCCCGAATCACGGCCTTTCTCGACTTGCAGTCCGATCCCCTCGGATCCTCCTACCAGGCAGTCCAGAGTCTCGTGGCCCTGGGGACCGGTGGCCTGTGGGGGGTGGGATTGGGGGCTAGTCGAGCCCGGTGGTCCTTTCTGCCCAATGCTCACACCGACTTCGTATTCTCGATTCTCGGTGAAGAGACCGGATTAGCAGGATCACTGTCGGTGGTCCTCCTCTTCACACTCTTTTCGGTAGCCGGTACGGTCATCGCTCTTCGTTCCTCGGATCGCTTCGGCCGTCTCCTCGCGATCGGGATCACGACCTGGATCGCTGCTCAAGCGATCGTCAATATCGGAGGAGTAACGGGGGTCCTCCCCATTACCGGAGTGCCGCTACCGTTCGTCTCCTTCGGAGGTACGGCGCTTGTCATTTCGATGGTGGGTGTCGGGGTACTCGTGAGTGTGGCTAGACATCAGTCAGAGACCACGGTAACCACCCGGTGACATACATAATTGCCGCCGCCGGAACCGGCGGTCATGTGAATCCGGCTCTCGCCGTCGGCGAAGCGCTCGTGGCTAGAGGTATTGATCGGGCCGACATCCTGTTCATAGGAGGCGATCGCTTCGAGGCTGAAGCCGTGCCCCAAGCTGGTTTTCCGTTCATCGGGTTTGAGCTGACCCAACTGCGACGATCGCTCTCTGCCGACAATCTGAAGATTCCGGCCATCTTGCGCCGAACCGCCGTCGCCATGGCCCATGAGATCCACAACGTCGGTGGCCGAGCAGTCCTCGGGATGTCTGGTTATGTCACCGTACCGGCGGCCATGGCAGCGCGCCGCGCCGGTCTTCCTTTCGTTCTGCAGGAGCAGAACGCACAACCGGGGATTGCTGCTCGCTTTGCGTCTCGGCGTGCCGTCAAGACATTCCTGGGGCTTCCCGGCAAGGCCCAGCGGCTTCGCGGATCGACGCTCTCGGGTAACCCGCTCCGCATCGAGATCGCCGAGTTCGATCGGCGACTGCTGCGACAGCGGGCGTGGGCTCGCTACGGCATTGAAGGTACCCGACCGGTTCTGGGCGTGGTGGGGGGATCCCAGGGGGCGCGGGTGTTGAACCAGGCGGTGCCGCGAATTGTTGCTGCAACTGAAGCGGTTGGATCGATCATCCATCTGGCAGGTCGTGAGGCTGTCGGGGAGATGCAACGCAACGTTGATGGGTCGCCGCTACCGTGGGTCTGTCTCCCCTACGAACCCCAAATGGAGTACTTCTACGCCGCGGTCGATCTGGTCCTGTGCAGAGCGGGAGCGATGACAGTGAGCGAGTTGGCAGCGACGGGCACGCCGTCACTTCTGGTTCCTCTTGCCCGGGTCGGACAAGATTGGAATGCTTACTCGCTCAGCAACGTTGGGGGAGCAGAGATCGTCGCCGAAGGAGACACCGGATCGCTTCCGGGCAAAGTCGATGCGTTGGTGGCGGATGAGACAGGATTGGCAGCGATGGGTCGAGCGGCGCGTTCGCAGGCGCTGCCGGACGGTGCGAGGATCATCGCGGATCAACTGATCGTGATGGCGAGTGCCTGATCTAGTGCCATATCGGCGGGTTCACGTGATTGGGGCAGGGGGATCAGGAATGTCGGGATTGGCGAAGTTGCTGGTCCAGTGTGGTCACCAGGTCACCGGATCTGATCTCAAGCCGGGCCCGATGTTGGCGGCGCTAGAAGGGGCTGGAGCCGATACCTGGGTGGGTCATCGCCCCGACATCGCAGTGAAGGCCGATCTTGTGGTCACTTCGTCGGCTGTTTCCGATCAGGATCTGGAGGTGATAGCTGCGCGCGAGGCCGGCATCGATGTCTGGGAGCGTCCCCGGCTCCTTGCTGCCATCACGCATCGCCTCGGTACCATTGGAATAACCGGAACGCATGGCAAGACGACAGGAACGGCCATGGCCGTTACCGCACTTCGGTCTCTGGGACGGGATCCGAGCTTCATGGTTGGCGGACGGATGATTGACCTCAACACCAACTCGCATATGGGAGAAGAAGACCTCTTTCTCCTCGAAGCCGACGAAGCCTTCGGCACCTTCCTGTCACTTAGCCTGAATGCTCTTCTCATCACGAATGTCGAGGCGGATCATCTCGATCATTACGGAACTGTCCAAGACCTGGAGGGGGCATTTGCTGAGGTTGCCTCCCATGTGGAAGGACCCGTTCTGGCCTGCGTCGACGACCCTGGAGCACGCCGGGTCGCTGCCTCCGTCGAAGCCATAGTCGGGTACGGATCGGCAGAGGACGCCCGGTGGCGCATGATCGACATCGAACATTATGATGGCGGGATCGGCTTTACGCTCTCGGGTGATGTAGAGGTCGATATATGGGTCCCCAAACCGGGTTACCACGTGGCCCGAAATGCGGCGGGGGTGATCGCTCTTTTCGCCGAGATCGGGTTCGATCCGAGTGCCGCGGCAGCTGGCCTCCGCAACTTTTCTGGTGTTCGTCGGCGGTTCGAGGTCAGGTCGAGGCGCGGCGGCGTCACCCTTGTGGATGACTATGCGCACCATCCCACTGAGGTCGCCGCGACGCTTGAGGCTGCCAGATCAGGTCACTCCGGCCGCATTCTGGCGGTCTTTCAGCCGCACCGGTTTACCAGGACCGAGGAGCATGGCCCGGCTCTCGGTAGAGCGCTGTCTGCTGCCGACAGAGTGTTCGTGAGCGACGTGTACGCGGCGGGTGAAGCTCCGATTCCAGGGATCTCTGGCAGAACCGTATTGGGCAGCGTGTCTGCCTCGGCTCGGGCTGTATACGTGCCGCGGCGTGTCGATCTTGCCGATGCCGTTGCGGGCCAGGTCAAGTCGGGCGATCTCGTGCTATTGCTGGGGGCAGGCGACATAACCCAGGTGGCCGACGAGCTCACGCGCCTGCTGTCGGAGGCGTGATGACGGCGCGCGAGCGTCTCCGGACTGCAGGACGGCTCGGCGAGAATATAGCCCTGGGCCCGTTCACCACTTATTGCTTTGGGGGTCCGGCGCGCTACCTCGTGAGAATCGATGATGAGCAGGATCTGCGCGATGCATATGAAATCGCAGGAGAAGAAGGTCTCCCATTGCTACCACTCGGTCGGGGCAGCAATGTTGTCGTGGCCGAATCGGGTTTTGCTGGCGTAGTGCTTCAGGCTGGCCCCGGCCTGAGCAACCGAATCATCGGCGAAGAGGTCGAGGCCGGAGCTGCAGTTCCGCTTCCGTTGCTGGCACGGGATTCAGCCAGGGCGGGACGGGGTGGCCTTGAGTTCTACTCGGGGATTCCTGGGTCTGTTGGTGGTGCGATTCGGATGAACGCCGGGTGCCACGGATTTGAGACCAGTGACGTTCTCGTCTCTGCGCGGGTGTTCGATGGGACCACCGGCACCATCAACAGTCGGTCTCTCGATGATCTCGACCTTCGCTACCGGTACTCGAGTCTCGATGACTCGGACTTTGTGATTGCCGCCCGGTTCCGAACCCGCTCCCGGCCGACGGCCGAGGCTGAGAGCGAGATTCGAAAAATTACCCAATGGCGTCGTGACAATCACCCCGGTGGAACCCTGAATGCCGGGAGTGTCTTCAAGAACCCGAAGGGTGATGCTGCGGGCCGGATCATCGACAGTCTCGGGCTCAAGGGGTTTGCACTTGGACCTGTGGAGGTCAGCGAGAGACACGCCAACTTCTTCGTTGCCCGAGAAGGGGCAACCGCTGGTGACATCTACCGCTTGGTAATCGAAGTACAGCGGCGGGTCTACGACGCTACGGGGATCGATCTGGAGCCGGAGGTTCGCTTCATCGGTGACTTTTCGTGACGGCTGCTCCAGAGGCGACTCAACCGCCGCGGAAGTTGCGTCGCTGGCTCCTGGTGCTGGCGGGTGTAGCGACGACGGTGGCCATCGGCGTTCTCCACTCACCACTCATGGCAGTCGAGACGGTGGAGATTCTTGGAGCCGATCGCGTCGATGTTCGAGGAATCGTGGACGACCTTGGTCTAGGAGCCGGAGCATTTCTGCTCTGGATCAATGCCGGCGAGGTCGAGGAGGCCATCATCTCGGAGCCATGGGTGGCTGATGTGCAGGTCGATCGAATCTGGCCCGACAAAGTAGTGGTCGAAGTGATCGAACACGAGGCGGTGGTCTGGATTGAGGGAGTCTTGGGCTGGATGCTGGTATCTCGTGATGGAACCGTGTTGGAACGGGCCGTAGCACCGGGCGCCGGATTACTCCTGGCTGCGCTGGCGTTCCCCGATCGCCTCGCTGGTGACCGACCGATCGATCCGGCATGGCACGAGATAGTCGAGATGGCGCTGGTCCTGTCCGATGACATCGGAGTTGCTCTAGTACTGGAGATGCGCGGAGCTGAAATGTGGACGAAGGCCCTCGGATTCGACGTCCGTTTGGGCCATCCAATAGATCTCGCCGACAAGGGGCGCACTCTGCGAGCGATGCTTGCAGAGGACATCCCCGACGGGGCTATTATCGATGTCAGCTCGCCGCGGCGACCGGCCATCGTTCCCGCTAAGTCTCAAGGCTAGGTCGAGACTCTGGGTTTAGAAGTATGATCCGCGCCATGAGGGTCGCTATTGTTGATGACGATGCTTCTTGGGGAAGGCATGTCGAATGGCAATTGGTTCACACGCTGAAAAGATGCGAGAAGATAGGGAGTTGATCGGATGATGACCTCGAGTTCCGACCCACAGAGCTTTGTCGCCGTCATCAAGGTGGTCGGCGTCGGTGGCGGAGGCGTCAACGCCGTGAATCGGATGATCGAATTTGGCCTGCGAGGCGTCGAATTCGTTGCGATTAATACCGATGCGCAGGCGTTGCTCATGTCCGACGCCGACGTAAAACTCGACATTGGGCGCGAGCTCACGCGAGGTCTGGGGGCGGGCGCCGATCCCGAGGTTGGTCGAGCTGCAGCGGAGGCGCATCGCGACGAAATCGAAGAAGCCTTACGCGGCGCCGATATGGTCTTTGTTACGGCAGGCGAAGGCGGAGGAACCGGGACGGGTGGCGCTCCGATCGTTGCTGAAATCGCCCGCACTATGGGAGCGCTCACGGTTGCGGTGGTGACTCGCCCTTTCGGGTTCGAGGGTCGTCGACGCTCGGTTCAGGCAGAGCAGGGAATCCAAGCGATTCGCGATGCAGTCGACACGCTCATCGTGATTCCCAATCAACGCCTCCTTGTACTTTCCGAACAGAATCTTCCGATCGTCGACGCGTTCAGACTCGCCGACGACATCCTTATGCAGGGCGTCGGGGGCATCACCGATCTGATCACGACGCCCGGTCTCATCAACGTAGACTTTGCAGATGTGAAATCGGTGATGTGGGGTGCCGGGTCGGCAGCGATGGGTATCGGTGAAGGTCGGGGCGAGGATCGGGCAGTACAGGCCGCAGAGCGAGCAATCTCGAGTCCGATGCTGGAAATGTCGGTGCAAGGGGCCCAGGGTGTGCTTCTGTCGGTGGCCGGTTCGTCCGAGATGAGCCTTCACGAAGTCAACGCCGCAGCGACGACGATTGCGGAGCACTGTGATCCCGACGCCAACATCATCTTTGGCGCCTCGATCGACGATTCAATGGGCGAAGAGATGCGGGTAACGGTGATCGCCGCCGGTTTCGGTGGAACCGCTGATCGGTCTCGTATCCAGGCGCAATCGCCCGAAATCAGTGATGGGCCTCCCAAGCCAGATCCACCCGGGAAGGCACCGGTCGATCGTGATTCAGGCGGTGAGGATCCGTTCGACGTAGAGATTCCTGACTTCCTTCGGGGATGATTCGACCAGACGGCATACTCGGTATCGCATTTGGAACGCTCCACGATGGAGACCCTCGCCACGACGATAGTGCTCGAATGGTCGCGTCCGAATCGCTCGGGATTCCGTCGGAGTGGGCCTGGGTGCGCCAGGTCCACGGTACCGTCGTAGCAGAGCCGACTGGTCCCGGCGCCGGGGCTGAAGCGGACAGCCTTATCACCACCGATCCGAGCCTCCCAGTTGCCGTTTCTGTTGCCGACTGCCTCCCGGTGGCGTTGTTGGCCGACGGGGCGGTGGGGCTAGCTCATGCCGGATGGCGCGGTGTCGCGGCCGGTATCGTTCCTACAACGATTGCCGCCCTTACCGAGCGGGGCTACTCCCCGCACACCGCCGTCATAGGGCCGGGCATCGGACCCTGCTGCTTCGAAGTCGGAGAGACGGTTGCGACCCAGTTTCCTGCCTGCCGAGCCCGTACCAGTTGGGGGACTCTCAGCGTCGATCTGCCGGGAGCAGTGGCAGCGGCGTTCGACGGACTCGAGGTACATACCATGCCGGGTTGTACCCGGCATGAAGACCGATTCTACTCATACCGGCGCGACGGGACGAGCCTGCGTCAGTTTGGAGTTGCATGGGTCGCAGCGGCCTGAGCGAGGTCGAGGAACGGATCGCGACGGCGGCCGTTAGTGCCGACCGTATCGATCCGGTCACACTCGTGGTTGTTGCCAAGTATGCGTCGGATCAGGAATTGGAGGCCGTCATCGCAGAGGGTGCCGATCACATCGGTGAGAGCCGTGCGGATTCGCTCATCGCCAGGGCCGGTCGATTTCAGAATGTGTCGTGGCACTTTGTGGGACGTCTCCAAGGTAATAAGGTCCGGAAAGTCCGGCCGACGGCGAACCTCCTCCACTCGATGGATCGGGAAAGTCTGGCCGACTACTGGTCGCGTGGTGAGACGAAGGCGCCGCCCGTTCTGGTCCAAGTGAATCTGGCGGGAGAGCCTCAGAAAGCCGGCGTCGCCGGTGAGGGTGTTCTCCCGCTGCTCGAGAAGTGCGCGGAATTAGCCATCGATGTGTGTGGACTCATGGCGGTTCCGCCACGCGGAGAGACCCCTGAGGACGGGCGTCGTTGGTTCGCTGCACTGCGTCAACTGCGGGACAGGGTTTCTCTCGACTATCCCCGAGTGAAGGAGCTTTCGATGGGTATGACCGACGACTTTCCGGTGGCGGTTTCTGAGGGTGCGACAATCTTGAGGGTCGGACGGGCTATCTTTGACCCGTTCCGCAACGAAGGTTGATCGACCCATGGGGATCTGGCAAAAGACACTGTTCTATCTTGGTCTCGTCGACGAGGACGACCCGGGTTCGCACGCGGCCGCCGGCGGCAGGGCGCCGCAGAGCCGTCCGCAACAACAGGCCGCCGCCGCGCCAACTCCTGCTGTGGAGCGCGGCCCGATTGGGCAAACGTCACCGCAAGAGAGACAGGACGTATCGGGTGGTCGTGGCCATGCGCGTCGAGTCGAGGCGCCGGAGCAGCAAATCGAGTCAGCGGGGACGCCCGACAGGGGAGGTGTCCAGGGTCGGCGAGTCGATCCTCCTATGAATACACTCCGCCGCTCCATAAGCAACGACAGCGCGCTTACCGAGGCTGGTGTTGTCGTGCGGCCGCCCGACACTCCGTTGGTCCGTACGATCTCGGATAGCGACCTCGAGTGCGAGGTCATCGTGGCCACCTCTTATTCCGATGCTCAGTTGCTGGCCGACCACATTCGGTCGACGATCCCCGTGGTGCTCGATCTGAGGAAAGTCGAGCCAGCAATGGTCCGGCGTCTGGTCGATTTCGCCAGCGGCCTTACTTACGCCCTCGGTGGATCGATGCGGAAGATCGGCCAGGGCGTGATTCTCGTCACGCCACAGAATGTAAATCTGAGTCGCGACGAGCGCCGCCGTCTCAAGGAACTCGGGTACTACCAGGGTCCTGAAAAAGACTGAATTCAGCTGTGTACATCCTCTGTGTAACGCTGCAGATCTATTGGATCGTTGTCGTGGCGAGAATCGTCATGGAGTGGATTCCGGTCTCATACGACCACCCCGTAGCGCGTCTGAGGTCGGTTCTCCGGTCCGCCACCGAACCGGTGCTTGGACCGTTACGAGCTGTGATCTCACCAGTTCGCTTGGGTGGCGCCGGTCTCGACCTGAGCCCCATTGTCCTTCTCGTCGGTCTTAGTGTCCTGACCGGAGCGATCTGTAACTAGGAGCTTGCCGAATGGCAGCGATGCTCGTATCGGCGGCGGGAGCATCGGTCGCAAGGTAGTTCAGCGTGCCGCCCGAAGGGAGGCTCGACAACACCGAGGTTAGTGCTTTGGGTAGAAACGTTGATGGTGTTCAGGGCGAGGCAGAGATTTAATTCCGATGTTCGAGTCTTGCTCGGCCTCGGGCATCTTCGCATGGTGGTGCTGCCCTACGGACAGCGCAGAATGCTACGTCTCTGGCAAGGATGCAGGTCGAAGGCGTTCTAGGCTGTGCGTTCGAGGACGAGGGCGTAGCCAGAGGCGACACTGGACGTCCTGAACGCGACAAACGTTGGTGGTCGGGGTGCTATGGAGCCCTGAGCGTCGTCATCGGGATGAGAGCCGTTCATTGTTAGGTGGCTCCAGGGAGCAACCTCCTCTAGGAGCGATCGACCGACAGGATGATCGTGGCATCACCACCCAGAGCAACCGACGTCCCGATGTCGTCGTTGATCAGTTCTGTTGCCAAGGTTTCCGCCGCTATCCACTCACCATGGATATCCATGGCGGCCAAGACATTGGGATGCGCCGAGTCCCACCGGAGCGTGATCCGATCTGACACATCGAGGCTGGCGGCTCGTCTGAGTTTCTGGACCACCTTGACGATCTCGCGGGCTACGCCTTCAACGAGCAGTTCTGAAGTGAGAGCGGTGTCGATGGCGACACTGAGATTGTCTCCTGTGACAACTGCGATGTCTTG
>PVBE010541627.1_pt1 | contig 21086 bp, 15 predicted proteins | sample 1631181 | NCBI WGS metagenome assembly PVBE01 (sample SAMN08397723, study PRJNA350692) | Marine metagenome, whole genome shotgun sequencing project. | isolation source: water | place: Pacific Ocean | collected 2012-04 | reverse complement strand
CTCGTAGACGGCGTTGAGCACCATCGTCACCGCCCGCTGGAGGATCTTGTCCTCGAAGGTCGGTATCCCAATCGGTCGGGTCTTTCGACCGTCGCCCTTGGGGATGTGTACTCGTCGCACGGGCGGCGCCCGGTACGACCCCGACTTGAAGCGCTCGAGCAGCGACCTGAGGTTCCCCTCGAGATTCGCCGCATACTCGTGCGCAGTCTGGCCGTCCACGCCGACCGCACCGTCCTTGCGGGTGAGCCGATACGCCTCTCGAAGCCACTCGATGTCGATGTAGTGCGCCAGGGTCGTCAGCACCCTCCCCGGCACGTTCCTCGCCAGCTCTGCTATCCGCTGCAGTTTCGTTGAGACTTCATCGGACCCCCGTGTGCCCGTCATCTTTCTCTCCAACGGTTCCATGCTCCTGGCGCCGCCTTCCCTCCACCGGGTCCCCGTGGGACGGGTTCCCCGAACTCGCAGGTACTATGCAGCGCTCCGACTTCTCGCCACTCATCCCGCCGCGCTTCGTTGCCTTCGCTTGGCGGTACCACCACAGTGCCCGGCACTTCGCCCCACGCCGCCCGGGCACCCGCGGCGTGAAGATCTGGAGGATTGGTCGACCGGTCCCCCGCGCCGGTTGTGTTTGTCTCGGTGGAAACGACGAGATCTCCCAGGTTCCCGGGGAACCCCACTGCACGCATGCCGCCCTCTCAGACCCCGGCGGAACCTCAGTGCCTGGCCATTCACGGCACCTCGGTGGAGCACGCCGCCTCACGGCGACGTGCGGCCTTCCGCTCAAACCACAGCGTCGGCCTCCGCAAAGTGTCAGATTTCGGGGCTCAATCACGCGGCCTACGTGCTCGCTATCTACGCTTCGCAGTGCGCCTCACGGTCACACCACGCAAGACTCGCTTCCGCGCGCTCGGCCAAGCCCGCGGGCAGGGCTTCACCTGCCAGGGTTCCACAGCACGATTTCGGTTCCGCTTCCTACTTCACCTCCTTCGCGCCCGAGCTTCCTGGCGCACGGCTAGGCCTGACCCCTCTACTTGACCTGACAGAAGTTCGCATTGACGCATGTCGCCTTCGTCGCAGGCCTTGCGCAGGTTGGCCTTCGGTCCCACGACAACCGAAGGGCGTTCTGCTGGAGTTTTGGGCGGGGGTTGTCCATCGGCCGCGCTTCCGCCGGAGGGTTTGCAGACCACGACACACGCCAAGAGAACAGCTCGCGCCGAGAGCCACATCACTCATCCCCCTGCAGACAGGTGTTCAGGGCCCAACTCGAGCCCGCAAACACCGCAATCCACCTTGCGCCGCCTCGACTCGGCGTTCAAGACGACCACGCACCCGCAGTCTTCGTAGCGGACTCGGGCGAAGCCGTTCGCGAGCGAGCCGCAGACCCCCGGCCTCAGCGCTTCCGGGCGCGGCGCACGACACCCAGCACATTCGGGACGGGCCACGCGGCTGCGTTGGTGTCGGACTCGTGGAAGCTCGTCTCGTAGCTGCCGACGAACTCGTGCTCGTGAGCACCGCTGTGGACATAGAGCTGCGCCTCCGGGCCGCCTTCGACGTAGAACGCGCGTGTGAGCTGCAGCGGCAGGGCGCGCAGATGTTCGACCAGGTCGTGGACCGAGTAGGGCGAGCGGCAATGGAGGAAGAGCACGCGCCCTTTGCGGTCGATGCCCACCGCGGCGCTGCTGTGGCGGAAGTCCCGCTGCTTCCAGACGTTGCGGCCTTTGCAGCTCAGCATGCGGATGTTCTGGACGAGTGAGCCGTAGGTCGGGGCGAGGTGCTCGTAGTCGTCGCATTGACGGTCGATGATGCGCACCGATGGGCTGCCTGGTTTGCGCGGGTCGAAGGCCAGCAGGGTCATGTCCTTCGAGAGGCGGGGGTTGTTGACGTGGGTTCGGGTGCGCATCAGCGAGACGCTCGTCTGGTGGTCTGCGCGATACATGCTGGCGTTGATGGCGGCGACGAGTCCCTCGCGCCGGCTCCAGGCTCGGGCGGTGCGCGTCTCGGCGCTGCCCGCCTGGGCGGACGCGTTGAGCAGCTTCAGTTCGAAGCGCGCGGGGTCCACGCGCAGCACGTGCAGCGTCGAGTCACCCACGGACGAGGCGACGGGCATCCGGAACGTCCCGAGCTCGAGCCCGGGCTCGAGCGTCTGCCATGCGGTCTGAGCGCAGGTGGGGGTCGCCAACAACAGCAGCGGAACGAGGACGCGGAGCATGCAGAGTGCAGACGCGTGGGATCACGGCAGGATCTACGCGAAGTGAGAACTTGTCTGCGCGCCGTGCGTTCCTGTCACTTGCGTGTCAGCTTCGGGAGCACCATGAACATCAACGTACTCGTCTCTTGCACCGCTCTGTTGGCTTCGGTGGCGCTCTTCGGCGGGCAACCGGCCGATGCCGCGCCCCTCCAGCTCGGCGTCGACGCCAACGCACCCGCGCCGTCCGGCTGGGCCGGCAAGCTCGTCTCGGTTCGGACCGCGGCAGGCGGGCGCGGGGTCACCTGGCGACGGCCCGGCGGATCGGACTTCGAGGCGGTGGCGGCGGGCGCCGAGGTGAAGCCCGGCACCACGCTGCGCGTCGGGCCCCGGACGAAGGCCCTGCTTGCGTTGAACGACGGTGGCCGGCTCGAGCTCGACCGAGGCGCGGAGCTGGAGCTCGTGGCCGGCTCGCCGCGGCAGGTCGGCGCCCGGGTCGGCGCCGGACGCGTCGTCTTCGACCTCCCCAAGCGCCCCGAGCGGAGCCGAATCGCGCTGCCCGACGGAGGCTCGGTCACCCTCGTGGGTACCCGCCTCGCCGTCGTCGCCAGCGGCGCGGTGAGCCTGGTGACCGTCACGCGCGGCGAGGTCGAGGTCTCGAACGGACAGGGCGCGCCGATTCGAGCCCGCGCCGGTGACGACGTGCTCCTTCGCGCAGGCGTCGCACCCCAGGTGCGACTCACGCCTGATCCGGGCGCCACTGCCGTCTGGAGCGAATCCGCCCAGTCGCAGCGCGTCCCACGTGGGCTCGGCTCGCTGACCGCCCACAACCCACGCGGCGGCAAGGACGTGAAGCTGCGCAAGGTCAGCCAGCACGTGGTCACGCGCATCCAGGGCGTGGGGGTGGCCTACACCGAGGTCACCGAGGCGTTTCACAACGACAGCGGCCAGACCCTCGAGGGCGTCTACCGCTTTCCCCTGCCCGACGACGCGGCCGTCAGCCGTCTGCGCCTGCTCGTCGGCCGCAATTGGCAGGAGGGCGTCTTCGTCGAGAACCGTCGCGCCGAGCGTATCTTCAAGTCGATCGTCGCCCGCTGGCTCGATCCGGCGCTGCTCCGGTGGCGACATGGCGACCAGTTCGAGCTTCGCATCTTCCCCATCGCGCCGCACAGCACCCGCAAGATCACGATCGGCTACACGCAGCGCCTCAAGCCCGCTGGCTTCGGCGCCCGCCGTTTCGTCTACCCGATGCCGGTCGACCAGGCCGGCGTGATGCCCGTGGAGCAGTTCAGCTTCGTGGCGCACGTCCAGGGGCACGCCGGCGACCGCCCGCTGCGCGTCTCGGGATACGAGGCGACGATCGGGAAGGACGAGGTGCGCCTCGACGCGAAGAGCTTCGTCTCGGCCGGCGACCTCGTCCTCGAGATCCCCACCGCACGCGAGGATGGCCGGGCCACGGCGGTCGCCTTCCGGGACTCGAAGCGCCCCGGCGAGGACGGCTTCGCGATGGTCAGCTTCCGGCCGGTGCTGCCGCGCGCGGACAAGGTCGCGCCACGAGACCTGGTGGTCGTCACGGACCGCTCCTACAGCCGCACCGGGGTGGCCGCCGAGCTTCAAGCGCGGCTGGTCGGCCTGCTCGTCACCCAGCTCGACCCGAATGACCGGGTCGCTGTGGTGGCCTGCGCGGAGCGCTGCGTGCCCGTTGGGAATCCGGGGCTGCAAGCGCCAGGTGCCGACGCGGGACGGGCCGTGGAGAAGGGGTTGAAGGCCCTGCCCTCGGAGGGCGCGACAAACTTGCTCGAGGGCGTGCGCGTCGCCGCCGCGATCCTGCGTCGTCGTGCACCGAAGGACACGGACCGAGCCGCCCGTGTGCTCTACCTGACCGACGGCGTCGCCAGCGCTGGCGAGCTCGCCGCGGACCGCCTGCTCGAAGGCACGCGCGGCGCCCTCTCGGGTCTCGGCGCACGCTTGACGGTGGCCGACTTCGGCGGGACCCGCGACGGTCGGGCCCTCGAAGCCCTCGCCCGCGGCGGCGCCGGCAGCGTGGTCGAGCTGACGCCCGGCGGGACCGCTGAAGCCCACGCGCTCCGACTCGTGGGGCGGCAATACGGACCGGTCCTCACCGGCGCGAAGCTGCAGCTCCCGGCCGGCATGAAGCAGGTCTACCCCGCCGTGCTGCCGCCGCTCGGCGCCGGCGAGGAGGTCGTGGTGCTCGCACGAACGGTGGGCGAGCCCAACGGCGAGATGGTCCTGCGTGGACAGGTCGGCGGGCGCCCCTTCGAGGAGCGTCGAGCGTTGGGCCTGAAAGTCTCCACGAGCGCCGGCAACGCGTTCGCCGCGCGGCTGTGGGCCGAGGCGCGGATCGAGGCGCTGGAGCTCGAAGACGCGGACCGACACCGACGAGAGATCGTGAAGCTGTCCACGCGCTTCGGGGTGCTCAGTCGGCACACGAGCCTGCTGGCGCTCGAGAGCGAAGCAATGCGGCGCGACTTCGGGCTGCGCAGGGAGCAGCAGGCGAAGTGGGACCCCTCGCTCGCCGCCCTGGACTCGGGAGGCGCGTCGAGTGACGGCGCGCTGGGGCCGGCGCAGTACGGGAGTACTCGCGGGAAGAACAAGGCCAAGAAGGCGAAGCGGGGTCGCGCCACGTATGCACCGGCCCCGAAGGCCGCCCCGCGACCGGCACGCAGAGCGGAGGACCGGGACGCCCTCGACGACGTCACGGCCGCCGCCGAGCCGCGCTCGTCCAGCGGGGCCTCCGGGTTCGCGCCTCGTGGCGAGGAGGCCGCCAGGGACAAGAAGCCTATGATGATGGCGCGCAGGCGGAAGCCCAGATATCACCGCCCGCCTCCGCCGCGGCTTCAGGTGCGCGGCCCCCGCTCGCCGGGGCGGAGCGCCGACCGAAACGCCGACCGCAAGCGCCAGGACGTCGCGAAGCACCCCGAGAGCATCGACCGCCGAAAGGCGCTGGTGCGCGCCCTCTCCTTCGCGGAGCGCTTCGACGAGGCGACGCGCGAGGCCGGCAGCTGGCTCGCCCTCAACCCGATGGACGCGGAGGCGCTCGTGGTCTCCGCCGAGGTCCAGGCCCGGGTGGGACGCCCAGCGTTGGCGGAGCGCATCCTCGCCTCCGCCGCCGATGTGGCGCCCCGCGCGCAGTGGCTTCGCCAGCGCCTCGCGGACGCTTACGCAGCGATGGGTGATGCGCCGCTGGCCTGCGCGCACGCCGCCAGCCTGGAGGCGATCAAACCCGCCTCCCGTCGCGCCGGACTGGGCGGCCCGCTCGCCTGTCCGCTGGCGTCCGACCTGAGCTGGCTGGACGCTGGGGCCCCCGCCGGGCGCAAGGCCCCGATGAAGGTCGCGGACCGTCGCATCCGCAGGCGCGGCGACCTGCAGGTGACGCTGAGCTGGTCCGGTAACGCCGACCTGGACCTCGGCCTGACGGCTCGAAACGGCCGCTACACCACTTGGATGGGCGGGCAGCGCGGGGCCCGCTTCGAGGACGTCGTGGGTCCGGGCCCGGAGTTCATGACCGTGCCGCGTCTCAGCCACGGGACCTGGAAGATCGACGTCACGCGACGTGATCCGGGCGCAGGCCCCATCGACGCCACGGTCGTGGTCAAGGTCCCGCGTCGCGGAGCGCGCCGCTTCAACATTCGCCTCGAGGGCCGCCGCGCGACGGTGGCCGAGGTGCGCGCCGATTGGTGAGCGCGCGCGCGGAAACGCCCGACCCGACTGATCCGCCCGCCCTGCCGGCCACCCGACCTGCCACCTGAGGACGCGAGGTCCCGCGCCATCTCGACATGCGTCTTGGCTCGGTTCCTGCTAGGTTACCTGTCCGAATCCGTTCGGAGCAGAACATGACCCGCTACATCGTCCTCTTCACCGTTTTCGCCTTTGGTTGTTCCTCAGACCCCGCCGTCCCTGACGACGCCGAGGGCCCGGGCCTCGAAGGGATCGGCGAGGAGACCCCGGAGCTCGGCAAGTCCGTGTTCCCGGCTGCCGAGGACTCCAACGCCAAGGAAGACTCGTTCGCGACCCGCAAGGGCATGCCGACGGGCTACGACAACGACAACGGGCAGGTCTGGAAGGTCACCCGCAAGTGGGCCGACAACGACGCCGCGGGGGGCATGGCGTGGGGCCGAAACTCCGGCAAGAGCTGGGACGAGAAGTACGTGGCGTGGGTCGAGGCGATGGAGCGCGTCGACGGCCACAACTACGGTGAGACGTTCACGATGAAGACGCCGTGGGGCAAAAGCCTGCCGGCGCCGGCTATCGAGTGCGCGGAGACGGCCCTCTTCCTGCGCTCCACCTTCGCGAGCTGGTACGGCCTGCCCTTCTACGTCGAGGCCGCCGACTCCAACGGGCGCATCTACCTGGGGCACTTCGGCTTCCGCCGCGGCGATGGCAGCCGCTACCGGAACTCACCCAACTTCAAGAGCTCCTACCGCGACTACAGCAACCAGGCCGACAGCTGGCAGGACGACGGCTGGCCGGAAGACTCGCGGCTGCGGACTCGCAAGCTCGGTGGCAGCCAGGACGACTTCCAGCCCTTCATCGGCGACGGCGCCCGCGCCGGGACCTACTTCGACGAGCTGCACCTCAACAAGCGCGTCGGCTACTTCCAGGTCTACCTGCTCAGCTACTTCGGCTCGGTCAACCTGGCGAGCCCGTCGAACATGTACAACCTCAAGCCCAGCGCCATCCGCGCCGGCGACGTGCTCGTCAAGCGCTACGCCCGCACCGGCATCGGCCATGTCTACGTCGTGAAGCACACCTCGCGCACCGGCGACTCGCTCGACGCCGAGCTGGTCAGCGGCAGCATGCCGCGCCGCCAGCCCCAGTGGGAGTCGGCGGGCTCGAGCAAGCACGCGCTCACGGCCCAGGCCGGCGGCGGCGAGAGCGAGAACTACGACGGTCAGGCCTACGCCTCGCTCGGCGGCGGCATCAAGCGCTGGCGCACCCCGGTCAAGTCCGGCGGGTACTGGACGAACATCGTCCCCGTCGCCGACCGCGGCACCTTCGTCGACGCGAGCGACCACGCGGCCATCGGGGCGCGCCCCGGCACGTTCAACCAGATCCTCGGCACGCTGTCGCCCGAGGGGAAGCGCACCATCCTGCTCGAGCTCATCGAGGCCGCCCGCGAGCACCTGCGCCGCTACCCGGCGAGCTGCTCGGCCCGGACGCGCCGCGAGGACGCCTTCTCGGAGCTCTACGACCTGGAGCAGGAGCACTTCAATCGCCGCCGCAGCCAGGTGGACGCCGAGCACCGGATGGTCGAGGACTTCGCCCTGCCCGAGCTCGTCTACCAGGAGTCGAAGACCTGCTGCTGGAACAGCTCCAACTCGGCGATGTTCGAGATCATCCTCCAGAAGGCCTTCGACGACATCGAGGGGCACACCTCGAACAGCTGCGCGGAGCCGACCCCGTTCATGAACCAGAACGGCGGCTACGAGGTCTTCAAGGCCTACGCTCAGGAGATCGGCCGCGGCGGCGAGTGGGTCGCATGGTCCGAGGACGAGAGCTGCCCGCAGCGCAACGTCGACAACGACCGGCAGGAAGAGCACGACGGCACGCCCTGGTGCGACTTCGGGCACATCCTGGTGGGCGGCGGCGACAACGGCGGCGGCAACGGTGGCGACGACTACGAGCCCAACGACACGCAGGGTCAGGCGAGCGCCATCAACGCCGGCACCCTCACCACGACCATCTGCGACAACGACGCGGCCGACTGGTTCAAGGTGCAGGTCGACGCCGGCAACCTGAAGGTCGAGGTGAGCTTCACCCACGGCGAGGGCGACATCGACCTGCAGGTCTTCAACGGCAACACGAAGCTCGGCTCGTCGGCGAGCACGAGCAACCAGGAGGCGGTCAGCAAGCGCGTCTCGGCCGGCACCTACCACATCAAGGTCTTCCCCTACAGCCACCAGGCTGGCTGCCAGGAGTACACGCTGAAGGTCACGGCCAGCGGCGCGGCGCCCCCCGCTGCGGGCAACGACGGCTTCGAGTCCAACGACACCGCGGCCGACGCGGCTGACCTGTCCTGGGGCGAGCACGAAGCGCAGCTCTGCGACGGCGAGGAGGACTGGTTCGCGCTGGTCCTCGACGGCAGCGCCAACGTGAAGATCGACGTTGGCTTCACCCACGCCGACGGCGACATCGACATCGCGCTCTACCGCGGTGACAGCCGCGTGGCCCTGTCACAGGCCACCGGCGACCTCGAGAAGATCGCCCAGAACCTCGAGGCCGGCACCTACAACCTGCGCGTCTACCTCTACGGCGACGGCGCCGGCTGCCAGCCCTACACGATCAACGCCCGCCACTGAGCCGAGCCGGAATCCGGTTGGCAGCCCCGAGCGCGGCCCGTAGCGTCCGCTCCCGTAGCGCTATCCGGCCTCGCCCAAGGTGACCAACGGCTGGTCGCCGCTGCGGGCGAGGGTCGAGACCGTGACCGACTTCAGCGTGTAATACGCCTGGGTCTCGATCTCTCCGAGGATGCCGTGGACGGCGCAGGCGGTGGGGTCGGGGGTGCAGCCTCCGTTGTGACGAAGGGAGCAGTCGGCGCAGGGGCCGGGGCGGGCGCCCTCGAGGCACTCGATGATGTCGAGCATGGTGAGCTCGCCGGGGTCGCGCTCGAGTTGGAAGCCGCCACCGACGCCGCGGGTGCTGCTGACGACGCGGGCGCGGGCGAGCTGCTGCATGATCTTCGCGACGTGGCTCTCGCTCACCTTGAAGCGCGCCGCGATCTCCTTGACGGAGACGCGACGGTCGGGGTCCGAGGCCATCGTGACGACCGCGTAGATCGCGTAGAGGGAGGACTTGTTGAGCATCCCCTCGACGTTACCACCTCGTGCCATCGCTAGTGGTCCGTCGCAGGGGTCTTGATGTGGCGAGTGCCGTCATCGGCGTTGGCACCAAGGAACGACGACGAAGGCGTGCTAGAGGCACGTCGAGGAGGAATGACGCCGGTGCCGGCGCCGATGACGGCACTCGCCAAGTCAAGACCTCTACGACGGCCCACTACGCAGCCGCCGCGAGGCGCTCGTGGCGGTAGGCGCCCCAGAGGGCGGCGCCGAGCGCGCCGGTGTAGACGCCGTCGGGGTGAGTGCGGACCTCGACGTTGCGCAGCTTCGCCTTGCCGAGAGCGTCGGAGATGCAGGCGACCAGACCGGCGTCCTGGGAGAGGCCGCCGCCAATGAGCGCCACGCCCTGCTTGAACTTGCTGGCGCGCAGGAGCTTGGCGCACCGGCCGGCCATCGACTCGTGGATGCCGCGCAGGATGTTCGGCAGCGTGATGCCGCGCGAGACCATGTTGATCACGTCGGTCTCGGCGAGCACCGCGCAGATGCTCGACACGGTCTCCGGCGCGTCGGCCTGGAGCGAGAGGTCGCCGACCTCGTCGAGGGTGACGCCGAGGTAGCGGGCGATGTTCTCGAGGAACTGCCCGGAGCCGGACGCGCATTGGCTGGTCATCCGGTAGCCCAGCACCTTGGCGCGCTCGTCGACCTTGATCGCGCGGGCGTGCAACCCGCCGACGTCGAGCACGGCGCGCGCCTCGGGCTCGAGGAACAGCCCGCCCCGGGCGTGGGCGGTCATCCCGTAGAAGTGGCCGGTCCGGAACTCGACGATCTCGCCCTCGCCCGTCGTCGCCCAGTAGTCGACGTCATCGGCGGAAAGCCCGGCCTCGGCGAGCGCCGCGTCACGCGCGATCTCGACCACCTGGATCTGGTCGCGGCGGCGCAGACGCTCGGTGTGCTTCCCGAGCACACGTGCGCCCTCGCGAGCGCGGCCAGTCCCGGCGTGGCTGCCCATCACGGCCACCTTCACGGCGCTGCTGCCGACGTCGAGCCCGACGGTGATGACGTCCATCTTCAAATCTCCAGTCACGCGGCCTGCTCCACGCCGTCGCCATGCGCCCGAAGCGAGAAGAGCGCGGCGCCCAGCGCGCCGGTGTAGATCGAGCCGGGCGAGATGTTGAGCGTGCGCTCGCCGTAGTTCTCGGTGACGAGCTCGCGCAGCGCCTTGACCGCCGCGACGTTGTTGGCCACGCCGCCGGTGAAGGTGAACTCCTCGTCGATCCCGCCCGAACGCGCCAACAGCGACATCGCGCGCAGGATGATCGCTCGGTGCAGCCCCGCCAGGATGTCCTCGCGCTTCTGCCCCATCGCCAACCGGTCGCGCAGCTCGGCGCCCGCGAAGACCGTGCAGGTGCTCGAGATCTTCACCTTGCGGCAGGACTTCGAGGCCAGCGGACCGAGCTCGTGCACGCCGAGGCTCATCTCGTCGGCGATGTAGCCGAGGTAGCGCCCGCAACCGGCTGCGCAGCGGTCGTTCATCTGGAAGCTGGTGACGATGCCGTTGCCGTCGACCTGGATGGCCTTGGTGTCCTGGCCGCCGATGTCGAGCACGGTGCGCGTGTCGGGGAATTGGATGTGCGCGCCGAGGCCGTGGCAGAGGATCTCGGAGCGGATCGACTCCTTCGGAAACGGCAGGCGCTGGCGCCCGTAGCCGGTGCCGATGGTGTTGGCGAGCTCGATCTCGATGGCGAGCACCCGGTCCACCGCCGCCTGGTAGCGCGCGCGCTTCTCCTCCGGGAGCGTCCGCGTACTCGCCGACACGGCGCCGCGGATGTTGCCCTCGAAGGTGAGGTCCATCGGCGTGTTCTCCACCTGGAGAATCGCCTTGTCGAAGATGCCCATCAGGTCTTCGAAGCGCACGGCCTTGTCGGTGTAGCCCTCCGCCAGCCGGCTGAACTCGCTGGCGGCGCGGTCGCGGAAGAAGTCGGACGTCTTCTTCTCGGGCGTGAGCGCCGCGTCGAGGCTCGGGCGACGAGCCTCGCGATCCATCTTGGCGAACATCGCCTCGAGCTTCTCGCGCAGGGGCTCGGCGATGCGTGCGACGCGGTCCGCCCCCGTCTCGCGCAGCGCCGTCTCGCGCAGGCGCTCGAGCTGGGTGAGGTGCTGCTGCTCGCGGAATGAGCCCATCAGATGCTGGCGGAAACGCTTCGCCTCGTCGGCGATGGCCTCGTCCGACGAGAGCTCGCGGTCGAGCAGGGTGAAGCGGGCGCTGACCCGCGCCTCGTCCTGGGCGATGCCCGAGGCCAGGTCGTAGTTGCTGCGGCTGTTCGTGATGCCGCGCCCGAGCACCTCCTCGTTCTCGTCGAGGAACACCGCCTTGGTGGTCGTGGAGCCGAGATCGATGCCGACGAAGACCTTCATCGTGGTCCCCCTCCGATGAGGTCCGCTGGTTGGATGGGCGCCGCCGGATTGCCCGCCTGGCGCCGGCCGTCGATCATCTGCAGATAGCTCTCGATGCGGTTTTTCACGTTCGCGCCCGAGAAGTAGCGGCCGTCGACGAGGTCGGTCTCGATGAACCCGCCGGGCACACCGGTGCGGGCCTCCAGCACGCGCTGCATCAGCAGCTGGCCGGCCGAGAAGCTGTTGCAGCTCTTTACGGAGTTGGTGAGCACTCCGTCGGCCTGGTACTCGCGGACGTACTTCTCGAGCATGTCCACGCGCCCCGGCAGATTGCGATTCGTGTAGCAGCCGAGGCAGTAGTCGGCGAGCGTCTCCAGCGGGTGGTCGGGGTCGTGGCGGAAGCCGAGGTCGTACACGCCGCCGACCTTGGTGTAGCTGCTCGCCACGACGACGGCGCCCTCCTCGTAGAACATCCGCCAGAACTCGCGGAAGTTCGTCCAATTCGGCGGCCCCTCGACGACGAGGCGGTACTTCTCCTCGCTCATCTGCCCGTCCGGGGTGATCGGCCCCAGCCCTGCAGCGATGCGCGCGTCCACCTCGGCGCGCAGCGTCCGGTAGTAGTCGACCGCGCCCTCGGTCCCGCGGAAGGCGGTGAAGATGGGGCCGATGTAGTAGACGCCGCCGAAGTACGCGTCGATGGGTGACGGGCGGTGCTTCGCGCTCTCGAGCACGCCGACCAGGTCGTCCTCCGCGGCCGCGGACCGCGCCAGCAGCGCGCGCAGACGCTCCTCGTCGTACTTGCGGCCGCTCACCTTCTCGAGGGCGGGGATGACCTCGCCCTTGATCTGGTCGATCACGTACTTCCGCATGCTCTCGGTGACGATGCCGTCGCCCTGGTAGGGCACGTGCAGCATGACCACCGGGCAGTCGTACTCCTCGCGCAGCAGCTCGAACCACTTCATGAAGGTGAAGCAGCCGGTGTAGCTGAGCAGCAGCAGGTCGGGCTTCGGAAGGGGCTGGCCGGTCGGGCCAATGTTGCCGGCCTTCATCATCCCGATGTCGCACTTCACGTACGTGCAGACGTCCTCGGAGTGCCCGCGCCGCTCCGCCTCGCCGATGAACGCCTGGGACTTCTGGCGCATCGCCGACTGGAGCGCGTTGATCTCCGGGTACACGGGCAGCGCGTCGAAGCTGAGCATCAGCTCGGTGAGGTTGCCGGGGACGAAGGTGTAGACGACGGGGCGTTTGAGCTCGCCGTTCGCGACCGCAGCGAGCTTGTCGAAGTGGTCGGCGATCATCGCCTTCTGCTTCAACATCGAGGCTTCTTTTTGAACCGCGTCAGCCCCCCCGCTCAGATTCCGCTCGGGATTCTTCTTCATGCTTCGCTCCACAGCCGGATGGAGTCGGCGAAGGTGCCTGCCTGCTCGCGGATGACCTGGAACTGGCCCAGATTCTCCGCGTAGCGGAACGCGGTCCACGGCACCTCGTCGTCGTCGAGCGCCTTCTGCAACATCGGTTGGTCGAGCAGCGCCGGATCACAGAAGCTCGGGGCCGCGAAGACGACGCCCTCGGCCTTCGTGTCCTTCACGCGCTGGCACAGCGGCTGACCCTTGGTGCAGGCGGCGTCGTACTTCGAGGCGTTGTCCGTCGACTGGGTCAGAAACGCCCGCGACAGGTTCGATAGCGGGTCGCCTTCGGTGGCGATGTCGCCCTGGATCCAGGAGGCGCCCAGCGTGAGGTCGTCCCACACCAGGTAGCAGCCGGCGCGCTCGAGGGTGCGCACGAGCTCGATGGGCGGCTGCTCGCAGAAGGCGCCAGTCACCAGAATCCGCGTGTGGTCGCGCTGCGGCCGGTCGGACTCGGCGGCGAGCACGGTGTACCGGCGCACGAATTCGGTGTGCTCGGCCACCGGCATCACGTCGCCCGCCCGCACGATGAGGTAGGCCTCGTGCGCAGGCACCTTCCAGGGCGTGCCTGCGCGCAGCCGGCCGAGCGCTTCGAGGGCGCGCCGATTCTCGTTGTACCGCTCGATGGAAGCGCGCAGCGCGTCGTCGTCGATCTCGCGTCCGGAGAGGGCCGCGAGATCGCCGCGCAGCTCGTCCAGCTCGCGCTGGTAGAACGCGCCGCCGACCTCCGGGTCGAAGTTCTGCGGGACGTCCAGGTAGTGGGTGTACTTCTCGGGGAAGAGCAGCTTCCACATGCCCGACATGTTGCGGATGACGTCGCAGATCGACGGGAAGAGGAACCCGTCGATGCAGTCGAGACGCCCGGTGAGCGCGAGCTCGATGGTGCTGCGCGGGATCTGGCAAATATACGACTGGAAGTACGCGTCGCCGCGGATGATCTCGACGCGGTCACCGCCGCCGCGCAGGGCCACCGGCAGCATCCCGGCGGCGTCGACCAGCTCGCGCGGCACGTAGATCGGCATGTAGCCGACCGCCCGGGAGCCGGTGCGCTCCTTCCACGCCTTTACGGCGCCCAGATCGATGTCGTGGAACAGCGCGTCTGCGCGCTCCACCATCCCGGTGAGCTCTGCCTGAGCGTCCATCTTCAGCGGTCCTCGAAGCGGGGCGCGCGGCGTTCCATGAACGAAGCGATGCCCTCGTTGGCGTCGTGGGTGGCCATCAGCTCGTCGAGATAGAGGCGCTCGAGCGGCTGGAGGTCATGGCGAAGCGTCTCGTAGAGGCGCAAGCGGGCGGCGCGCTCGGCGAAGCGAAGGGACGACGCGCTGCGACCAGCCAGGTTCGCGTCGTAGTGAGCAGTCCACCAGGCTTCCAGGTCGTCGGTGACCGCGTTGACGATGCCCATCGCGACCGCCTCGTCAGCGGAAACCGTACGCCCGGAGACGCACAGGTCGAGGGCCGCGCGGCCGCCGGCGCGCCAGGGCAGGACGATCGAGGCCATCGGTGGAAAGACGCCCAGCATGATCTCGGGCTGGCCAAGCCGGGCCTTCGGCGTCGCGGCCACCCAGGTGCACCAGGCGGCGAGCTCGAGGCCGCCACCGAGGCATTGGCCGTCGACCAGCGCGCAGGTCGGGATGGACAGCTCGGCGAGCGCCAGGAAGAGCGAGTGGAAGCGGCGCAGCATCTCCGCCGCCTGGTCGCGCTGGTGCTCCTCGACGCTGGCGCCGAAGGAGAAGTGCTTGCCGTGGCCGCGGAAGACGATGGCCGTCACCTCGGGGTGGACCCTCGCGATCGCCGCCTCGATGCCCGCGAGCATGCGGGTGTCGAGGATGTTCCCCTTCGAGCCATTGAGGGTCAGGCGCAGGACCCGCCCATCGTGCTCGAAGGATGCCGCCACCTCGTGGGTGTCGCTCATCGCTTACAGCTCCAATTCCAACTCGGTATAGGGGCCTGCCGCGAAGCCGGACCCGCGGAAGAAACGCAGCACGCCCACGTCGTCGCGGCGCACCATCGTGCGGACCGCCTTGACGCCCGCGGCGCCGAACCGCGCGAGCGCCGCCTGGAGAAGCAGGCGCCCGACGCCGTCGCCCTGGTAGTCGCGCCCTACGCCGAGGCCGATGACCCAGCCAGCGGGCGGCGAGCCGAACTCCCAGGAGCGGACCTCGCCGACGAGGTAGCCGACGACCTGGTCATCCGCCGTCGCCACGAGCGCCACGGCGTCGCCCTCGCGGGCCAGGAGCTCGTCGACGCGCCGGCGCCAGCTGTCGGGCGGCAGGACGCCGGTGTGGTCGGCGTAGATGACGGCGATCCGCTCGAGGTCGCCGCCGGACATGGGCCGGGTTTGAATCACGCCTTGGGGATCTGCGACTCGATGAACTCGTCGCTCCAGCGCTCGCCGGCGGCCAGACGCTGCCGCAGGGCGATGTGGTCGATCTCGCGCTTGCCGCGCGGGCCCTCGTTGAACGCCCGGAAGCCGAGCCGCGCCTCGTTCATCATGTTGAGCGCGAGCCAGGCCCGGTTGCTCTCCTTGTTGCGGTCCCAGTGCTGGAGCTTGTGCTTCCGCAGCGACTCGATGGTCTTTCGGGTACAGCCGGGGAAGGTGAGCAACAGCTCGGTGGCCAGCTTCGATACCGCCTCGTCGAGCGGGGTGAGATCGATCTCGCCGGCCTTGAGCAGCGCCTTCGCCTGGTCCTTGTCGGCGCCGGTCCGGTACTCGCCGAAGATGACCCGCCCGGCGTCGACGTAGCGGTCGGTGATGACCAGCGGGTTCGGGATGAACTCGCCCTCGACCTTCAGGACGGGGATGGCGTCGGTGATGAGGCCGACCTCACGGGACTTGTAGGCGCTCCACTGCTCGCAGGCCGCGCCGCTCGCCATCGCCCGCTCCATGCCGACGAAGAGCGGGAGGAAGTCGGTCGAGCCGCCGTCGGGCGCCGAGCCGTGCTTCGGGCCGGCCTGGCCGAAGCGCGCGAGGTCGCTGGCGATGGAGAAGTCGCAGGCCATGCCGATCTCCTGGCCGCCTGCGATGCGCATCCCGTTGACCCGGCAGATCACCGGCTTGTCACACGTGAGGATCGCCGAAACCATGTCGTTGAAGAGGCGCATATACTGCGCGTACTCCTCAGGGCGACCGGAGTAGTACTCGGCGTATTCCTTGGTGTTTCCGCCGGTGCAGAACGCCTTGTCACCGACCGCCGTGAACACGACGCAGACCACGTTCTGGGCCGCGGAGGCCTTCCGCATGCCGTGGATCACGTCCTTGGCCATGCGCGTGGTGTAGCTGTTGTATTGCGACGGGTTGTCGAGGGTGATCCACGCGTTGTAGAGGCCCTCCGCGATGCCACCGTCGGGCGTCTTGGCGGGGCGCAGCTCGTAGCGCACCTTGTCGTCGAAGGTGTGGCCCTCGACGAGGTCGTGGTCGGCGAATTCGAAACTCATCGGTCGCTCCTGGAGAAGTCGGGTACGAGCACCGGCCGCCGCTTCAGGGCGTGCCGGTGGAGGTCGTCGAAGGTGTCGTTGATCGTGCTCATCGCGCGTCGCTCGACGAACGGGTCGAGGCGGATCTCGCCGTTCAGGACGAGGTCGATGACGTCTGGGTAGTGTTCCGGCAGACAGCCCCACGTGCCGCGGGCCGTGGCGGCGAAGGCCATGATGTTGCTCAGCCGGATCTCGACCGGGTCGCGGGTGTAGCCGACCACGCCGAGGTGGGCGCCGTGGTTGAGCAGCCCGAACGCCAGCTTCTGGCCGGCTGCGGAGCCGGACGTCTCGAAGATGCGCCAGCCGCGCGTCGGGTAGCCCTCGGCCTTCGCCCAAGCGGCGATCTGCTTTCGCAGCGCGCGGGACTCACCGGCTTCACAGGTGAACTCGGCGCCGTGCTCGCGCATCAGCTCGAGGCGCTCGGCGTCGATGTCGATCGCCACCGCGTGGGCGCCGATGGCGCGGGCGATCTGGACGCCGAAGCCGCCGACGCCGCCGATACCGATGAAGACCGCCAGGTCTCCGGTGCACAGGTCGGCGTCGAGGATGGCCTGCCAGGCGGTGGTGACCGCGTCGGCGATCACCGAGAGGTCGCACAGCTCGACGCCCGAGGCTGCGAGGCGCGCCTCGTCGATGAGGCACAGACCCTTGGCGGGGACGACCACGTGCGAAGCGAAGCCGCCGTGGACGTCGTTGCCGGGGAAGATCTGGGTCTTGCAGATGGCGCCGCGTCCCTGCTGGCAATCCAGGCAATCACCACAGGGCATCACGGCGGGGACGACGACGGCCCGGCCGAGCAGCGCGGGGTCCGCCGCGTGCACGATCGTCCCGGCGATCTCGTGTCCGAGGGTGAGCGGGAGCGGGTGCCGGGTGCGCACGCCGTCGTAGAAGAAGCCGAGATCGGTGTGGCAGACGCCGCAGCCGGCCACCTCGACGACGACCTGGTCGTCTGCGAGGGCGCCGGTGTCGATGCTTCTCTGCCCCAGCTGCAGCGGCTCGCGCGGGGCTTCCATCAGCCAACAGTCGATGTCGATCGTGCTCACCTGAGACCCTATTGTCGTTAATAGGTACTTGATTTCCTATTTAGGATTCACGAGCCTGTCAAGCGCGAATGGAAGTGCTTGTTGGAGGCCCTCGATGCAGAACATCGTGCGCCACCGCGCATGGGGCTAAGCTGAGGGATGGCCAGTCGGACTTCGTGGATCGCCCGCGTCGCCGTCGCCGCGGTAGTGGTCCTCGTCCCGCTCTCCGTGGTCGGCTACCGTTACGCACCAGCGGCCGTGGCCTGGTTCGATGACGAGAGCTGCGTCGGCTGTCACCGCGAGCGGAACGAGCGCCTCGTCGGTCAGTGGATCGACAGCGCCCACTTCGCCGCCCGGCTTGGCTGCGAGGGCTGTCACGGCACAGACCACGACGCGATGTTCGCCGCGGACGGCGACGTGTCGCCCGAGATCTGCGGCAAGTGCCACGAGGCCGCGTACAAGGGTTTCGCCAAGAGCGCCCACGCCCGCGCCGCGCAAGACGCGCGCGACAACGCCCGTTTCAAGGTCGCGCCGCCCGCGATGCAGCGGCAGGGCTGCATGAGCTGCCACGCCATCGGCAAGTCCTTCCCCGACGGCGGGACCGGGCGCTGCAACGACTGCCACGCCGGGCATCTCTTCGCGGCGGCGGAGGCCCGTGAACCCCGGGCATGCGAGGGTTGCCACATGGGCCCCGACCACCCGCAGGCGGAGGCGTGGCGGGCGTCGAAGCACGGCATCGTCTACCGAGGGCTGAAGGACGAGGCGATCTCGCCGACCTGCGTGGGCTGCCACGTCGGCGGCTCCTCACGACACGACTTCGACGTCCGCCCAGAGGAGATCGCAGCGACCTGTGAGCGTTGCCACGCCAAGGGGTTCGTCCGGCGCCACCTCGCGGATGCGGAGGAGATCGGTCGCATCGCCGACGGCCTGGTCGCCGAGGCGGCGCAGATCCTGCGCGAGCTCAACGACGAGGGGCTGCTGGCGCCGAGCCCCGCGGACCGCCCGGCGCACCCGGAGGCGGGCCACACGATGGTGCTCGGCGGCGAGCAGCTCTATTCGGACACGACGGCCGTGGAGCAGACCTTCTTCGAGATGACCAAGTTCCATCACGCCACGACCGTCAAGGGCGCGAACCACTTCTCACCGGACCACGTCCATTGGCTGGGGTACGCGAGGCTACAAGCGAACCTGACGCGGATCCGCGACGCTGCCCGCCGGCTGCGCGCCGAACGGAAGGACTGAAGTGCGCCGCTGGATAACCATCGCGGTGCTCGGCGCCGTTGTCACAGCCGTCATCTGGCTCTGGCCGGGGTCGACGGCGAAGGGGCCGGCGCCCACGGCGGCGAAGGTGTACGCCGGCTCCGAGGCCTGCCAGCCGTGCCACCCGGAGGAGTTCGCGCACTGGAAGAAGTCGACCCACGGGCGACACATGGGGCGGCCGAGCCCCGAGACGGTCGTCGGCGACTTCACCGAGAAGAACGTCTACGAGTACAACGGCACGCGCTCGCGCATGTTCCGAGACGACGCCGGGTACCACCTGGAGTACACCCGCGACGGGCACACCGAGACGTACGACATCGCGTGGGCCCTCGGCGTCGCGCGCCACCAGGTCTACCTCTGGGAAGCACCCGACGGCCGGCTCCAGGTGCTCCCCACGTATTGGAACGAAGAGGAGAAGCACTGGCGCGACAGCACCGAGGGTCCGGTCGACGGCCCCGGACCGACGAAGATCTCCGACGAGGACCACTGGCAGAACTACGGCCGCACCTACCAGCTGGCGTGCATGGAGTGCCACGCGAGCCAGTCCAAGAAGAACTACGACCGCGAGACGAACACCTACAAGACCACCTTCGACCCGGTGATCAACTGCGAGTCGTGTCATGGGCCGGCGGGGCAGCACGTGGTGCGCTGGCAGGCCCTCGATGGCGACGGCGAGGACGGCTTGCGTCCGCTGCCCGAGCTCGACTTCGACGCGAGCATCGAGGTCTGCGCGCGGTGCCACGCGCGCAAACGGATCTACCTCGAAGCCCGCGAGGACACGCCGTTCTACGACGCCTTCGCTCCGGACGTCTGGGCCACCGGCCACTACTACGCCGACGGGCGCTCCTCGAGTCTGAATTATCGCTACGTCGAGTACATGCAGAGCCGCTGCTTCAAGACCGCGGCGCAGCGGATGGACTGCGGCTACTGCCACCCGCCGCACAGCCTCGAGAGCGCCCGCCACACCAACGTGACCGAGGCCAACAACATCTGCACGGGGTGCCATATCCGGCACAAGACGCGCCTCGTCGAGCACACCCACCACAAGCCGGAATCAGACGGCAGCCGCTGCGTCGACTGCCACATGCCGAAGATGGATCTCGACCTGCGCATGACCGTGCGCGACCACACCATCGGCAGCCCCTTGCCCGAGCTGACGCGCGACTTCCAGGTGCCCAACGCGTGCAGCCAATGCCACAAAGACCGGCCGGTGGAGTGGGCGGTCGACGTGGTCGACGAGTGGTACGGCGAGCGTCCGAGCTTCCAGGCGATGCGCACGCGGGTGCGGGGCCGCGCGGAGGTGCTGTCGAAGGCGTTCGCCAACGAGACCCCGGTTGCGCCGCTGATCGAATGGCTCGACGACCCGTCGCGGACGCTCATCGAACGGGCGAGCGCCGGCGAGCTGCTCGGCAACGCCTCTCCCAACCCGGACGCCCGAGACGCGCTGCGCCGTCACGTGAAAGATCCCCACCCGCTCGTCCGCTACTCGGTGCTGCGCTCGCTCGCCCGATTCAACGAGGCCTCGACCCACGCGACGCTGCGCGAGGCGCTGAAGGACGAGCGGCGCATCGTGCGGGTGTGTGCCTACGAGTCCCTCTTCTTCCTCCAGCCAGAGATCGAGGATGAGAAGGACCCGCATATCGAGAAGGTCCGCGCCGAGTACCACTACCGCCAGCAGGTCATCCGCGGCGACGACCCGCGCTGGCTCCCGAATCTGGCGCTCTGGTACTACTCGCGACGCCAACCGCAGCGCGCCGAGAAACTACTGCGCCACGCCATCCGCCTCGCCCCGAACAGCCCGCGCCACCGCGCCGATCTGGTCCAGCTGCTGGTCGACTCGGGCCGCGTCAACAACGCAGGGCCGGAGCTGCTCCGCCTCGAGAAGCTCGCGCCGGGGGAGACCATCACCGGGGTCACGCGGGCCACGTACCTGATGGCGCTCAACCGCTACGCGGAGGCGGTGACCGTGCTGGAGCGGCACGACCAGAGCGACGTCCTCGTCCAGCGCGCGATCGCCACCGCGCGCCGGGGTGCCGAAATCCACAAGCGACGATGAAGCACTGGCGCGCGGCGCACACGACCCTCGGCGCGACGACCCTGGTGGGCTGGGCGAGCGGGTACATCCCCGGGGGCGTGGTGCACGTTTGGCTCGCGACCCTGGCCTTGCCTGCGGTGGCCTGGCTCGTCTGGGTCGGCGGCCGGTTCCTTCTGTCGCTTCGGCGCAAGAAGCCGCGCCGGCAGGTCAACGCCGTGCTCGCCCGGCTCTCGTTGACGCTGGTGGTGCTGACCGCGATCACAGGCGTGCTGACCGGCATCGCCGACGGCACGCTCGAACAGTCGCGCGCGCTGCGCTGGCACACCGTGTCGGCCGATCTGCTGCTGCCGACGCTGGCCGCCCACGTGGGGCTGGCGCTCTCGGAGAAGCTCGCGCGACGCCACGCCTCGCGGGCCCGCGAGAACGGCTGACAGGAGCCGGGGTCAGCTGACAGGAGCCGGGGTCAGGCCTAGCCACTTGACACTTAGCGGTGTCAGCTGACAGGAGCCGGGG
>PVBE010742998.1_pt1 | contig 21087 bp, 18 predicted proteins | sample 1631181 | NCBI WGS metagenome assembly PVBE01 (sample SAMN08397723, study PRJNA350692) | Marine metagenome, whole genome shotgun sequencing project. | isolation source: water | place: Pacific Ocean | collected 2012-04 | reverse complement strand
GGGCCGCCGTCAGCCCGGTTGAGGGGCACGTCGCCCCGCACGCGGGGCCCTCCCGTGGACTACGTGGACAAGCTCCCCAGCCGCCCGTGGTGTATTTTTACGCCGCCCCAGTGGTGGATTTTTACTCCGCCGTTGACACTTTCAACGTCGTCGCGATGACATGGTCGCATCCACCACAACACGCAGTATATGCATATTTACCGATAGCATACACCCGACCTCGCGCTATCATATGCCAAAGCAGGCTGGTTGATCGCAGATCTCAGTGATGGCAGGGACGAATGGAGAATGAGTTTCGGTCGCAGTCGGCGATGGGCTGGAGCGGGGACGCCCAATAGCTTCAACCTACCGCTTACCTCTCAAACACCACCCGCACCGCATCCAGCACGACGAGCACGTCCTCGCGCACCAGGGAGTAGGTGATGACGCGCCCCTCGCGGCGCATCGTCACAAGATGATCGCGCACGAGCCTCGGCAGTTGCGTCGCGAGCACGTCGTGGCCCACACCGATCAGACCAGCAAGCTCGTCGGCGGTTCTCGCCCCGCCTCTGAGGTGATGAAGGATCAGCAGCCGCTGCTCGTCGCTCAGAGATCTGAAGAGAGAGCTGGTGAGCCCGGCCCAGGCTAGGTCAGCATCTGATGGCATGGGTTTGTCTCCGTCGGCGGCGATGGTGGATGGTAGTCGGTTTCAACAATGTGGTACCTCGGTGGTACCTCAAAATCGACAAAGACCTAGTCGCTTCCGACTAAGCCTTTGATTTTGTTGGTGGGCGCACAAGGACTCGAACCTTGGACCCGCTGATTAAGAGTCAGCTGCTCTGCCAACTGAGCTATGCGCCCCACGGCGAGGGGGTATAGCAAAGCCTGCGGTCTCTGTCGATAGCCTCGACCGGCATCCGGCGGCCGTCCAGCGCCCGGCTCGCCGACGGCTTCATTCGCCGGCGAAATCGGGCCGCCTGGAGATCGCCACGTCGCGGTGGATGTAGACCGAGATCAATAGCCCGAAGCCGAACAGAATCGTCATCAACGCGGTGCCGCCATAGGAAATCAGCGGCAGCGGCGCCCCGACGACGGGGATGATGCCGGTCACCATGGCGATGTTGATGAAGATGTAGAGAAAGAAGGTGACGATCACCCCCATCGCGACCAGACGGCCGAACTGGCTTTGCGATCTGAGCGCGATGGCGACGCCGTAGGCGAGGATGAAGATGTAGAGGCTGACCAGGGCCAGGCAGCCGATCAGGCCGAGTTCCTCGGCCAGCATGGTGAAGATGAAATCGGTCTGCCGCTCGGGTAGGAAGTTGAGCTGGCTCTGCGTCCCCTGCATGAAGCCCTTGCCGAAGACACCGCCCGAGCCGAGTGCGATCTTCGATTGCATGATGTGATAGCCGGCCCCCAAGGGGTCGCTTTCGGGATCGAGATAGGTCAGGATCCGCTGGCGCTGATAGTAGCGCAACAGCAGGCTCCAGGCGATCGGCACGCCGGCGACGACGATCCCGCCGGCGACCATGAACTTCCAGATCCGAACCCCGGCGAGAAAGAAGAGCGCCGCCGCCATCATCACCATCAGGGCCGCGGTGCCGAGATCGGGCTGGCGCAGAATCAGCGCCACCGGCGCCACGGTCATCGCCGTCGGCACGACCAGGAGTGGAATGCGCCCAATATCCTCATGTCCGACGCCATGGAAATAACGCGCCAGCGCCAGGATTAGAGCGATCTTCATCACCTCCGAGGGCTGCAGCTGAAAGAGGCCGAGATCGACCCATCGCTTCGCCCCCATGCCGACCACGCCCATCGCCTCGACGGCGACCAGCAGCAGCAGCGCCAGGGCGTAGATGGTGTAGGCATGGCGCAGCCAGAAGCGAATGTCGACCATCGCCACCATCACCATCACCACCAAGCCGACGCCGAAGCGCATCAACTGGCGCGACGCCCAGGGATCGAAATTGCCGTTCGCCGCCGAATACAGCATCGCGAAGCCGAAACAGGCGACCAATACGATGAGCAGGATCAACACCCAATTGACGTCGGCCAGCTTCTGCCCGAGGGTCAGGCGGTCGCGGGCACCGAGGTCGCGGTCGAGCGCCATTCTCTAGCCTTCTTCCTGCTCGGCCGAATGCCGCCCGGCCGGTCGCCCGATCGCGGTCCTGCGGGCCGGGTCTCGCCTCAGCACTTCGCTCATCAGGTCCTTGGTCACCTTGGCGGCGTTGGTGCCGGAGCCGCCGTGTTCGATCACCACGGCGGTGGCATAGCGGGGCGCCGACACCGGGGCGTGGGCGACGAACAGTGAATGGTCACGCTCTTCCCAGGGGGTGTTGGCGGCGAACCGGCCGCCCTTTTGCCGCTCGGCCTTGGTGATCCGGCGTACCTGGGCGGTACCGGTCTTGCCGGCCATCTTGAACTCGCCGTCGAGGCGGGCCTTACGGGCGGTGCCGCGCTTGCCGTTGACCACCGCGTCGACGCCGTCGAGCACGACCCTGAGCGAGGCCGGCGAGATTCCGAGCGAGGGAATCTCCCGCCGCTGCTCGGCCGGGTCATCGGCCAGCGAGCGGGTCAGGATCGGCCGCACCGCTCGGCCACCGTTGGCCAGCCGCGCCGCCATCACCGCCAACTGCAGCGGCGTCGTCAAGAGATAGCCCTGGCCGATCCCGGTGATCAGGGTCTCGCCCTGCTGCCAGGGCTTGCCAGTCAGCGCCAGCTTCCAGGCCTTGCTCGGCACCAGTCCCGAACGGACGCTGGAGAGTTCGATTTCCGGCGCCTCGCCGAGACCGAAGCGACGCGCCATGTCGACGATCCGATCGACGCCGATCCGCTTGGCGATGTCGTAGAAGTAGATATCGCAGGACTGCTCGATGGCATGGTGCATGTCCATCCAGCCGTGGCCGCCGTACTTGAAGCGCCAGCAATGAAAGTAGTGATTGCCGAGCCGGATCCGGCCGTTGCAGAAGACCCGGTGCCCCGGGCCGACGATTCCAGCCTCCAGTGCCGCCAGTGCTACCAGCATCTTGAAAACCGAGCCCGGTGGATACTGGCCGGAGACCGCCTTGTTGGTCAATGGTTTGCGCGTATGGTCGCGAAGCGCGCGCCAGGCCTTGCCGCTCAAGCCCCGATTGAAGGCGCCCGGGTCGTAGCTCGGCGAGGAGACCATGGAGAGGACTTCGCCGGTATGCACGTCGAGCACCACCGCCGAGGCGCTTTCCTCGGCCAGGCGGCGATAGGTAAAGTCCTGCAACTCGGTGTCGATGGTCAGCGCCACGTCCCGGCCCGCCTCGCCCTCGCGGCGCTTGAGTTCGCGGATCACCCGGCCGTAGGCGTTGACCTCGACCTGGCTGTCGCCGGCACTGCCGCGCAAGGCCACGTCGTAGACCTTTTCGACACCGTTCTTGCCGATTCGAAAATCGGGCAGCTCCAGCAGCGGGTCGCCGGTCAGTTCGTGCTCGGCGACGGCGGCGACGTAGCCGACGACATGGGCCAGTCGATCGCCAAAGGGATACTGGCGGCTGCGCCCGACGTCGGTCTGTACCCCCGGCAGGTCCGGCAAGTTAACGTTGACGCGGGCGAAATCCTCCCAGGTCAGGTTCTCCGCCACGGTCACCGGCATGAAAGGGCGCTGACGCTCCACGTCGCGCAGCACGCGTTGCACCTGATGCTCGCCGATCTCGAGGAATTCGGCCAGCCGGCGCAGAGTCTCGGTCACGCTCTCGGTCGCCTCCGGCGTCAGGGAAACCCGAAAATTCTGCTGGTTCATTGCCACCGCGACGCCGAAGCGGTCGAGAATGCGGCCCCTGGGCGGTGCCAGCAGGCGAAGATTGATGCGGTTCTCCTCGGCCAGGATCTGATACTGGCTCGATTCCACCACCTGCAGGTAGTACATCCGCCCCATCAGCAGGCCCAAGAGCGACAGCTTTCCGGCTGCCACGATCGCGGTGCGCCGAGTGAAGGTCTTCTGCCGCTCGGTGTCCCGGTCCATCTCGCCTCACATCAGAAAGCGACGCTGCAGCCAGCCGAAGAACTCGGCGACCAGCGGATAGACGGCCACCGTGATGGCGCATTGTACGGCGACCGGGGCTGGATCGAAGATCGTCAGGTAGTAGAGCACGGCGCCGAGCCAGATCAGCACCATCGCCACGGCGGTGAGCAGGGCGAAGCCGAACCAGCCGACCAGGAACGGCCGGCCGACGAAGGCGCGGCGCTGGTGCAGTGCCGCATATTGCAGCAGGACGAGGACCAAGGCGTTCAGCCCGAGCGGCATGCCGCTCAGCACGTCGGTGAGGAAGCCGAGCAGAAAGGCGGCGCCGGCGGGCATCAAGTTCGGTTGATAGACGCTCCAGAAGAAGACCGAGACCAACGCGAACTGGGGGAAGAGCCGGGAAACCTCGGCCGAGCCGTAGGGCAGGTAGGCGGCGAGCAAAAGCAGCACGGTCACGCCGACGGGCAGGATGCCGCGGGCGGCACTGTTGAGGCGGGCGGCCAGCACCGTCATGTCAGCGCTCGCTTTCGGGCACCGGCGATCGGATGACGACGGATCGGCACTGCATCACTCACCGAGCCAAGCCTCGTCATCGAGCATGCGCGGCAGGTCGTAGCGCAGCATCGTCGCATATTCCAGCCGGTCCCAGTCGACGAAAGGCTGCACGCGGACCTCGCCGCCATCGACCAGGACGACCTTGCCGACCGGCAGGCCCGGCGGAAAGATGCCGCCGTGTCCGGAGGTGACGATGCGATCGCCCGGACTGAGCTGCGTCCTGGCCGGCAGATAGGTGAGCCGGGGCCGATCGCTGTTGTCGCCGGCCAGGATGGCGCGCAGCCGTCCTCCCTCGACCACCACCGGGATGCGCGAGTTCAGATCGGTCAGCAACAACAGGCGCGCGGCCCGTTCGCCGACCTCTGCGATACGGCCGATCAGGCCATTGCCGGAAATCGCGGCTTGGCCCTTCAAGACACCGTCGCGGCCGCCGGCGTTGACCAGCAAGGTGCGAATGAAGGCGCCGCCGGTATCGGCGATGACGCGGGCGGTGATGTAGTGCGGTCGGGGCTCGGGTCGGAGATCGAGCTGGGCGCGGAGCACGGCGTTGTCTTGCTCCAACCGCCGCGCGATCTGTTGCCAGTGCATCAGACGCTCGATGTCTTCGCGCAAGCTTTGATTGTTTTCGTAAGTCCGCCAGTGGTCGTCGGTGGCGGCGCGTAGGCGGTTCACGGCTCCGACCGGCTCGCTCAGAACCGCGAGCACCGGCGCGAAGAGGTCGGTGACGGCGGCACGGAAGCGGATCACCGCGTCGTTGTCGCTGCGCCCCAGAATCAGAAGAAGAACGGCGGCGGAGATCAGCATGAGATAGGCGGAGCGCTGCGCCACCGCGCGCGCCGGAACCACAAGTCTGCTCACTCGGCCGTGTCTCGGCCTCACGCTTTCTCAGCCTCCGTCGGCACCGGCCGGAGGGCCGGCGTCATTGCCTCCAAAACACCTCAATAGGCGGTGTAGAAGACCTCTTTGTCCCTGAAATGCTTCATGTCTTCCAAGACCCGGCCAGTCCCCAAGGCAACGCAGGACAGCGGCTCGTCGGCGATCGAGACAGGCAGCCCGGTCGCGTTGCGCAGGACGTAATCCAGATTGCCGAGAAGCGCGCCGCCGCCGGTGAGGACGATGCCCTTGTCGACGATGTCGGCGGCCAGCTCCGGCGCCGTGTGCTCCAAGGCCACTTTGACCGCTTCGACGATGGCGCCGACCGGTTCCGAAAGGCTTTCGGCGATCTGTTTCTGGGTGATCGTAATTTCTTTCGGCACCCCGTTCATCAGGTCGCGACCCTTGATCGTGATCTGCTTGCCGGTGCCGTCCTCGGGCAGGCAGGCGGAGCCGATCTCGTGCTTGACCCGCTCGGACGTCGCTTCGCCGACGAGCAGATTGTGGGTGCGGCGGATATAGGCGATGATCGCCTCGTCCATCTTGTCGCCGCCGACCCTGACCGAGCGCGAATAGACGATGCCGCCGAGCGACAACACCGCGACCTCGGTCGTGCCACCGCCGATATCGACGATCATCGAGCCCGTGGGCTCGGTCACCGGCAGACCGGCGCCGATCGCGGCCGCCATCGGCTCCTCGATCAGATAGACCCGCCGCGCACCGGCGCTCTCGGCCGATTCCTGGATCGCGCGGCGTTCCACCGCGGTCGAACCCGAAGGCACGCAGACGACCACCTGCGGCGACGCGAACGAGCGTCGATGGTGCACCTTGCGGAAGAAATGCTTGATCATCTCCTCCGCCACTTCGAAGTCGGCGATGACGCCGTCGCGCAAGGGGCGAATGGCCTCGATATTGCCGGGCGTCCGGCCCAACATCAGCTTGGCCTCGTCGCCGACCGCATGCACCATCTTCTTGCCGCGCCGGGTGGTGATGGCAACCACCGAGGGTTCGTTGAGGACGATGCCCCGGCCGCGCACGTAGACCAGCGTGTTCGCGGTGCCGAGATCGATGGCCATGTCGGCCGACATCATTCCGAACAGCTTTGAGAACACCTCGGTCGCACCTCATTCCAGCGAAGCGAAACGGCGCCCCAGTGACCGACCGTTGCTTCTTTCGCGACGACTTGCCGCTCGACGACGACATAAGCAAACGGAAAAAACTAAGTTCACCGCAATGTTTCGCGCATTTTCCGCTCGCTCGCAATATTTATTGTGCGCCTATGGTTAACTTTTCCATAGCAACAGCAGTCGCGGTTCGAGGCGCCCGGTCGCATTATCGTCGGGCGCCCCGGCGCGATCAGTTCTTCGACTTGTCGACCAGGCGGTTCTCGCCGATCCAGGGCATCATGGCGCGCAGCCGCTCGCCCACCTCCTCCAACGGGTGTTCGCTGCAGGCCCGGCGCATGGCCTTGAAGCTCGGTTGGTTGACCTTGTTCTCCAGCATCCAGGTCCGGGCGAAGGCGCCCGATTGGATGTCGGCCAGGGCTTTTCGCATGTTGGCGCGGACGTGATCGTCGATGATCGAGGGCCCGGTGTGATATTCGCCGAATTCGGCCGTGTTGGAGACCGAGTAGTTCATGTTGGCGATGCCGCCTTCGTAGATCAGGTCGACGATCAGCTTCATCTCGTGGACGCACTCGAAATAGGCCATCTCGGGTGCGTAGCCGGCCTCCACCAAGGTCTCATAGCCGGCCCGCATCAATTCGACGACGCCGCCGCAAAGCACCGTCTGCTCGCCGAAGAGGTCGCTTTCGCATTCCTCCTGGAAGGTGGTCTCGATGATGCCGGCGCGGCCGCCGCCGATGGCGCTGGCATAGCTGATGCCGATCTCGACGGCATTGCCCGAGGCGTCCTGCTGCACCGCCAGAAGGCAGGGAACACCGGCGCCGCGCTCGTATTCCGAGCGTACCGTATGTCCGGGCCCCTTCGGCGCGATCATGAAGACGTCGATGTCGGGGCGCGGCTCGATCAGGTTGAAGTGAATGGCGAGGCCATGCGCGAAGGCCATCGCGGCGCCGGCACGCATGTTGTCGCGGATCTGGGTCTCCCAAAGTTCGGCCTGACCCTCGTCGGGCGTCAGCACCATGACGATATCGGCCCAGGCCGCCGCCTCCGCGGCCGACTTGACCTCGAAGCCGGCGGCTTCGGCCTTGGCGGCGCTGGCGGAGCCCGGGCGCAGTGCCACCACGACCTCCTCGACGCCGGAATCCTTCAGGTTGTTGGCATGGGCATGGCCCTGGCTGCCGTAGCCGAGGATGGCGATCTTCTTGCCCTTGATCAGGTTCACGTCCGCATCGCGGTCGTAGTAAACGCGCATGGTTCAAGTCCTTTTCGTTGTCGTGGCGCCCAGCCCTCGACCGGCGCTCTTCTTTGGTTGCGTGGCTTCGTTGCTACATCTCACCGACACCGCGCGCAATGGCGACGACACCGGTGCGTGAGATTTCGACCAAACCGAGCGGTCGCATCAACTCGATGAAGGCGTCGATCTTGGAGGACGAGCCGGTCATCTCGAAGACGAAGCTCTTGGCTGTCGAATCGACAGCTCGAGCCCGGAAAATATCGGCGATACGCAGGCTTTCGATGCGTTCCTCGCCGCGGCCCGCGACCTTGATCAAAGCCATCTCGCGCTCCACCGAAGGCCCGTCTAGCGTCAGGTCCGAGACCCGGTGGATCGGCACCAACCGGTCGAGCTGGGCCTTGATCTGTTCGATGATCATCGCCGTACCGGCGGTTACGATGGTGATCCGCGACAGGTTGGCGGTCTCGTCCACCTCGGCCACGGTCAGGCTTTCGATGTTGTAGCCGCGGCCCGAGAAGAGGCCGATGACACGAGCCAGGACGCCCGGCTCGTTGTCCACCAAGACCGAAATGGTATGTCGTCGCTCCGCCTCTTGCACCACCGCATCAACCTCGAAATCGTGCTGGGCGCCGCCGCCCGGATGTCGGCGAGCGGTACTCCCCTTGGATTGGTTTCTACCCTAGAACCAGGGCTTACACCAATGCCAGACCGTCGTCGCTGACCTTCGCCGAGGGATCGTCGGCGAGGCTGGAGAGGATCATCTCGTTGTGCGGCGCGCCCGATGGCATCATCGGCAGGCAATTCTCTTCGGCCGCGACGCGGATGTCGGCGATCACGGGCTGGTCCACCGAGATCATTTCCCGGATCACGTCGTCGACCTCGTCGGGTCGGTCCGTGCGCAGACCGACGGCACCGAAGCTCTCTGCCAGCTTGACGAAATCCGGCAAGGCGGCGACGTAGCTCTCGGAATAGCGCTTGCCGTGCAGCAGCTCCTGCCACTGCCGCACCATGCCCATCCATTGATTGTTGAGGATGAAGACTTTAACCGGCAAATCGAACTGCCGCGCCGTCGACATCTCCTGGATGTTCATCAGGATCGAGGCCTCGCCGGCGACGTCGATCACCAGTGCGTCCGGATGCGCTACCTGCACGCCGATCGCCGCCGGCAAGCCGTAACCCATGGACCCGAGGCCACCGGAGGTCATCCACCGGTTGGGTTCCTCGAACTTGAGAAACTGGGCCGCCCACATCTGGTGCTGGCCGACCTCGGTGGAAAAATAGACATCGTGCTCGCGGGTCAACTCGTAGAGCCGCCGGACCGCGTATTGCGGCTTGATGATATCGCCCTCTTGGCGGAAAGCGAGGCAGTCGCGGGCACGCCAATTCTCAATCTTGGACCACCAGAGGCCGAGTGCATCGTGATCGATCGTCGGCTTCTCCGCCTCCCAAATGTCGAGCATGGCTTGCAAGACGCTGGCCACGTCGCCGACGATGGGCACGTCGACCATCACGTTCTTGTTGATCGAAGAGGGATCGATGTCGATATGGATCTTCTTCGAATTCGGGCTGAAGGCGTCCAGCCGGCCGGTGATGCGGTCGTCGAAGCGAGCGCCGACGGTGACCATCACATCACAGCCATGCATCGCTAGGTTCGCCTCATAGGTGCCGTGCATGCCGAGCATGCCCAGAAACTGGGAATCGCTGGCTGGATAGGCACCGAGGCCCATCAGGGTGCTGGTGATCGGGAAGCCGGTTGTCTTGACCAGGCGCCGCAACAGCTCCGAGGCCCGGGGACCTGAGTTGATGACGCCGCCGCCGGTATAGAAGACCGGCCGCTTGGCGCCGGCGATCAAGGCCATGGCTTTTCGGATCTGGTCCGGTTCGCCCTCTGTCCGGGGGTGATAGGTCTTGTGCTGCCCTGCGCTCGATTCCCGATAGTTTCCGCTGGCGATGCAGACGTCCTTCGGCAGATCGACGACGACGGGGCCGGGTCGGCCGTGCGTCGCGACGTAGAAGGCTTCGTGCAGCACCCGGGCCAGATCGTCGACGTCCTTCACCAGATAGTTGTGTTTGGTGCAAGGCCGGGTAATGCCGACGGTGTCGGCTTCCTGAAAGGCGTCGTTGCCGATCATGTGGGTCGCGACTTGGCCGGTCAGGCAGACGATCGGGATCGAGTCCATCAGCGCGTCGGCGAGACCGGTGACGGCGTTGGTCGCCCCGGGGCCGGAGGTCACCAGGACGACCCCGGGCCTGCCGGTCGAGCGGGCATAGCCCTCCGCCGCGTGCACCGCACCGCTCTCCTGCCGCGCCAGGATGTGGCGAATGCTGTTCTGCTGGAAGAGTGCGTCGTAGATCGGCAGTACCGCGCCGCCCGGATACCCGAAAATCACTTCGACGCCCTGATCGATCAGGGCCCTGACGATCATTTCCGCGCCCGACATCTGCTCTCGGGCGGCTTCGGTGGCGGACATTGCTCGACACTCCTACATGGCAACGAAACCGCCCACGATCCGGTCGTCGAGCGGTATGCGTACCTGGACGCCACCGTCGCCTACCACGCGGGCGGAGGCCGGCAACATAGTCACTGGGACTCAGGGGGTCAACAGAAAATGCATCATTTTTGAAAAGATTTCGTCAATAAAACATTCGGATTCTTGCGTTAATATCTGGTTCCACGCATGCATCTTGTTTCGCTGCCAGGTTAGCTGGCGTTTGGCGTAGCGTCTGGTCGCCTGCTTCGCGGCCAGAAGTGCCGTCTCCAGGTCGATCTCGCCGTCGAGATGGCGGATCAGCTCCGGGATCGCGAGGGCCTTCATGGCGGGCAACTCGGGATCGAGCTTCAGATCCGCCAATCGGCGCACCTCATCCAGGACGCCGGCCTCGATCATGGCGTCGAGCCGTGCCTCGATGCGCCGGTAGAGGCGAACCCTCGGCAGACCCAGCACGAAGCCCCGCCAGGGCATGCCGAGGCCGCCCTCGGCCGCCGTCTCGGCCTGCCAGTCCAAGAGCGATCGGCCGGTCGCCTCGACGACCTCGTAGGCGCGCTGCAGGCGTTGCGGGTCGCTCGCCCCGAGGCGGCGAGCCATCGCCGGGTCCCGCGCCGCCAACTCGGCATGAAAGGCGACGTTGCCGAGCCGGGCCAGGCGTTGGCGGACCCGCTCGCGCAGCGCCGGCGGGATCTCCGGCACCGGCACCAGGCCCTCGGTCAGGGCGTTGAAATAGAGCCCGCTGCCGCCGACCACGATCGGGGTTCGTCCGGCTTCGAGGGCCGCCTCGACTTCTGTTCGGGCGAGCGCCAGCCAGCGGCCGACCGAGCCCGGCTCGGCGGCCGGCCAGATCCCGTAGAGACGGTGCGGCGTCAGGGCCTCGTCCGCCGTCGTCGGACGGGCCGTGAGGATGCGAAGCTCGCGGTAGAGCTGCATGCTGTCGGCATTGATGACGACGCCGTCCAGCGCCGCCGCGAGCCTGAGCGCCACCGCCGACTTGCCCGACGCGGTCGCACCGGCTATCAGGATCGGGTGTGGGCCCATGGCCACCTCACATCCCCGCAGTCGTGCCAGAGCGCCGATGAAATACGTCCTGACCCTGATTGGCAAGCAGCTGAGCGCCGATCATACCAGTGCCGCGGCGGCGGCGCTGACGATCGCCGACCGTCCCGACTGGTTGGCCGAGGGCGAGGCCGCCGACCTCTATTTCGACGCACCCGCGCCCGAGGCGGCTCTCGATGGGGCGATGACGGCCGCCGCGCGTCGGGCGCTGGCCGGCGTCCCGGTCGACCTGGCGATCCAGCCGGCGGCGGCGCGGCGGTGCCGATTGCTCCTCGCCGACATGGACTCGACCATCATCACCGTCGAATGCATCGACGAGATGGCCGATATGCTGGGCCTCGGGCCAGAGATCGCGGCCATCACGGCAGCCGCGATGGCGGGCGAAATCGATTTCGCGGCGGCGCTTGGACGCCGTGTCGGGATGCTGGCGGGCCTGGATCTCGCAACCTTGCAGCGGGTCTACGACGAGCGCGTCCGCCTCACCGACGGCGCCCGGACATTGATCCAGACGATGCGCGCCGAAGGCGCGCTGACGGTGCTGATCTCCGGCGGCTTCAGCTTCTTCACCGAACGGGTGGCCCGGGCGGTGGGTTTCGATCGCCAGATCGCCAACCGCCTCTCGCTCGAAGGAGGCCGATTGGACGGCACGTTGGCGGCACCGCTCGTCGACGCGGCGACCAAGCTGCGGACGCTGGAGCGGTTGACGGCCGAACGCGGGCTGGAGCGATGGGAGAGCATGGCGGTCGGCGATGGCGCCAACGACCTCGCCATGATCCGGGCCGCCGGACTGGGTGTCGCCTTCCATGCCAAGCCGATACTGGCCGAGGCGGCGGCCGCGCGGATCGATCATGGTGACCTGGTGGCGCTGTTGTACCTGCAAGGCTATCGGCGCGACGAATTCGTCGGCTGACCCGCTCGTGCTCCGAAACGCGACGGGGCGCGAGCCGAAGCCCGCGCCCCTGTATCTCCTAGTTAAAGGGTCGCGGATCTAGCTGTCGCCGAGCCGGACCGCGACGAAACGGAGGTCGCCGCTTCTCTCGAGCAGCAACAGAACCGACTTCCGCTTCGATTCTTTCACCTGACCGACCTTGGCCTGGACTTGCTCCGGTTGGCTGACCTCCTCCTGCGCCACCTCGACGATGATGTCGCCTTCGCGGATGCCTTTCTCGGCGGCGGCGCTGTCGGCGTCGACCTTGGTGACGATGACGCCGGTGGCGTCCTCGCGCAGCTCGAACTTCTCGCGCAGGTTCGGCGTGATCCCCGACAGGGTCATGCCCAACGTCTCGATTCTACTGGTCGACATCGGTTTCTTCGGGTCGGTCGAGGCCAGTTGCTGATCCTCCGCCAGCTCCAGCTCGCCGATCTTCACCTGCAAGGTGATCTTCTTTTCCTCGCGCCAGAGCTCGACCGGGGTCGCCTTGCCGATCCGGGTCTCGGCGACGATCCGGGGCAGCTCACGCATCTCCTCGACCGCCTTGCCGTCGAAGGAAAGGATGATGTCGCCTTGTTTGATGCCCGCCTCGGCGGCCGGTCCGTCCTCGCTGAGGCCGGCGACGAGGGCGCCCGTTGCATTGTCCAGACCCAGGCTCTCGGCGATCTCGTCGGTCACCGTCTGGATTCGAACGCCGAGCCAGCCGCGCCGCGTCCGGCCGTGCTCCGCCAATTGCTCGATGACGTTGCGGGCCAGCGAGGCGGGGATCGCGAAGCCGATACCGACGCTGCCGCCCGAGGGCGAGAAGATCGCCGTATTGATGCCGATCACGCGGCCATCCAGATCGAATAACGGCCCACCCGAGTTGCCGCGGTTGATCGAGGCGTCGGTCTGGATGAAGTCGTCGTAGGGGCCGGCGTTGATGTCGCGCCCGCGAGCAGAAATGATGCCCGCCGTCACCGAGCCGCCGAGGCCGAACGGATTGCCGATGGCGACGACCCAGTCACCGACCCGGGCGGCCTTGGAATCGCCCCAGCCGACGGCCGGCAGCGGTTTCTTCGGCTCTACTTTAAGCAGCGCCAGATCGGTTTTGGCGTCCTTGCCCAGCACCTTGGCCGGCAGCTTGGTGCCGTCCACCAGGGTCACCGTGATCTCCTCGGCATCGGCGATGACGTGGTTGTTGGTGACGACCAGGCCCTCGGCGTCGACGATGAAGCCCGAGCCGAGTGAGGTCACGCGGCGCTTGGGACGCTGACGCTGGCGCTGGTCGGGCCGGTTGCGCTCGAAGAATTCCTTGAAGAACTCCTCGAACGGCGAGCCGGGTGGAAACTGGAAGTCGAACTGGCCTTGGCCACCGCCCTCGACCTTCTGCATCGTCGAGATGTTGACCACCGCCGGAGACAGTCTCTCGGCCAAGTCCGCGAAACTTCCCGGCGCCTCGCGGGCCGAGACCGGGTTCGCCATCAAGACCGCCAGGGCCAACGCCAGCAATGCGCTGATGCCGGCCTGCCAGGCCAGCCAGTGTCGCGAATGATTGGGTGCCTCGGTCCGGCACCTCGCATGCGTCGCCTTCACATTCATCTCCTTCGCAGGGCGCGGCCTCGAAGCAACGAGACCACGCGATTGTCGTTTCAGAGTTAAGCCCCCGCCCGAGGCCTTTCAAGCATTCCGTCACTAGCCCATGTGGGTGCTGAATGTGTTCGCATTGTGACCATTTCGTGGAAAGTTTTCGTTTGGGGCCTACGCGCTAGCGCCAAAAGAGGTCGATCGCCCAGACGATGCCGACGCCGACCGTCGCCGTGCCGCAACCGACCAATCGCAGATACTCCGCCGGTTGCATCTGGATGATCCGCATGGCCCGCTTCATCGCTCCCGGAAACAGCGCGTAGATGCCGCCCTCGAGTACCAGAACCAGGCCGAGCGCGATCAAGAACTCCTGCATCCCGGTTCCTTCCGCCGACCTTGGCCGCCGACCTTGGGCGCGCCGATGGCCATCGGCCGCTGGGTCGGGGCCGAGATTACTCTGCCGGCCGCTTCGATTTGCCCATTTGATCGCCGAAATAGCGGAAGAAGTCGCTGTCGGGCGACAGCACCAAGGTCGTGTCATCGGAATTCATGGACTTGCGATAGGCCTCGAGCGAGCGATAGAAGCGGAAGAACTCGGGATCGGTCGAAAACGCCTTGGCGTAGATCCGGTTGCGGGTCGCGTCGCCCGCGCCGCGCAGGATCTCCGACAGCTTGCGGGCCTCGGCCAGCAATACGGTCTTCTGCCGGTCGGCGTCGGCCTTGATCTTCTGGCTTTCCTCGGCACCCCGGGCGCGGGCCTCCTTGGCGTCGCGCTCGCGCTCGGCCTGCATCCGGCGGAAGACCGCGAGAGAGTTTTCCTCCGGCAAGTCGGCGCGCTTGATGCGGACGTCGACGATAGAAATGCCGATCTTCTCGGCTTCCGAGTTCACCGCCTCCCTGATCCGGAGCATCAACTCGCGCCGCTCGCCCGACAGCACCGACTGCAGCTCGACCGTGGCGAGAACGCGACGGACGCTCGAATTGATGATCACTGCCAAGCGCTGACCGGCCATGATTTCGTTGTTGACGGTGCGGTAGAACTGCAGCGGATCGGAGATCCGGTAGCGGGTGTAGGCGTCGACCACCAGCCGCTTCTTGTCCGAGGCGATGACCTCTTCCTGCGGCGGGTCGTAATCGAGAATTCGCTTCTCCATCATCTCGATGTTCTCGATCAGCGGCATCTTGAAATGCAGACCCGCCTCCTTGATCACACGTCTCGGCTCACCCAGCCTGAGCACCAGTGCCTGCTCGGTCTCCTGAACCGAGAAGAGGCTGCCATAGCCGATCACGCCCAGAACGGCGATGGCGATCGCGAGGCCGACGCGAAGCACGTTCATGTTCATTGCCGGGCCCCCTTTTCCATGTTTTTCTGGACTTCCGGCAGCGGCAGATAGGGCACTACGCCCGACCCACTGGCCCCGCTGTCGATCACGATCTTGTTCATCCCGGCCAGAATCTCCTCCATGGTCTCGAGATACATGCGCTGGCGGATCACGTCCTTGGCCAGGGCGTACTCGCCATAGATGGCGAGAAAGCGAGAGGCCTCGCCCTCGGCATCGGCGACCACCTGCTCCTTGTAGCCCTCCGCCTGGAGGCGGACCTCCTCGGCCTCGCCGCGGGCGCGTGGGATGATGTCGTTGGCATAAGCCTGGGCCTCGTTCCGCATCCGCTCCTGGTCGGCGCGGGCGGCCTGGACGTCGCGGAAGGCGGCGATCACCGCGTCGGGTGGATCGGCCTTCTGCAGCTTGACGCGCACGATTTCGATGCCGGCACCGTAATCGTCCAGCGCCGCCTGCATCACTGCCTGGCTTTCGCGCTCCACCGACTCGCGCTCTTCCGTCAGCACGTCGTCGATGGCGCTGCGGCCGACCGCCTCGCGCATGGCACTTTCTGCGACCGCCTTCACCGTGCCTTCCGGGTGGCGGATGTTGAAGAGGTAGTTGCCGGCGTCCTTGATCCGCCAGACCACGGCGAAGTCGATGTCGACGATGTTCTCGTCGCCGGTCAGCATCAGGCTCTCTTCCGGCTTGTCCTGCGAGGGCACCGTGCGACCGGCCCGATTGGTGGCGATGAAGCCGATGTTGACCTGATTCTCGCGCGTCACCTTCGGCAACAGCACGTCCTCGATCGGGCTCGGTGCCCGGTAGTGAATGCCGGGCGAGCTGGTCCGGACATACTTGCCGAACCTGAGGACGACGCCCTGCTCGTCCGGTTGCACCCGATAGACACCGGTTAAGCCCCAAACCAGCAGTGCGATCAGAATGACGATGATCAGGCCGCGACTACCGCCAACGCCACCCGGCATCGACTTCTTGAAACGGTCCTGGCCACGCTTCAGCAGCTCTTCCAGGTTCGGCGGCTGCGGGCCACCGCCGCCGCCCTGATTGCTCCATGGCATATCGTGTTTCCTTGTCTCGCTAGCGGGTCGAGCGCGGCACGACGCCGTCGAACCGGCTTTGCTCCCAGCGCTCGCGCGCGTTATATGACAACTGACGGGGCCGCGCAAACAATGGCTGACGACGCCTCGGCCTCGACCTTCGCAATCTCATCCATCGGGTAGGCTAATTAAGGTATGACGGAACCGAGCAAAGGCGAAATCCTAGCGGCCCTGAAGCAGGTTCGCGATCCGGACCGGGACGGCGACGTAGTCGGCCTCGGCATGATCACCGGCCTCGCCGTCAGCAACGGCAACGTCGGCTTCGCCATCGAGGTCGCGCCCGAGCGGGGACCACACCTGGAGCCCTTGCGAAAGGCTTGCGAGGCGGCGGTGGATGCGCTCGCGGGCGTGGTCTCCGTTACCGCCGTGCTGACCGCGCACCGCGAGACCCAGCCTGGCCCGGCGATGTTCGCGACGGCGCCGCCGGCCAGCGGCCCCGCCGAAGCGTCCCGCGACTTGGCCGAGGCGCTGGCCGGGGTGAAACACATCGTCGCCGTCGCCTCTGGCAAGGGCGGGGTCGGCAAATCGACCTTGGCGGTGAACCTCGCCGTCGGCCTGGGCCAGCTCGGCCTCCAGGTAGGTCTCCTGGACGCCGATATCTATGGCCCCTCGGTGCCTCGCATGCTGGGCCTGACCGGCCGGCCCGGTACCGTCGGCGAGATGCTGGAGCCGATGCGCGCCTTCGGTCTCGTCACCATGTCGATCGGCTTCCTGGTCGAGGAAGACACGCCGATGATCTGGCGCGGCCCGATGGTGATGGGGGCGCTGGAGCAATTGATGCGGGACGTCGACTGGGGCACCCTGGATGTCCTGGTCGTCGATATGCCGCCAGGCACGGGCGACGCCCAGTTGACGATGGCGCAACGGGTGCCCTTGGCCGGTGCCGTCATCGTCTCGACGCCGCAGGACGTGGCGCTGACCGATGCCCGCAAGGGCCTCAACATGTTTCGCAAGGTCGAGGTGCCGGTGCTGGGTCTGGTCGAGAACATGAGCTTTTTCCACTGTCCCCATTGCGGCGAACGCAGCGAGATCTTCGGCCATGGCGGCGCCAGGCGGACGGCCGAGGAGATGGGCATGGATTTCCTCGGCGAGGTGCCGCTGCATATCGCCGTTCGCGAAACCTCGGACGCAGGCAAGCCGATCGTCGCCACCCAGCCGGAAAGCGCCGAGGCGAAGGCCTTTATGGCCTTCGCCCGGGCCGTCGCCGAGAAGCTCCGGACCGGCGCCACCGGCGCCGACGAGGCGCCACGCATCGTGATCTCCTGAAACCGCCGACCAGCAGTCACGACCGCGCTCGCTCTGGCCTTGTCCCTGGCCCCGACCCTGGCCGTCCGGGCCGAGGCGCCGGCGGCCGAAGCGAAACCGCTGATCGAATTCGGCGTCGCCGCCGGCGGCGGCTATCTGCCCGACTATCCAGCCGCCGGCCAGAACCACGTCCGCGCCATCGCACTGCCTTACTTCGCCTATCGCGGCGAGTTCTTTCGCTCCGACGAGAAGGGGCTGTTGCGTGGCCGCTTGATCCGGACCCGGGATTTCGAGTTCGACATCAGCCTGAACGGCTCCTTCGCCGCCGACTCGGACGATAACGACGCCCGCTCGGGGATGCCGGACCTCGATTGGATGGGCGAGATCGGGCCCCGTCTGCAGATCACCCTGGCGCGGGCGGCCCGGGATGCGAAGCTGGACCTGGAGATACCGGTCCGCGCGGTGTTCACGACCGACCTCACCGATCTCAGCTATCGGGGCTTCGTCTTCGCGCCGGAACTCGCCTACCAGAACGAGAATTTTCTGGATGCCGGCCTCAAAGCCAAGCTATCGGCGGGGCCGGTGTTCGCGACGGCCGGGCTGATGGATTATTTTTACGAAGTCGCGCCCGCCTTCGCGACCGCGAGCCGGCCCGCCTTCGAGGCCGAGGGGGGCTATCTCGGCAGCCGCCTGCAGCTCGCTCTCAGCAAGCGGCTCGGCTCGCGAGTGACGGTTTTCGCCGCCGCCCGCGCCGATTTTCACCAGGGCGCAACCAATGCCGACAGCCCCCTCTTCCGGGATCGGACGACCTTCGCCGTCGGCATCGGCATGGTCTTGTCGCTCTGGCAATCGGAGCGCCGGGCCAAGCCGGAACAGCCCTTCAGATAGTCTCGAGGTTGGCTCCCGCACTCAGGTCGAATACTGCGAGAAGGCCTGTGTGGTGGCGCGGGCGCGGTGATCGGTGACGACGTTGACCAGTGCCACCATGCCCTCGTCGACCTTGGCTTGAGCCCGCGCCAATGCGGCGGCGATCTCGCCAGGTTCCTCGACATATTCGGCGTAGCAGCCCAGAGCCTCGGCGATCTTGTCGAAACGGACGTAACCCAGATCGCGGCCCGGCTTGGTGCCGTCGGGATCGGCGGTCCAGCCACCGTTCAGGCTGATCACCACCAGGACCGGGATCTTGTGGCGGACCGCGGTGGTCAGCTCCATGGCGTTGAGACCGAAGGAACCGTCGCCATGCACGACGATGACCTGGGTGTCGGGCTTGGCGACCTTGGCGCCGAGGCCGAAAGGCAGGCCGACGCCCATGGTCCCGAAAGGGCCCGAGTTGAGCCGGTGGCCGGGCGCGAAGGTCGGCATCGACTGGCGACCGAAGTTCAAGATCTCCTGCCCGTCGACGACCAGAATGGCGTCGCGGTCCATGAAGTTCTTGACCTCCTCGCAAAGCCGCAAGGGGTGGATCGGAACCTCGTCCGACTGGCTGTTGCCGCCGGGACGGCCGCGTTTCTCGGCTTCGTCGTCGGCAAGCCGTTTGCGCCAGCCGTGATAGCTGTCCTCGGTCACCGCGCCGTCGAGCTTGGCGATGGTCTGCCGTAGCACCGCCTTGGCGTCGCCGACGATGCCGATGTCGATCGGCCTTGGGCTGGTCGAGACCTCTTCCTCGTCGATATCGATCCGCACGATGGTGGCATCGGCGTTGAAGCGCGGTGGTGCCGCATGGCCGATGATGTAGTTCATGCGGGTGCCGATGATCATGATCAGGTCGGCCTCGCGGAAGGCGGCGGAGCGTACCGTCAGATAGCAGTAGGGATGGTCCTCCGGGATCACGCCGCGGCCTTGCGGCGTCGTGTAGAAGGGGATCCCGGCCTTGTCGACGAATTCCCGCAGCTCGGCCGAGGCGTCGGACCAGAGAATGCCGCCGCCGGAGACCAGCACCGGGCGCTCGGCCTTTTTAAGGGCGGCGACCAATTCGTCGATCCTGGCCGGGTCGCCGTGTGGGCGAGCCCGCGACAGGGTGCGTCCGGAGATGGTCCAGTCGATCTCGGATTCGTCGACCTTCTGGTACAGCACGTCGCCCGGCATATCGAGATAGACCGGTCCCGGCTTGCCCGCCATCGCCTTCTGGAAGGCGATGTTGACGAGTTCGGGAATCCGCTTGGGATGATAGACCCGCTCGGCCCACTTGACGCAGGGCCGCATGAAGGCGACCTGGTCGATCTCCTGGAAGACCTGGCGCCCGTAGGTGCCGTAGGGGCTGGAGCCGCCGATCGCCACCACCGGCACGCAGTCGACCAAGGCATTGGCGATGCCGGTGACCAGGTTGGTGACGCCGGGGCCGCTGGCCGCCATGCAGACGCTGGGCTTGTTCAGAAGCCGGCTATAGGCCTGTCCCATGAAGGCCGCGGACTGTTCGTGGCGGACGTCCAAGGGGCGGATGCCCTCCTTGATGCAGCACTCCTCGGCCAGCAGCATCGGCCCGCCCATCAGGAAAAACAGGGTGTCGACATTCTCGCGCTTCAGTGCCTTGGCCAGAATTTCAGAGCCGGTCAGTTCCACCACGGTCGTATCCTCCTTCGATTTTATTTTGCGTTTCGTATCGGGCGCGGTCTCGCTTCAGAGCGCGCCATCGTCTTTCAGCGCCGCCACCTCGTCCGGGCCGAGGCCGAGCCAGTCGCCGAGTACGGGCTCAGTATGCTCGCCCAGCAGCGGTGCCGGAGCCACCGGCACGTTCGAATCCGACATTCGCACCGGCCAGCTGGCGACCTTCAAAGCGCCGCGCTCGGGGTGGTTGATGGCTTGGAACATGCCGCGTTCCTCGAGGTTGGGATCGTTGTATAACTCAAGGGTGTCGAAAACCGCGCCCGCCGGCACCCCGGCGGCGCCCAACAGTTCCATCGCTTCGCGCTTGTCGCGTCGCGTAGTCCATTCCGTCAGGACCGCGTCGATCTCGGCCTCGTTGGCCAGCCGGTCGACCGCCGTCTCGAAGCGGGGATCGCCGATCAGGTCCTCGCGGCCGACCACCTGCAACAGGCGTTCCCATTGGTGATTGGCGGCTCGTGTCGTGTAGATGTAGACGTAGTCGTTCGGCCCGCCCGGCTTGCAGGGATAGATGCCGCTTGGCGCGGTGGCGGCGCTGATCACCTTGTTGCCGGTGCGCGGCCCCGCCTTGCCGGTCACCATCTGCACCGAGTAGGCGATCCGGGAATACTGCAGCATGGCGTCCTGCATCGCCACCTGGATGCGCTGCCCCTTGCCGGTGCTTTGACGCTGGTAGATGGCGGAGAGGATGCTGATCGCCATCAACATGCCGGTGCCGGTGTCGCCGACCGTGGTGCCGGGCTTCATCGGCGGCCCGTCGGGCTCGCCGGTGATGGACAGCAGGCCGCCGACCGATTGCCCGATCATGTCGAAGGAAAGGAACTTCTCGTAGGGGCTACCCTCGGCGAAGCCTTTCACCTGGGCATAGATGATGCGCTCGTTGATCGCACTGACGACATCGTAGCCGAGGCCCAGCCGCTCGATCGCGCCGGGGGCGAAATTCTCCATGAAGACGTCGGCCTCGGCCGCCAGGTCCTTGACCAGTTGCAGCCCTTTCTCGCTT
>PVBE012737465.1_pt1 | contig 21091 bp, 21 predicted proteins | sample 1631181 | NCBI WGS metagenome assembly PVBE01 (sample SAMN08397723, study PRJNA350692) | Marine metagenome, whole genome shotgun sequencing project. | isolation source: water | place: Pacific Ocean | collected 2012-04 | reverse complement strand
TGTGAAAGTGCCGCATCAACAGGCCGAACACATGGCAGCACCGACCAGCACTGCATCAACGTCCAATAAATCCCTTGCCAACAGGGAGCCGTCCACACATGGCTTCGGTCGAGTGAGCTGTCGGCGTGAAATTCCTTGACGACCGGAGCTCGGGCTCGCTTGTATTGGTCCGGCAAGCTTGGTTTGGGGCGGGAAGAGCTTTGCCACGGCGAAGCATGGGGCGGCCCGGGTGACGACAGGGATTCTCAGCGACGACGATTTTCTTCAGCTCGCGCCGATCAGTATCTTTGCTGAACTGCCGCTGGAGGCGGTTCGTCGACTGATAGGCGGTGCCACCGCGCGTGTATTCCCGCGCCATACCTTGCTCTTCAGTCAGGGCGATCCGGCCGACCGCTTCTACGTCATCCTGCAGGGCCGAGTGAAGCTCTTCGTCACCACCGAAGAGGGCGCCGGAAACTCGTTCGGCGAAGCGGCGATGTTCGGCACGGGCAAGTTCCCCGTCAACGCCGAGGTCGTGGAAAAGGCACGGCTGGTTTCGGTGCCGGCCGGGCCCTTGATGGGCGAGTTGGATGCCGACAAATCGCTGGCCTTCATGATGCTGGCCGTAATGGCCAGGCGCCATCGGCGATTTCAGAAGGAGATCTCCGACCTCAAGGTCAAGTCGCCTGGCCAGCGCCTGGGTAGCTTCATCCTGTCGCTGGTCGAGACCGAGAAGGATGGCCACCAAGGCCCGATCGAAGCCCAGTTGCCCTTCGACAAGGCTCTTATCGCGGCCCGCATCGGCATCAAGCCGGAAAGCCTGTCACGGGCCCTGACCCGGTTGCGCGATATTGGTGTCGAATGCCTGGGCCGCGACGTCAAGATCGCCGACATCCGCCGCCTGCAAGCCTTCTGCGAGGAAGACGAGGCCCCGGCGTCATAGCCCGCATTTCTCCCCGGGTCATGGCCTGCGCGGCGCTGTCGCGCCGACAGGGTAGGAACGCTGCGCAGCGCGATGTGGGACATCGGGCAAGCAGCGTGACGCACCCTGTCGGCGCGACAGCGCCGCCCGAAGGGTCGTGCCCAGGCGGGCGCCCGCTACGGAAAAGTCCGAAGGGCGTAGTACCACTACGCTCTTCGGATTTTTCCTTGCGGATCACATCACCTGGACGCGACGCAGGCCGTGATCCGGGGAGAAATGCGGGCTAGCCGTCTGCCCTCAGCCAGGACGCCCGTCGGCTCGCGGGCTGGTCAGGATAGGCAGGTAATTGATCAGGAAAATCAAAAAGCCTAGCGTCCACATGAGGCCCGCGGCGGCGCTGCCCAATTGGTTGGCGACGGTAGCCAGCAGGGGGTCGGCCAGGCGCGCCAGCGCAGCCAGGTTGACCAGCACGTAAGCCGCGGTGACGGATGGCGTGATGACCAGCGGTCGTCCGGTGTGACCCAGCGCCACGCGCGACATCATGCCCAGCGTGAAGATGCCGACGGCGCCCAGCGTCAGCCCGTGCAGCGCCGCCACCTCGGGTAGCGCCGGCAGCAGTCCGGCCAGGCCCTTGAGGGTCAAGCCGACCACGACCCAGGCATAACCGAGGTGAAGGACCCACAGAATTGGGCTGTGCCGCGTCGCCAGCCCCTGCCAGCCGGCCAGGCGCAGCCCGTTGACCAGGGCCGTTGCCAGTGCCAACAGGGCGGCGACGGTCTCGGCGCCGGGCACGGTATCGGCCACCAACAGGGCCACCATCAGGCCGATGGCCAGACGGTCGAGCACCGGCCGGCTGGTTATCTCCACCTTCAGGGCGTTGCGTGTGAAGGCCGGTGTGATACGGCCGCCCACCAAGATGACGAACAGCACCACCAGGTCGACGGCGACGCGGATGAACCGCGAGGCATCGACCGAAATAATTCCTAGGGCCTCGAGGTGAATGCCCAGGTTGGTCATCAGCAATAGCACCAGCAGGACTACGAAGGCGGTGTTGGCGAACTTTCGGGAGCGCAACAGCGGCGGCAGGATGCTCAGTACCAGGGCCGGCAGAAAGGCCAGGTCGAGCACCGCCACCAGCACACCTGGCAGCCAATCGGCGAAGCCCATAGCCAGGCGTCCGGCCAGCCACAGCGCCGCCAGCAGGGCCAATGGAAGTCCGTGTACCCGATCTTCGTTGGTCCAGGCGGCAACTGACGTGAGTAGGAAGCCAGCGATCACGGTCAAGGCGTAGCCAAAGATCATTTCGTGGGCGTGCCAGCCGATCGGCCCGAGATAGCCCGGCGCCTCCAAGTAGCCGAGCAGGAAAGCCATCCAGAGCGGTACCAACAGCGTGGCCGAGAGGCCGGCGAGCAGGAAAAAGGTGCGAAAACCAAAGGCGAATATCATGGTGCTATGCCCCTCCCGCGCTCCGATCAAGCTTCGATGACGGTCGAGGAGCCGTCGGCATGAACCAGGAATCCCCAAGCCCGGCCGGCCCGGCGCAGTAGCTTGGCCGCCTCCTCCGGCGCCATCACGGCCAGCGCCGTCGACAGTCCGTCGGCCCGGGCCGCTGTATCGGCCATCACCGTAGCGCCGGCCAGCCCATCCGAGCAGCGGCCGCTCGCGGGGTCGAACAGGTGATGGAAACGCCCTGCCGCGTCGAATCGGGTTCCCGAGCCGCTCGATGTGGCGAGGGCGGTGGGCGCACTGGCGTTCTGACCCAGTTCGACCGTCCGCAGTATTCCTTCGGCAACTTCGGGCAGGCGGATGCCAACGCGCCAAGGACGGCCCTCGGGATGGCGTCCGTGGGCCCGAAACTCCCCTAGATCGAGCAGCACCGCGGCGATGCCGTGATCAGCCAGCAATGCCGCCACGCGGTCGGCAATATAGCCCTGGGCGATGCCGTTGAGGGTCAGAGCCATGCCCGGTCGGGCCAGCCGGACACCTTTGCGGTCGCTGACGATGGCTCTGTAGTCGACTAGTCGCCGGGTCCGTTCGATTGTCGCTTGTGGCGGCCCGGCCGGGTCGGCTTCGGGCCGTGAGAAGTGGTCGGCGTAGAGCCGCCACAGTGGCTGCACGCTGACATCGAAGGCGCCGCCGCTCAGCGCCCCCAGGCGGGTGGCGTCGCCGAGCAGCCGTATCATGTCGAGGGAGGGACGTTTGAGGTGGCCCTGGCGGTTGAGGCGGCTGAGCGCCGAATCGGGCCGGTAGAGGCTGAATTCCCTCTCCAGCCGTTCGATTTCCTGCACCGCTGCGATGATCGCGCGTTGTCTTACGGCGGATTCCGGGTGGTAGAGCGTGATCGTCGTTTCGGCGCCCAGCGCCCGGCCCCGCCAGCGCAGCAGAGCGGGTTGCCGGCCGCTATTGGCCCGCACCGGGCTGGGCAGCGCCAGGCCCGCTGCCGCAGCAATGACGGTCAAGGCGCGGCGCCGTGAGAGAGGCGGCACGCGAAGGTGATCTCGACTAGATTCAGTGGCGCTCATGACGGCACCTCCGCTTGATTCCCACTTGCGGTCTCGCGCGCCGCCCGTCGTGCCGCGCGCTGTTCCCGACGTTTGCGCCGCTCGATCAGCGGCGGGCACTTTTGATCGTCATGATAGAGCACCTGGCAGTCGAGGCAGTAGACGCATTCGTGAGGGCTGATGCGGCCGTCGGGGTGAATGGCCTGGGTCGGACATTTGACGGCGCAGATGTGGCACTCGGTTCCGCACTGGTGGCGCCGCTTGAGCCACTGGAACATGCGGTTGTTGGCCGGAATGGCCAGGGCTGCGCCCAGTGGGCAGAGGTAACGACAGAAAGCGCGTTCGAGAAACAGCCCCAGCGCCAGCAGCGCCAGGGCGTAGGCCGCAAAGGGCAACTCGCGCACGAACTTGAGGGCAATGGCTGTCTTGAAGGGCTCGACCTCGGCGCCGATTTCGGCCAGCCCGGTAGAGCTCAGCGATATCGCCAGGAGCCCGAGAAAGACGATGTACTTCAGCGGCCACAACCGTTCGCTGAGGCCGAACGGTACCGGGACTTGGGGTAGGTGCAGGGCTCGGGCCAGTCTGTTGGCCAGCTCTTGCAAGGCTCCGAAGGGGCAAAGCCAGCCGCAAAAGACGCCGCGGCCCCAGAACAGCAACGTCACCGCGACGTAGCCCCAGAGGATGAAAACGATGGGATCGAGCAGGAAGAAATCCCAGCGGAACTCGGTCAATAGCGCATTGACGAAGGTCAGCACGTTGAGCACCGAAAGCTGGGCGCTCATCAGCCAGCCCAGCGCCACCAAAGTGAAGCCGAGGAAGGCCAGGCGCAGCGTCAGGGCCAGGCCACTGCGTCGAGCCAGCCAATCGGAAAAGACCAGCATCAACGTCAGTACCGAAAGAGCCGCGATCAGGACGATGATCTCGGGCACCTGGCCCCGCCAAACGGACAGCCAAACGGCATTGGGGCCACCCAGGCCGGCCGAACTGAGTGCCGACTCGATGCTGCCCGCGTCGCTGCCTTCTTTGGCCCGCCGGGCAACGTAGCGCGCCGGCACCTGGTAGTTGAGGGCGAAGCTGACCTGCACCGGGCCGGCCTCGCTGTTGCGCTCGACCATCAACTCCAACCGCCAGGGCTCGGTCGGGTCGAAGCCCTTGTGGCGCGGTATGGTGAACATTCCCATCTCGCGGAACTCGAGCGCCCCGATGATGTTCAGGCGTTCGACGCGCTGGTGGTCGGCTTTTTCGAAGCGCACCGTGGTATTGCCCTGGATGATTTGGAAGCGGTCGAACCAGCCGCCCTTGCGTCGCCAATTCCAACCCTTGAAGGAGTACAGCCCATTGGCGGCCACGAAGATCACCTGACGGTCCTGATTGGCCGCCAGCAACTTGCTGTAGGGGGCGAAACCGAGCAGGTTCTGACCGATGCCGGCCGGGGTTGCCAGGGCCACGGTGAGGTCTATGAAGGTGCGCGAGGGTTCGACTTCTGCAACTGCCGGCACCGGCCGGCCGGCGCTGGCGTGAAAGCGTTCGTCGACCTCGCTGTTGCGGACCAACAGGCGCCTGAGCGAGCCGTCGCTCATCAGACCCTGCCAGTCGGTCTCGGCGTATTGCTCGCGGTCGAGCTGGCCGATGGCCACCTCGCCGCCGGGCCCGGGACCGCGAATGATGCCGCGGCTGCGCGCCACCGCCCGGGCCGCCCGCATGATGCTGTCGTTGAAGACAATGGCGGTGACGGTGGCACCGGAGATGCCGTCCAGCGCCAGCCCATCCTCGCCCGGCGCATTGCCGATGCCGACGCTGCGGCGGGCGTCGATGCCACGGTAGCCGGCGACGAATTCGTCGAGCCCGCTTTCGGGGATGCCCAGCACCAGGATCGGTTCGTGGTGCTCGATCACCACGGCGCCGGTAATCTTGCCTGTAAGGTCGATGCCAACAGCCGTCTTGATTGCTTTGCCCGAGTAACCTACGGAACGCACCACATCGGTGGTCAGCAGCAGGTAACCGGCTAGCCGGCCCTGGCGCCAGACGGCGGCGGCCCGGGGCGAGCCCTCGAAAGGGCCAAGGCGTTCGGCGCCGTGGAAGATGCGTTCCAGCGGCAGCGGGGTATCCTGTTCACCAGCACAGACCTCTGTGGCCAGAGCGAAAACCACGAACACCGCCCAAAGCAGCCGAGCCGCCGGACCCCAGATTCGTTGGTTGCGACAATATGTCGCGCGGAGGTGGTGGCGAGCGGTGCCGTTCCAGAACTTCACCGAAAAATTTCCGTTGATTTCATACAGATGGCAAAAAAAAGTAGCCTCCGCAAGGGCTTACTCTAGTGCCTTTTGCCCGGCGAAACTTTGATCTAGATCAAAGCATTTTCCGGGTCAGGGAGGAGTGCCGAGTTGTGGTTTGACTGAAGTCAAGCAGGACCCCAATCCTGCGTGATAGTGCGGGATCGTGGCATTCGAGGGGGCGACGGAAAATTTCCTGGGAGTCCACACGAGTGATCAAATGGATGACGCAAAGGAAGTCGAATGAAACCCTTTCAACTGCTTGTCACCGGCGCCGCTGCCCTGTTGCTGGCGCTCGGTTCGGCTGCAGCCGCTGAGAAGCCGCCGGCCGAAAAACTCAAGGGCCACCAGACCACACCTTCGGGCAAGTACCAGCCCTCGCTCGACGTGCTCAAGGACGAAGACGTCCAACGCCTGACCAGCCCCGGTGCGCCGGAAATAACCCAGGCCGAATTCAACCAGGCCCGCGCCATCTATTTCGAGCGCTGTGCCGGCTGCCACGGCGTGTTGCGCAAGGGCGCCACGGGCAAGCCCCTGACCACCAAGATCACCCAAGAGCTGGGATACGACTACCTCAAGGATTTCATCACCTACGGCTCGCCGGCGGGTATGCCGAACTGGGGAGTGCCGGGCGGACTCAACGAGAGCCAGATCGACGTCATGACCCGCTACTTGCTCAACGAGCCTCCGCAGCCGCCGGAGTTCGGCTTGAAGGAGATCAAGGCCTCGTGGAAGGTCCTGGTGCCGGTGGAGCAACGGCCGACGCAGCAGGAAAACGACCTCGACCTCGACAACATCTTTGCCGTCACGCTTCGCGATACCGGCGAGGTGGCCCTGATCGATGGCGCCAGCAAAAAGATCGTGCTCATCATCAAGACCGGCTACGCCGTCCACATCTCGCGCTATTCGGCTTCCGGTCGATATCTCTTCACCATTGGACGCGACGCCAAGATCGTCATCATAGATCTCTGGATGAAGGTTCCGGGGACGGTCGCCGAGATCAAGGTCGGCATGGAGGCGCGCTCGGTCGAAACCTCCAAGATGAAGGGCTGGGAGGACAAGTACGCCATCGCCGGTGCCTATTGGCCGCCGCAGTACGTGATCATGGATGGTGCCACGCTGGAGCCGCTCAAGGTCGTCTCGACCCGTGGCATGACCGTCGATACCCAGGAGTATCATCCGGAGCCACGCGTCGCCGCCATCGTGGCCTCGCATTTCCATCCGGAATTCGTGGTCAACGTCAAGGAGACCGGCCGCATCCTGATGGTCAACTACGAGGACATCGAGAACCTCAAGGTGACTTCGATTGCGGCCGAGCGCTTCCTGCATGACGGTGGCTTCGATTCCACCGGGCGCTACTTTTTGGTCGCCGCCAACGCCCGTGACAAGGTCGTGGTGGTCGACACCAAGACCAACAAGCGGGTGGCCATCATCGAGACCGGTCCCAAGCCGCACCCCGGCCGTGGCGCCAACTTCGTGCACCCGAAGTACGGCCCGGTCTGGGTCACCAGCCATCTTGGCGACGAAACCGTGGCGCTGATCGGTACCGATCCCGAAGGACATGCCCAGCATGCCTGGAAGGTGGTGCAGTCGCTGGAAGGCCAGGGCGGCGGCGCCTTGTTCGTCAAGACCCATCCCAAGTCCACCAACCTCTGGGTCGACACGCCGCTGAACCCCGAGGCGGCTATCGCCTCGTCGGTCGCGGTCTTTGACATCAACAACCTGGAGGCCGGCTATGAGGTCGTGCCGATCGGCGAGATGTCGGGCATCAGCGAGGGCGTCAAGCGGGTCGTCCAGGGCGAGTACAACAAGGCCGGCGACGAGATCTGGTTCTCGGTCTGGAACGCCAAGAAGCAGCAGTCCGCCATCGTCGTCATCGACGACAAGACGCGCAAGCTGAAGGCGGTGATCAAGGACAAGCGCCTGGTCACGCCAACCGGCAAGTTCAACCTCTACAACACCGCCAAGGACGTCTACTGACACGCGTACCGGGCGGGGCCTCGCCCCGCCCGCTTTTTCCACATCGTCACCAGGGGGGGCGGAGGGTGGGATGAGCAATTCAGGAACTGTCTATCTCGTCGGTGCCGGCCCGGGTGATCCCGAGCTTCTGACGCTGAAAGCGCTGCGGCTGATCGATAGCGCCGACGTGGTGGTCTACGACCGTCTGGTGGCGCCCGAGATTCTTGCCATTATCCCGCCTGGCGCCACCCGCATCTATGCCGGCAAGGCCAGCGGCCGCCATCATCTGCCGCAAGACGAGATCAATGCGTTGCTGCTCAAACTGGCCCGGGCTGGCCGCCGAGTGGTGCGGCTCAAGGGCGGCGATCCGTTCATCTTCGGCCGCGGCAGCGAAGAAGTCGAGTTCCTGGCCGAGGCGGGCGTGCGCTTCGAGGTCGTGCCGGGCATCAGCGCGGCCTCAGGCTGCGCCAGCTATCTCGGCATTCCGCTGACCCACCGCGGCCTGGCCAGCGGTGTGCGTTTCGTCACCGGCCATGCCCGTGACGACCGTGAGCTGAACCTCGACTGGCAGGGTCTGGCCGATATCGACACCACGCTGGTGATCTACATGGGATTGGGCCAACTGGCCGAGATATCCCGGCGGCGGCCATCGAGCGCGGCACCACGGCGGCCCAGTGCCGCACCTTGGCGACGCTCGAAGAGCTGCCCGCGGCGGCTGCCGGGCTGCAACCGCCCACTCTAATCGTCATCGGCCGCGTGGTTTCGCTGGCCGGGGCTCTGGACTGGTTCGAGGCCGATAGCGATACGGAGGAGAGCGGTGACGTGGCGGTTCGGGCTTAGTCTTGTAGCCTCGATTTCGGCTGCACTGCTGCTGACTGGCGGCGCCCTGGCCGATAGCGCCATTTCGCAACCGCGCCAAAGCGAGCTCGACAATCTTTTCGAACAGGACTGCGGCTCCTGCCACGGCCTGACGCGCAGAGGCGGACTGGGCTCGCCATTGCTGCCTGAGGCCCTGGCAGACAAATCCGACGAGGTGCTGGTGGAAATCATTCTTGACGGCCTGCCCGGCACAGCCATGCCGCCTTGGCGCCCCTTCCTCACCGTGGCAGAGGCGAGCTATATCGTTGGCCTGATGCGAAAGCCAAAGCCATGATCGTCCGTCCCGTTCTTTGCTTGGCGCTGATGCTGCTGGCGGCCTGCGCTGCGCCGCGCGGCACAGGTGATCTGGGTATTGTCGTCGAACGGGCCGCCGGCAGCCTGCTGGTGGTCGACACCACGACGCGGCAGCCGATCGCCAGTGTGGCCGGGCTGGGCGACCTCAGCCATGCCTCGGCCGTCTATTCCCGAGACGGCCGTTACGCCTACGTTTTCGGCCGTGACGGTGGGCTCAGCAAAGTCGACTTGTTGACCGCCCGCGTGGCGCTTCGAGTGGTTCAGGCCGGCAACTCGATCGGTGGCGCCATCTCCCAGGACGGCCGTCTGGTGGCGGTCTCCAACTACAAGCCCGGTGGCGTCAAGGTTTTCGACGCGGAGACCCTGGAGCTGCTGGCCGACATCCCGGCCACTTTTGCAGGCGGCGCGCGATCCAAAGTGGTCGGCCTGGTCGATGCGCCCGGCAACCACTTCGTCTTCAGCCTGTGGGATGGTGGCGAAATCTGGATCGCCGACATGGCCGATCCCCGGGCCCCGAAAATCACCCGCTTCGAAGACGTAGGAGACCGTCCCTACGATGGTCTGATCACGCCCGACGGGCGCTACTATATCGCCGGTCTGTTTGGCGAGGACGGCATGGCGCTATTGGATCTTTGGTACCCCGAGCAGGGCGTGCGCCGCATCCTCGACGGCTATGGCCGCGGCGGCAAGAAGATGCCAGTCTACAAGATGCCCCACCTAGAGGGCTGGGCCATGGCCAGTGGCCTCGCCTTCGTGCCGGCCATCGGCCTGAACGAGGTGCTGCTGGTAGATAGTGCGGATTGGCGTGAGGCCGGTCGTATCGCGGTGCACGGCCAGCCGGTGTTCGTCATGGCCCGGCCCGACGGCCGCCAGGTCTGGGTAAATTTCGCCTTCCCCAACAACGACACTGTGCAGGTCATCGATGTGCCCTCGAGGCGCATCGTGCGCACTCTGAAGCCGGGCAAGGCGGTGCTGCACATGGAATTCACGCCGCGTGGCGAGGCCGTTTGGGTGTCGGTGCGGGACGCCAATTTGGTCCGAGTCTATGATACTCAAAGCTTCCGCGAACTCACCGCCTTCCCGGCGGGCAAGCCGAGCGGCATCTTCTTCAGCGCCCGGGCCCACCGCATCGGGCTCTAGCAACAAACCCGAAGGAATCACGTGCGCGACCTCGACCGCCATCTGCTCAACGATTTCCAGCGCGGCTTTCCCCTGGCGGTGCGGCCCTTTGCCGTCATCGCCGAGCAGCTCGGCAGCAGCGAGGCCGAGGTCATCGAGGCCTTTGCCGAGCTGACCCAGGCCGACATCGTCAGCCGCATCGGCGCTGCCGTGGCCACCGGTTCGGCCGGTGCCAGCACCCTGGCCGCCCTGGCAGTACCGCCCGAGCGCCTGGAGACGGTGGCCGAGCTGGTCTCGGGCTACGACGAGGTCAACCACAACTACGAACGTGAGCACAGGCTTAATCTCTGGTTCGTGGTCACCGCCGCCGACCAGGGCGAACTCCGGCGGGTGCTCGACGATATCGAGGTGCGCAGCGGTCTCGACGTCCTCGATCTGCCCATGGAGGCCGCCTACCACATCGATCTCGGCTTCGAGCTTGACTGGGAGGACGAGGCGTGAGGCTCGACGACCGCGACCGTGACCTGCTGGCGTTGCTGGCCGACGGCTTGGCGCTGGTGCCCCGGCCCTACGCCGAGTTGGGCGCGCGTTTGGGGCTCGACGAGGCAGCCGTCATGATCCGCCTGACGGCGCTTCTGGAGGCCGGCGTGTTGCGCCGTTTGGGCGTCATCGTCAACCACCACGCGCTGGGCTACCGGGCCAACGCCATGGTGGTCTGGGACCTGCCCGACGAACGTATCGATATCATAGGCAAGGCCATCGGCGAGCAGCCCTTTGTCACGCTCTGCTATCGCCGCCCACGCCGCCCGGGCTGGCCCTACAACCTCTTCAGCATGATCCACGGCCGCGACCGCGATACCGTAATGTCCCAGCTCGCCGGCATGATCGCGGCCCTGGGCCTGGAGGGGGCGGCGCACGAAGTGCTCTTCAGCCGCCGACGCTTCAAGCAGAAGGGCGCCCGCTACCGCCGGCTGCCGGCAACCGCGGAAGGGCAGGAGGCGCGACGGTGACGGCGCTGGACCCCATCGACCGGGCCATCGTCAACGGCCTGCAGGGAGGATTCCCGATCTCTGACCGGCCCTATGCCGAGGCGGCAGCGACACTCGGTCTCGAGGAAGACGTGCTGATCGATCGCCTCGACGGATTGCTCGAACGTGGCGTGCTCAGCCGTTTCGGGCCGCTTTACGACATCGAGCGCTGCGGCGGCAGTTTCGTGCTTTGTGCTCTCGAGGTGCCGGAGCATGATTTCGAGCGCCTCGCCGAAGTTGTCAATGGCTTCGAACAGGTGGCTCACAACTATCAGCGCGATGACCCCTTGAACATGTGGTTCGTGGTGGCGGCGGAATCCCCCGAGGGGGCCGATGAAGCCATCGCCGCCATTGGTGAGGCCACCGGGCTCGAGGTGCAGGCTTTTCCCAAGCTCGATACCTTCTACATCGGCTTTTTCGTCGAGGTTTGAGATGGCTGCATTGGATGCCGTCGATCGCCGTCTGCTCGTCGCCACCCAGGGCGGTCTGCCGTTGGTGGCCGAGCCCTACGAGGCCGTCGCCGAGGCTGTCGGCATCGCGCCGGACGAGGTCCAGGAGCGGCTGCGGGCGATGTTGGAATCCGGTGTCGTGCGCCGCATCGGCGTGGTGCCTAACCACTATGCCTTGGGATTCAAAGCCAACGGCATGAGCGTCTGGGACGTTCCCGACTCCGAAGTGGCGGCGCTGGGCCCGGAAATCGGCGGCCTCGACTACGTTAGTCATTGTTATCGGCGGCCGCGCCGCGCCGGCTGGCCCTATAATCTGTTTGCCATGGTGCACGGCCGCGACCGCGACGAGGTCGAGGCCAAAGTAGCCGACCTGGCCGATCGCCTGGCGGGACGTTCACGCCGCCACAAGGTGCTCTACAGCACCCGTATCCTCAAGAAAACCGGCCTCAGGATTGCGAGCTAAATCGTGTTCCGCATCAGCCAGTTCATGCGCGAGATCGAAACTCCAGAGTCAATCGGACCGCGCCGCAACCCGCCTGGTCCGGTGGTGGTTTGGAATTTGATTCGGCGCTGCAATCTCACTTGCAAACACTGCTATTCGCTGTCGGTCGACAAGGATTTTCCGGGCGAGCTGAGCGCTGAGGAAGTTGCGGCGGTGATGCAGGACCTGCGGGCCTTTGGCGTGCCGGTCTTGATCCTGTCGGGCGGCGAGCCGCTGCTGCGGCCGGATATCTTCGAGCTCTCCCGGCACGCCAAGGAGCTCGGCTTTTACGTCGGGCTTTCTTCAAACGGCACTCTTATCGACGCCACCATGGCGGCCGAGATCGCCAAGGTGGGTTATGACTATGTGGGGGTGAGCCTGGACGGCATCGGCACAACGCACGACGCCTTCCGCCGCCGTGAAGGCGCCTTTGATGAGGCGCTCGCCGGCATCCGCCTTTGCCGCGAGACCGGCGTCAAGGTGGGACTGCGCTTCACCATGACCCAGGACAACGAGGGCGAACTGCCGGCGCTGCTCGATCTGCTGGTGGCCGAGGACCTCGACCGCTTCTATTTCTCGCATCTCAACTACGCCGGTCGGGGCAACCACAACCGGGCCAGCGACGCCGTGCTGCAATCCAGCCGCCGCGCCATGGACATTTTGTTCGAACGTGCGCTGGCCGATCGGCGCGACGGCCAGGATCGCGAATACGTCAGCGGCAACAACGATGCCGACGGGGTGTATTTTCTGTTTTGGGTGCAGCAGCATTTCCCCGAGGCGGCCGAGCACGTGCGGGCCAAGCTGGAGCAGTGGGGCGGCAATTCCAGTGGTGTCAACATCGCCAATATCGACAACGTGGGCGAGGTGCATCCCGACACCATGTGGTGGCACCACTCCTTGGGCAACGTGCGCAAGCGCCCGTTTTCTGAGATCTGGAGCCAGACCGACGATCCGCTGATGCTGGGCCTGCGGCAACGACCGCGGCCGCTGGGCGGTCGCTGCGGGCTGTGCCCTCAGGTCGCCATTTGTGGTGGCAATACGCGGGTGCGGGCGGCCCAGCTTACCGGCGATTCCTGGGCTGAGGATCCGGCCTGCTATCTCGACGACGACGAGCTTGGCATCGAAGGCGGCGGCGAACGTCTGGGCATGATTTCCTTCAGTGCAGACCGCAAGAGGGCGTGAGATGAGGTTTTTTGTTGTGCTGGCGGCCCTGACGGTGGCCTTCGTTTTTCCCGCGAACGCTGCCGTTGACAACACCGCGGCGAACTATGCCGAACATTGCGCCGAGTGCCACGGCGCCGGCCGGCTGGGTGGCATGGGGCCGGCGCTGTTGCCCGAAAACCTGCGCCGGCTGCGCAAGTCCAAGGCGGCCGGCGTTATCGCCGCCGGCCGTCCGGCTACCCAGATGCAGGGCTTCGCCGAGCATCTCAGCGAGGCCGAGATCGAGGCCCTGGTGGCGTTCATCTACAAACCGCTGCCCGAGCTGCCCGAGTGGGGCGAGGCCGAGATCCAGAAATCGCGGATCCTGCATGCCGACACCGGTGCCCTACCCCAGAAGCCGGTGCACGACGCCGATCCGCTAAATCTCTTCACCGTGGTGGAGACCGGCGATCATCATGCCACTATCCTGGACGGTGATCGATTCGAGCCGCTGGCGCGCTTTCCCACCCATTTCGCGGTGCATGGCGGTGCTAAGTACACCCCCGACGGACGCTTCGTCTTTCTCGCTTCACGCGACGGCTGGATCTCCAAGTTCGACCTCTATAGCCTCAAGCTGATCGCCGAGGTGCGGGCCGGCATCAATACCCGCAACGTCGCTGTCTCGGCTGACGGCAAGTGGCTGGCGGTGGGCAACATGCTGCCCCACAACATCGTCATCCTGGATGCCGAGGACCTGTGGCCCAAGAAGATCATCCCGGTGGTCGGCGACAAACAGCAGACTTCGCGGGTCAGCGCCGTCTACACTGCGCCCCCTCGCCAGAGCTTCATCGTCGCCCTCAAGGATCTACCCGAGATCTGGGAGATCTCCTACGATCCCGAGGTCGAGGTGGCCAAGGGTCTGATACACAGCTACCGCGAGGAAGAAGGTTACTTTGACAAGAGCCCCTTCCCGGTGCGGCGTATCCGGCTCGACGACTACCTCGACGATTTCTTCTTCGACCAGCAATACGCCAACCTGATCGGTGCCGCCCGCAACGCCCGCAATGGCCAGGTGGTGAATCTCAATGTGGGACGCAAGATCGCCGACATCGCGCTGGCCGCCATGCCGCATCTGGGCTCCGGCATCACCTGGGAATACCAGGGTCGCACGGTGCTGGCGACGCCGCACCTCAAGGGGGGCCGGGTCAGTGTCATCGACACCCGGGACTGGCGCACCGTGCGTGAGATAAAGACGCTCGGCCCCGGTTTTTTCATGCGCAGCCATGAACAGACACCCTATGCCTGGGTCGACGTCTTCTTCGGGCCCAACAAGGACGTCATCCACGTCATCGACAAGCGCACCCTGGAGATCGTCAAGACGCTCCGCCCGGCTCCCGGCCGCACCGCCGCCCATGTCGAGTTCACCCGCGATGGCCGCTTTGCCCTGGTCAGCATCTGGGAGATGGATGGCGCCCTGGTGGTCTACGACGCAGCCACCCTCGAGGAGGTCAAGCGCCTACCCATGAAGAAGCCCTCGGGCAAGTACAACGTCTGGAACAAGACCCGCTATTCCGCCGGCACCAGCCACTGACTACCCACAACTTACCGGAACTTGACCGAATAGGTTATTTGCGGAACCCTGGCACCACTTGATCCCGTTCTGTAGCCACCGGCCCAAACCATGAGTTCTGCCGACGTCGATATTCGTGACGTTAATTCCCTGGTTGCCCTGTTCGGCGCCGACAAGACAGGCCAACACATCCGCGATTTTTGCGCCCGCGTCGAGGAACTCCTGCCCGAGTTGGCGCAAATCGTCAGCCAGGGCGACCTCGGCGAGTTGCGCCGCACCGCCCACGATCTCAACGGTACCGCGGGGCCCCTCGGCTTCACCGGGTTCAGCCGCCTGGCTGAGCGCGTCGAGTGCGCGGTTCGCGACGGCAACGGCGAATTGGCGCTGAGCGCGGCCAAGGAGCTGGCGCCCGGTTATGCTGCTGCCCGGGACCGCCTGCACGGCCACTTCCCTGATCTTGTACCCGGTCGGGGGGGACCATGAGCGAAGCCGACGACGCTGCACGGGCCGAACTCGGCGCTGCCCTCGAGGCGGCCAATCGCATCGTGGTATTCAGCGGTGCCGGTATCAGCACCGAATCCGGCATTCCCGATTTCCGCAGCCCCGGCGGCATCTGGAGCAAGTACCAACCCATCGACTTTCGCGATTTCGTGGCCTCGGAAGAGGCCCGGCGCGAATCCTGGCGGCGCAAGTTCGCCACCGAGGAAACTTTCGCCAAGGCCGAACCCAATCGCGGCCACAGGGCCGTGGCGGCGCTGGTCGAGCGCGGCCAGGCAACCAGCGTCGTCACCCAGAATGTCGATGGCCTGCACCAGCGTTCGGGCGTTCCCGAGGCCAAGGTCATCGAACTTCACGGCAACGCCACCTACGCCAGTTGCCTGGAATGCCACAGCCGCTATGACCTCGATCCCATCCGCACCGCCTTCCTGGCAGACGAGACCCTGCCCACCTGCGCCAGCTGTGGCGGCACAATAAAGACGGCGACCATCTCGTTCGGCCAGTCCATGCCCGAAGAGGCCATGCGCCGGGCCGAACTGGAAACCCTGGCTTGCGACCTCTTCCTGGTGATCGGCTCGTCGTTGGTAGTCTATCCGGCCGCCGGCTTTCCCGCCCTGGCCAAGCGCAACGGCGCCACGTTGATCATTCTGAATCGCGAGGCCACTCCCCATGACGATATCGCCGACCTGGTGCTGGCCAGCGAGATCGGCGACACCCTGGGGCCAGCCGTCGGTGTCGACTGAGGCCTAGTCAAAGCTGGCAGCACTCTCTATCGTCTACTGCTAACATACTGAAATTATTAAAGTTTTAGTCCTTTCCATGGTATTTTGAGGGACCAGGTGGAACGACCCACGGCTCCCTGTGAATAGCGGAAAGGACACGACGATGACGACACATTCCGATCGCCCTCTCGGTCTTCAACTCCGCGGCTATCGGCTCGCCACGGCCGAGATCACCTACCACCTGCCGGATCATCCGAATTTGCTGCAGACCTACGTCTGGCAGGATTACGATCTGGTGCCGCGCTTGCCTCGGTTACGCAAGTTCCTTGGCTTCTGGCGGCGCAGTCTGGATGGCCCGTTGCACTCGGTGCGGGTCTGCAGCACTCGACTGCTGCGGCCGGCCGAAATTAGCCTGGTGAGCAGCCGGCTCGCGCTGCATTAAGAGGAAATGCCTACAAGTTTTCCTTCACCGCTTGGGCGATGTCGTGGGCGGCGGCGATGGTGGCCTTATCGTCGGCGTGGATAGCGCGTTGCAGGGCCAGCGACAATTGTGCCAGCAGGCTGATGTCGCGCAGCCGGGGATTGGCAGGCTGTTTGGCCAACTCCCTGGAGACGCCTAGCAGCGTGCGACAAAGCTCGCTCTGATGGGCGTACTTGGTGTCGGTAATGCGCAGCATCAGGTCCATGGCCACGGATTGCAGCTTGGCAATGTGGGCAGCGACGTTGCTGCTCTGGTCGATCTCGCGGTAGGTGGCCGTGATGCGCTTGGTCAGGTAGCCGATCTGGTAGGCGTGACGCTCTACCTTTTGTTCTTGGATCATCACCATGGCGGCGGCGAAGGGGACGGCGTCGGGCAAACCGGTGACGGTGCGGCGTAGCGCATTGGGTACTGGGATCAGCGGGATCTTGAGGCCGCCGCGATTGTCATTCTCGCTGCGCCGATCTGGGCCGACGTAATCGGTGGTGACGACGAAGGGCTTACGTTTTTCCACCAGGGTTTCGATGGCGCTGCGAAAGCGTTGCTCCCAGGCCGGCTGGGCGAGCAGGCCGTCAGCGCCACTGTTCGCGGCACGGTGCACCTTGTCGGGCGTCGCCTTCCAGGTGAAGCCGAGTACCGGCATGAAGGGGTCGCGGCCGAGGCCGCCGTGGCGCAGTGTATTGATCATCTCGAAAGCATCGCCGCCTTCGAGATCGACCTCACTGACCAACAGATCAACGTCGGCGGCGTGCAAGAACTCCTGCAATGAGCCGGCGTCGCGGCGCACTTCGATCTCGCGGAAGCCGATATCGCCCAGGATGTGGCGCACTGAATTCAGCGAATCCGTTTTTACGTCGCCGATTGCCACCCTGGTTTTGTCATAGGTGTGATTGTGCATTGGCGCATCCATCGACTGAGCTGGCCTTTTTTGGCTTGAATGCCATGGATAACGCAAAGCCGTGAAGATTCACTGAATCGGTTGGCGGAAAATTGATCTTCCAGGCCAGGCAACTTGAAGTGCCTCAACGCTCGGTGAGCTTGAATTCGATGCGGCGGTTGCGCCGGTGGGCGATTTCGTCGTCGCGGTCGTCGAGCGGCTGGAACTCGCCGAAGCCGGTGGCGGCCAGACGGTTGGGCGGGATGCCGGCGGCGATCAGGTGCTTGACCACCGAAGTGGCGCGGCCGGTGGAAAGCTCCCAATTCGAGGGGAAGCGTGGTGTGGCGATGGGGATACGGTCGGTGTGGCCGTCGACGCGCAACACCCAGTTGACCTCATCGGGGATCTTGGGCGTGATCTCCAAGAGCGTGCGGGCGAGCTGGCCGAGCTGGGTCTGGCCTTCGAGGCCAAGCTCGGCCGAGCCCGATTCGAACAGCACTTCCGACTGGAAGACGAAGCGGTCGCCGACGATGTGGATGTCGCGCCGCTCGCCCAGCACCTCGCGCAGCTTGCCGAAAAATTCCGAGCGGTAGCGCGACAGCTCCTCGACCTTGCGGGCGAGCGCAGCGTTGAGGCGTTGCCCCAGGTTGGTGATCTGGCTCTGCTGCTCGCGATCCTTGGCTTCAGAGGCTTGGAGGGCTGCTTCCAGACGACTCAATTGGGCGCGTAGCGCCGAGATCTGGCTCGACAGCAGCGCCACCTGGCGGCGCGCCGAGCGTGACAGATCGCGCTCGTCCTTGATCTCCGATTCGCGAGAGTTGAGTAGTGCCTGGAGCTCGGAAAGCCGGATCTCGCGATCGGCGACGGTCTTCTGGGCCAGCACCGTGCGTTCCTGTTCGCTGGCCAGCTCGGTCGCCAATTCCTGCGACTTGTCGCGCAGTTGCGAGAGATCGCGCCTGGAGCTTTCGAGCTGGCCCGCCAACTCCGCTACCTTGGCTTCGAGCCCCTGACGCACTTCACGTAGGGCGCCGATGTCGCGCTTCAGGCGCTCGATATCGGTCAGCTGGGCCTTGATGGTCTCGCGGTCGACTTCGGTCGCCTGTTCGGCGGCAGCCAGTCGAGTCCGGGTGTCGTCGAGCTGTGAGGTGCTCTCATCGAGTTTCAGCACCAACTCGTCGCGCGCCTTGTTGGCGTCCTGCAGTGAGCTCGACAGCTGGGCCACGTTGAGCCTGAGGTCGGCGTTGGCTTGGCGCTCCAGCGACAACAGGTCGCCGAGTTCGGCGACCTGCTGATTGAGCCGCTCCAGGGCCTCCTCGCGACCCGACAGCGCCTGACTGAGGAAGAAGTGCGTCAGCATGAAGACGCTTAGCAAGAAGATGATGACCAGGAGCAGCGACGTCAGAGCGTCGACGAAGCCCGGCCAGGTGTTGTCGGTGCGACGACTGCGAGAGGCGATCGCCAAGGTAGCTACTAACGGCTGTCGCCGCCCGAGGCCGCTATGGTCCGGGCCAGCAGTTTGATCTCGCTACGCAGTGCCTGAACCACTTCGTCGCGGGCCTGCGCCGATTCTTCCAGCAGCCGCATGACGTAAACGTCGAGGTTGCGCAGGTGCGAACGGCTGGTCTCGTCGAGGGTGACGACGGCGGCCCGCTCGGTGGCCTCGCCAAGGCGCTGTAGCACCGGTTTCATTTCCAGTTGCGCCTCGATCAGCTTGATCATCAGGTCCTGCTCCGAGCGCATCTGGTCGGTCAGCGTCGCCAGTTTGTCGGAGAGCGAGAGCAGCGTGGTGTTGGACGAGGCGCGGCCGTCCTCGCTGCGGCCGATCATGCGCTGCAGGTTGTCGAGGCTCTCGGCAGTCTGCTCCAGCAGCGCACTGACGTACGCTGGCACCGATTGGTCGCCGTCGCCGAAGCCGCCGGTGCCAAGCCGGGTCAATCCCGACAGCCATTCCTCAAGATCGTTGTAGAAGCGATTCTGAGCCTGGCCCGCCTGCAGGTCGAGGAAACCCAATACCAGCGATCCGGCGAGGCCGAAGAGCGACGACGAAAAGGCCGTGCCCATGCCCGTCAGCGGCGCCTCGAGGCCTGCCTTGAGGCTGCCGAAAAGGGCCGCGAAGTCGCCGCCCTCGCCGCTCAGTCCGCGGATCGTCGCGCCCACCGCGGTGATCGTGTCCAGAAGCCCCCAGAAGGTGCCCAGAAGGCCGAGGAAGATGAGCAGGCCAATCAAATATCGCGCCGTCTCGCGGGCCTCGTCGAGGCGCGAGGCGATGCCGTCGAGCAGCGAGCGCATGGCGTTGGCCGAAAGCGAGATCCGGTCCGACTGCTCGCCCAGCATGGTGGCCATGGGGGCCAACATCACCGGCGGGCTCTGGACGCTGAGGCCGGGCTCGCGGCGGCGGTAAGTCTCGATCCAATCAACCTCGGGCTTGAGCAGGATGACCTGGCGGAAGATGTAGCCGATACCTAGCAGCAGCACGCCGCCGATCAGGCCGTTGAGCCCGGGATTGGCCATGAAAGCGCGCTCCAGCGGCGCTGCCAGCGCCCCGCCGACGCCGAGCACGGCGACGAGAAACAGCATCATGCGGGTGAGAAAGCGCTGCGGCCGGGTCATCCGCACCATGGGCTGACGCCCGCCACGGCCTGCCCCAGCGACACCGGGGCGGCCGGTTGGAGTCGGGTTGCTCACCGCGTCAACAGTATGATGTCGACCCGTTCAGCGGGTCCCGTGCCGCCCGCCTTGCCCAGCGCCCGGACGTCGATACGGGTGCTTCTGAGGCCTTCCTCGATGAGGAACGAACGTACCGCCAGGGCCCGTGACAGCGACAGCCGGCGGGCCGAGCTGGAGGTTTCGGCGCTGCCGCCGGCAAAGGCCTTGAGCTGCAGCCGTGCCTTGCCCGTGCCCAACTCGTTGGCCAGGGCAGCTAGACGATCCTTTGCGTCACTGGTCAGGCGGGTGCTGGCGCCGGCGAATTCGATGCGCATGTGCGGGCCACCCTTACCCGGCCGAGTGGCCGGCCGCAGTGCGGCTACCTTGGCCTTGGGCGGGCTCTTGACCACCGCTGGTGCCGGCGGCGGGGTTGGTGTCACCGTTGGCTTCGCCGGGGCCGGCTTAGCGACAGCAAGCGGCGCCTTCTCGACCTTTGTCGGAGCTGGCGGCGGGGCCGGCGGCGGGGCGGGTGGCGGTGGTGCCTGGCGGGCTTTTGCCGGGGCCGGAGCCGGGGCTGGGGCCGGAGCCGTCTTCTTCTCCATTCGGCGCGGTGCGGCGGGTGCCCTTTTCAAGGGCGCCAGCGGTGTCGAGCGCACTTGGGGTCGAGAGGGCGCGCGCGAGGACGCGCGAGCAACGCGGCGGCTGGAGGCCTTGGGTCGGCGAAGCTTCGGCAAGGCACCGGCTTTGACGGCACCGCCCGGCGGGCGCAAGACGATTTGGCTCGCCGCTTCCTGACCCGGCATCAACAGCTCCCGCCGGGTGCTGGCCATGCGGCCATCATTGTCCAGGACGCTGAGATCGACCTCGACGGCGCGAAGGCCGCTGCCGCCGATCACCACCGTTTCCTGGGCGCTGGCGGCGGGAGCCAGAGCGCCGCAACCGATAAGTGCTATGAGGGCGGCGAACAATGCCAGAAGCCGGCCGGCACCGTTATGGGGCGGCGGCCGCAGGTGCTCGTCGAGGCTTCGTCTGACCCCTGTGAGGCTGGCTGAAGTCAAGGCCGATTCCGCTGATTTCATGGCTCCGCACCTTAGCTCAGGGGGTGAATGAGAACAACCGGTTTGGCGGTCCGGTGCTCTAGGTCACCGACTCAATAGATCGAAGCCATATTCGCAGTGAAGCGAGCTTGACGGAAGCGAGATAGTTGTCATCGCGTTTGTCATAGCGTGTTGCAACAGCGCGGAAGTGTTTGAGTTTATTGAAGAAACGCTCGACG
>PVBE011231927.1_pt1 | contig 21094 bp, 16 predicted proteins | sample 1631181 | NCBI WGS metagenome assembly PVBE01 (sample SAMN08397723, study PRJNA350692) | Marine metagenome, whole genome shotgun sequencing project. | isolation source: water | place: Pacific Ocean | collected 2012-04 | reverse complement strand
GCGCGAATCGATCCAATTCCTGCCCGTCTATCTGCCCAAGGAAGAGCTCCTCAATCGCCTGTTCGCCTTCGTTGCCGCCAACAAGGACAGGCTGATGCACCTCATCCACAGCACGCGCTACATCCGCCAGCCCACCTGCGTGCGCGAAATCACCAACGAATTCGTGGTCGAGATCGTCGACTCGGTTCTTGAGCGCTACCGCCAGGGCGAAATCGACTCCGGCGAGCGCGCCATCCACCGCATCCAATGGCCCTACGACGAAATCGAATTCCCCTACCGAGACGACAGCGACCACGACGACGATTGAAGGGCGCTGCTCTAGTCCAGCAGATAGGGGTCGTGGCCGCGCACGGCATGGGGCCGGTAGGGCTCCTCCAGTGCCTCAATTTCCTCCGCCTCGAGATCGATTTTCAGCGCCTTCACCGACTCGCGCAGTTGCGCCAGCTTGCTGGCGCCGATAATGGGCGCCGTGACGTAGGGTTTGTGCAGCATCCAGGCCAGGGCGATCTGGGTCGCTGAGACCCCGCGCCGCTTGGCGATGGCGGCCGCGCGCTCGACAACGTCGAAGTCCTCCGGCTGGTAATAGAGCTTGGCGGAAAAGGGATCATCTTTCGAACGTGGCGTCTTGCCGCCGCCGCGGCGGTAGCGGTTGCCGGCCAGGAAGCCCCGCGCCAAGGGACTCCAGGGGATGACGCCTATGCCCTCTTCCTGGCACAGCGGCATCATCTCGCGTTCTTCCTCGCGGTAGACCAGATTGTAGTGGTTCTGCATGGATACGAAGCGCGTCCAGCCGCCGAGGTCGGCGGTGTGCAGCATCTTGGCGAACTGAAAGGCGAACATGCTGGAGGCGCCGACATAGCGCGCCTTGCCTGCCTTGACCACGTCATGCAGCGCCTCGACGGTTTCCTCGATGGGGGTCTGGTAGTCGAAGCGGTGGATTTGGTAGAGGTCGACGTAATCGGTGCCCAACCGGGCCAGGCTTTTGTCGATGGCGTCCATAACGTGTTTGCGGCTGAGCCCGCGGTCATTGATGTCGCCGCTCATGGGATTGAAGAGTTTGGTGGCGATCACCAGTTCGTGGCGCGGGGCGTATTTGAGCAGCCACTTGCCGGTGATTTCCTCGCTCACGCCGTGACTGTAGATGTCGGCCGTGTCGAAGAAATTGATGCCGAGATCGAGCGCCGCTTTGTAGTAGGGCCGTGCGCCGCGCTCCTCGATGGTGTAGGGCCGGAATTTCTTGCTGCCGAATCCCATGGTGCCAAAACAGAGCCGGCTGACCTTGAGACCACTGTGACCGAGATTGACGTACTGCATGATTATTCCCCGGTTGTTTTCGCTGGCCAATTTACTGCGCTTCGCGGGTTGATTACCATGGCTGGGCCGAGCCGGGGGAACGCATGGCCACGAACGTCGAGCAAGACGCCAGCGCAGAGGACACCGAGGTACGTAGCTCAAGCTTGCTCGAGGTTTGCCGTGAGCTCGTGCTCGAACTTCACCCCCACAAAGCGGACACGCTGTCGGTCTCTCTAGACAGTTCGCTGGAACGCGATTTCGGCCTCGACAGCCTGGGCCGGGTCGAGCTCTTGATGCGCCTCGAGAAGGGCTTCGAGGTGCAGCTTCCGGACCAGCTCCTGGCCACCGCCGAATCGCCCCGTGATCTCTTGCGGGCCATCGACAACGCGGGTCCGGCTGCCGTCGAGCGAACGCTGCCGGCCGCTGTTCGCGGCGCCGAACCGACCCGAGCCGAGGCCCTGCCGTTGGGAGCCACAACGCTGGTCGAGATGCTGGATTGGCACGTGCTGACCCATCCCGACCGTCCTCACGTGCGCTTCCTGGCCGAGGACGGCAGCGAGCACGAGATCAGCTATCGCGAGCTGCGCGACCGCGCCCGCGAGGTGGCCAGCGGGCTTCGCCAACGCGATGTGGCGCCGGGCCAGGGCGTGGCTATCATGCTGCCCACCGGGCTCGACTTCTTCTATGCCTTCTTCGGTATCCTGCTGGCCGGTGCCGTGCCGGTGCCCAACTACCCGCCGGTCCGGTTGAGCCAGATCGAGGATCACCTAAGGCGCCAGGCCGGAATTCTTGTCAACGCCCGCGTGCCGGTTCTGATCACCGTGCCCGAGGCCAAGCCGCTGGCCCGTTATCTGCGTTCCCAGGTGCGCGAGCTCAACCACGTGGTCACTGTCGACGACCTGCGCCAGCCCCCGGGCGACCAGCCCTGGCCGCTGGTCAAGCCCAGCGACATGGCATTCTTGCAGTACACCTCGGGCAGTACCGGCCAACCCAAGGGCGTGATGCTGACCCACGCCAACCTGCTGGCCAACGTGCGCGCCATGGGTTTGGCTCTAAAGGCCGATTCGACAGACGTCTTCGTCAGTTGGCTGCCTCTCTATCACGACATGGGCCTGATCGGCGCCTGGCTCGGCAGCATGTACCACGCCGTGAAGCTGGTGGTGATGTCACCGCTGACCTTCCTGGCCAGTCCCGAGCGTTGGCTCTGGGTCATCCACGAACACCGCGGCAGTATTTCGGCGGCGCCGAATTTCGCCTATGAGCTTTGCACCCACCGCATCACCGACGAGGCCGTCGCGGGTCTCGATCTGAGTTCATGGCGGGTCGCTGCCAACGGTGCCGAGCCGGTCATTCCGGGCACCATGGACGCGTTCATCGAACGCTTCGCGCCTTTCGGCTTCAAGGCAGGCAGCATGAAACCCGTCTACGGCCTGGCTGAATCCTCGGTCGGGTTGGCCTTTCCGCCCTTGGAGCGACCGCCACTGGTCGACCGCATCCGGCGCGAGCCCTTCACCAGTGCCGGCAAGGCCATCCCGGCCGACGAGGACGACGACAATCCCCTGGCTTTCGTGGCTTGCGGCCAACCCCTGCCGGGCCACGAGTTCCGCATCGTCGACGATGGCGGCCGCGAGTTGCCCGAGCGCCAGGAGGGGCGCCTGCAGTTTCGTGGCCCCTCCAGCACCAGCGGTTATTTTCGCAACCCCGAAGCCACGGCCGAAATGTTCGACGGCGATTGGATAGATTCCGGCGACTTCGCCTATATGTGGGGCGGCGACGCCTTCCTCACCGGTCGGCGCAAGGACATCATCATCAAGGCCGGCCGCAACATCTACCCCCAGGAAGTGGAGCGCGCGGTGGGCGAACTTGAAGATGTGCGCACCGGCTGCGTCGCCGTGTTCGGCTACAGCGACGTGCGTAGCGGCACAGAGCGTCTGGTGGTGATGGCCGAAACCCGGCAAGAAGAGGCTGTCGCCCGGGACCGTCTCAAGAGCGACATCGAAGGCATCGTCAACGACCTTTTGGGGACGCCGCCCGACGACGTCGCCCTGGTGCCGCCCCAGGCGGTGCTCAAGACCTCGAGCGGCAAGATCCGTCGCACGGCTTGCCGCGATCTTTACCGCGGCGGCACAGCGGACAAGGGCCGCGGCGCGGTCTGGTTGCAGTTCGCCCGCCTGGCCGGTGGCAGCCTTTTGCCGGAGGCCCGCCGTCTGTTGCGTCATGCCGGGGATTATCTCTATGCCGGCTGGTGGTGGCTGGTCATCGGCCTGGCTGCCGCCATACTGGTGCCGGTCGTCAGCTTGCTGCCATGGCGGCGCCTTAATCAGAACCTGTTGCGCCGGTTCAGCGCGCAGACCCTGCGTCTGGCCGGTACGCCGCTCAGGGTGCGGGGGCTGGAGAACCTGCCCCCGGGGGCCGCCATCATCTGCAGCAATCACGCCAGCTATCTGGATCCCCTGGTGCTCTCGGCCGCCTTACCGCTTCATTTCGGTTTCGTGGTCAAGGGTGAGCTGCGGGCGAATTATTCGATCCGGCTGTTTCTTGAACATCTTGGCGTTCTTTTCGTCGAGCGCTTCGACCCCCGGAAAGCGGTCGAGGACAGCGGCCGAATTCTGGCAGAGGTCAAAGACGGCGCCTCTGTGGCGGTGTTTCCCGAAGGTACCCTGACGCGAATGCCGGGGCTGCTGCCGTTCCGCATGGGCGCCTTTCAAATGGCGGCTGAAGGACGGGTTCCGGTTGTCACGGTGGCCATCCGAGGCAGCCGCTACGTGCTGCGCGATGGCACCTGGTTCCCCCGGCGAGGCGCTATCACGCTGACCGTCAGCGAAACGGTCGAGCCCGACGGTGCCGACTGGGCTGCCGCCATCCGGCTACGCGACGCCGTACGGGAAAAGATGCTGCGCACCTGTGGTGAGCCGGATTTGGCCTACGAGACCGGTCAGGGCGCCTATAAGGAAAGCGACAAACCCTAAACGGAGTTCTTTATGTCCATCTTCTCCTCCCCAGCATTCGACGACCACGAAGAAGTGCATTTCTTTGACGATCCGGCCACCGGTTTGCGCGCCATCATCGCCATTCACGACACCACCCTGGGCCCGGCCGCCGGAGGCTGCCGCATGAAGACATACGACAGCGAAGACGACGCCGTCACCGATGCGCTGAGGTTGTCGCGCGGCATGACCTACAAGGCGGTGATGGCGAATTTGCCCTATGGTGGCGGCAAGAGCGTCATCATCGGCGATCCCCACAGCGAAAAGACGGAAGCACTCTTCCGCGCCTTTGGTCGAGCCGTCGAATCCCTGGGCGGGCGTTACCACACCGGCGAGGATATGGGCGTGACCATGCAGGACATGGACTGGGCGGCCCAGGAATCCGCCTATGTCCACGGCACCACCGCGAGCGAGGCCCAGGATCCCTCGCCCGATACCGCCGTCGGCGTGTTGGCTGGCATCACTGCAGCGGTCAAGCACAAGCTCGGGCGTCACGATCTCAAGGGGTTGGGCGTTGCCGTGCAGGGACTGGGTAACGTCGGATACCATCTTTGCCGGCTGCTGGCTGCAGAGGGCGCGCGCCTAAGCGTGGCCGACGTCGATGCCGATTTGGTGGCGCGCTGCGCCGCCGAGTTCGAAGCCGTGGCCGTGCCGTCCGACGAAATCTATGCCGTCGACGCCGAGGTCTTCGCGCCCTGCGCCGTCGGTGCCGTTCTCAACGATCAAACCATCGGCCTGCTGGAATGCGACATCGTCGCCGGCTCGGCCAACAACCAATTGCTCGAAGAGCGCCACGGCCAGGCATTGAGCCAGGCGGGAATCCTTTACGCCCCGGACTACGTCATCAACGCCGGCGGTTTCATCAGCGTCGCCGACGAGATGGTGGCCGGCCGGCGCGATGAGCAGCGCGTGCTGCGCCGGCTTCACGGCATCGGTGACTTGTTGGGCAAAATCTTTAGCCGGGCCGCGAGCGAAGGGCAGGCGACCAGCGAGATCGCCGGCGCCATTGCCGGCGAAAAGTTGGCGGCCAAAAAGGCGGGTTAGATTTATCCCCCCTCGGCGTTGTCGCGCTCGTACTGCAGGGCTTCGGCGAACGAGGCCAGGTCTTCCAGCAGATCCATCAGCGGGCTGGTGTGGTAGCTGATGATGCCGGCTGCCGTCTGGGGCAACACCAGGCCTGAGCGCGTGGCCCGGCTGCAGGCTGCCTGCAGCGACGATGCGGTGGGGTAGGGGTTGGGCACCATGCTTTGTTTGAGGGAGTGCCAGCCGCTGGCCAACTGCTCCTCGATGGTATCGCCTGTGTCCTGCGTCACCCGGTCGATGCGCAACATGGTGGCGATCAGGACAACTTCCTCGGGCGTCAGCGCCGCAATGATATCGGCGTACACAAGGTATCGATCCGGGGTGGTGTCGCCCGATAACACGGTGGCGATCATGATGCGGGCCAAGAGGCGTAGGTTGACCCGGGCGGCGCCCTCCAGGGCGGCGCGGCGGTAGCGATAGATGGCAGCGTAGACGGCGTCGTCGTTGGCCACCACCAGATGTTCTTCAGCCCGGGCATTGAGTTCCCCGACCATCACCGCCCGGCCCTTGGAGTCGCGATGGTGCAGCAGGTCGTAGATGCCGCTGGTCAACATGCCGGCTCCGGCCGCTGTACTGGCGTCGACTCCTTCAGGGGGCTGATCGAAATAGAGTTCGACGTAGGCCGCCAGGTTGAGGGTCGAGGTTGGGACGTCGGATGGCATGGGTATTTCCCCAGATATGCTGTGGGCACGCAGCTTTCAAGCCCCCTGATAACGGGGCCGGGACGGAGGCGCAAGACGGGCTCTCTTGCACCGACGTCGCCTGACCGCAACAATGGCCCGGTTAGTCGGATCGGCGATACCAGTGGAGAGTAGATGTGTCGGAAGATCTTTGTTATTTGACAGCCAGTGAGCTGGTGCGCCGCTATGGCGAAAAGTCGCTGTCGCCCGTTGACGTCACGGCGGCTACTTTGGCTCGCATCGAGCGCTATGACGGGGCTATCAATGCCTATTGTCTGGTCGCCGGCGACGAAGCCATGGCCGCGGCGCGTCAGTCCGAGGAGCGCTGGAGCAAGGGCCAGCCTCTGGGTCTGGTGGATGGCGTGCCGACTTCGATCAAGGACCTCAACATCAGCAAGGGCTGGCCCACGCTAAGGGGCTCGCGTAGCGTCGCTGCCGACCAACCCTGCGACGAAGACGCCCCCATCGTGGCCCGCCTGCGCGAGCAGGGCGCGGTCTTCCTGGGCAAGACCACGACGCCCGAGTTCGGCTGGAAGGGCGTCACCGATTCGCCGCTCACCGGCATCACGCGTAACCCCTGGAATACCGAACGCACGCCTGGCGGCTCCTCGGGCGGTGCTTCGGCGGCATTGGCGGCCGGCTTCTGCGCTCTGGCCACCGGCGGCGACGGTGGGGGCTCGATCCGCATTCCCTCGGGCTTCAGCGGCACCTTCGGCATCAAGGCCCAGTTCGGCCGCGTGCCGGCGTTTCCGGCCAGCCCCTACGGCACGCTAAGTCACCCCGGGCCGTTGGCCCGCACTGTCGAGGACGCCGCCCTGATGCTGACGGTGATTGCCCGGCCCGATCCGCGCGATTGGCTGGCGCTCGACTACGACGGCCGTGACTGGCGTGATGGCCTTGATGACGGCGTTGCCGGCCTGCGTATCGGCTTCAGCCCCGATCTCGGCTACGGCCGGGTCGATGCGCAGGTCGCCGACCGGGTCGCCAAGGCAGCCCAGGAATTTGTGGAACTCGGTGCCACTGTCGAGGACGTGCCGCCGCCCTTCGCCGACCCCACCGAGGCCTTCCGCACCATCTGGTGGGTGGCCTCGGCCACTGCCATGCGCAACCACTCACCAGAGCAGATGGCGCAGTTGGAACCCGATTTTGCCGACATCTGCGAGCAGGGCCGGCGCATCGATGTGATCGATTACATGCAGGCCGTCGACCAGCGCGCCGTGGTGGGCCTGGCCATGAAGACCTTCGGTCAGACATACGACCTCTTACTGACGCCCTCGCTGGCGGTGCCGGCATTCAGTGCCGGTGCGCTCTCGCCCTGGCCCGAGGATGGCTTCAAGTGGCTCTCCTGGACGCCCTTCAGCTATCCCTTCAATATGACCGGCCAGCCGGCTGCCAGCGTGCCCTGTGGCTTTACCGACGATGGCCTGCCGGTGGGATTGCAGATCGTCGGCCGGGCCTACGAGGAGGCCACAGTGCTGCGGGCCGCCCGGGCTTATGAAACCGCGCACCCCTACCATCGGCAGCATCCCAAGCTGATTGAGGCGGCCAAAGGCGATGGCTGAGCGCAAGATACTCGATGCGGCCAGCGACATAGAGGCCCTCGATCTGCTTCTCACGGTGACCGGTCTGGATCTCGTCGATGTGGGCTGCGGCGCTGGCAATTTGAGCCGCCAATTGGTCCAGCGCGGGGCCCGCGTGCTGGGCGTTGATCCCGACGCCATCCAAGCAGCCAAAAACAGCGAGGCCCCGGCCGAGGCCGGATTGCGCTTCGCCGAGGCGCCGGCCACCGAGTTGCCGCTCATGGATGCCAGTCAGGATGGCGTGATCTTGTCGCGCTCGCTCCATCACATGGCCATCGACGAAATGGAGCCGGCTCTTCGCGAGGCGGCACGGGTGCTCAAGCCGACGGGCTTTCTCTATGTTCTCGAGCCCGATTACTCGGGCAGCTACTGGGAATTGCAGAAGTCCTACAACAACGAATCGCCGGCCCGGCTTGCTGCCATCGAGACCTTGAACCGGGCCGCTCCGGCACTGTTCGGAGAGCTGCAGGAATACTGGTACGACCTACCGGTGACGTTCCCCGACTTCGATACCTACCTCGAAACCACGCTAGACCGCAGCTATCTCAAATTCGAGCGCCACCAGATCGACACGCCCGAGGTGCGCGCCCGTTTCGCGGCAGCGCGTGGCGAGGACGGCCACCACTTTGACCAACCCATCCGCCTGCGCATCTACGGCAGGACCGGCAATGACTGAGAGCGGCTGGCTGAACCAGGCGCTGCTCTCGGTCGCAGAGATGTACCGGGCCGACGCCGCAGCCATTGCCGGCGGTGTGCCCGGCCTGGATCTCATGGAGGCCGCTGGGGCCGGCGTCGCGGCCGAGATCGCCAAGCGCTGGTCGGCCCAGCCTGTCGCCATCCTGACGGGTCCGGGCAACAACGGTGGCGACGGATTCGTGGTGGCGCGGCTGTTGGCGGAGGCGGGCTGGGACGTGCGCCTCGGACTCTTGGGATCCGTCGAGGCCCTCGAAGGCGATGCCGCGGCCATGGCGGCGCGCTGGCCGGGCCCGGTCGGTGTGCTGGAGCCGGTGTTGTTGGACGGCTGCGGTCTGGTCGTCGATGCCGTTTTCGGGGCCGGACTGGCGCGTGATGTCGGTGGCATCGTGGCCGAAACGCTGGTGGCGGTCGGCGAACGTGGCCTGATCTCGGTCGCGGTCGATATCCCCAGCGGTGTCTCGGGCGATAGCGGGGACGTGCTGGGCTGTGCAGCAGCGGCGGCATTGACGGTAACCTTCTGTCGTCGCAAGCCGGGCCATTTGTTGCTGCCAGGAAGGGAACTCTGTGGCGAAATAGTAGTCATCGACATCGGTATTGCCGACGAAGTGGTGGCCGAGATCGCTGCCCAAACGGCGGCCAACGATCCCCAGCTCTGGCTGGCCGGCTACCCCTGGCCCGAGACGGGGGCGCACAAATATGGCCGGGGCCACGCCGTGGTGGTGAGCGGCGGTCCGGCCACTACAGGGGCCGCCCGCCTGGCCGCCGGGGGCGCCTTGCGCAGCGGCGCCGGGCTGGTCACCGTGGCCGGTCCGCCGGCGGCACTCATAGTCAACGCGACACAGCTCACGGCAATCATGACGGCGAGCTTCGATGGTGCCGAGGAGCTGACCCGCTTTCTGGCCCAGCGCCGTCGCAACGCCGTGCTGCTGGGGCCGGGCAACGGGGTGGGAGAGGAGACCCGCGATAGCGTCCTGGCTGCCCTGGCCGGGACACCCGCGGTGGTCCTCGATGCCGACGCCCTGACAAGCTTCGCCGAACAGCAGGAGAGCTTGTTTGCGGCCTTGCGCCCTGATGTCGTGCTGACGCCCCACGGCGGCGAATTCGTGCGGCTTTTTCCCGATCTAGCGGCAGGCGAGGCTGGCGGAAAATTGGCCGCTACCCGGGCCGCGGCCGCGCGGGCCGGGGCGGTCGTGCTGCACAAAGGTCCCGACACGGTGATCGCCGAACCTGGCGGCCGGGCCGTGATCAATTCGAACGCGCCGCCCGAATTGGCGACCGCGGGGTCGGGCGACGTGCTGGCCGGTTTCGTGCTCGGCCTCGTGGCGCAAGGCTTACCAGCCTTCGAGGCCGCCGCAGCGGCAACGTGGCTGCACGGTGCTGCCGCCACGGCATTCGGGCCCGGCCTGATCGCCGAGGACCTGGAAACGACGCTGCCGAAGGTGTTGCGGCAGCTGCAACAGAAACAATTTTAGATACCTTTTCCAGAAAGTATTCGAAAGTAAATCAATAAAGAAAAACGATAGTTTTACTCAGAATCTTGAATAAAACTGAGACACCCCCAAATATAAAGTCAAGACAATTTGGGGAGAGCGACATGATGCAGCTACTGCGACGCAAGTACAGGCGCTTCGACGAGGTTGCCGTGGGCAGCCTCTATCATCGCTTTCTCCCCTCCAACGTTCGCGAGACAGCCGAGATCTTGGCCCTGGCCGATGATGCCTGCGGCGTGTCTCATGTGCGCTTCGAATTGACCGCCCATCTGGCCGGCAAAATCCTCGACAGCGGCCAGCGCACCCTGGCCACGGAGGTTTTCCTGACGAACTTCCAACCCGGTTGTTCTAAGGAGTTCGCCGGCGTTGAGTGAAAAGTGGTTTTCCGCCTGAGTCGCGGGCAGAGGCGGGCTTCTGCTGAGATTCTATCGGGAATACCCCGGCTATTCCTGGTATTTACCCTTAGTTTTGCTTGCCAGTAGTATTCCGTAATGGTAATTTCTCCCCTGGCTGGGAAGTGCGGACAAATTACGCCAGCGGAGGTGAAAAATGAAGTGCCGAGCCGATTTGGTGACATTAGGGTTTTTCTGCTACCGATTGCACGCGTACCCTCGGAACCGTGATGGGGGAATCGGGCAATGACGTCGACCGTAGCCGTCATCGCCGCGTTGATCGTGATGGTAGGAGGGGTCGGGATACTCGCTTTCATGTCGGCAAATCAGTCGGGGCGGTTTCGCAGGCGCGACCGGGTGCGGGGCAAACGTCCGAAACCGCAGAATTCGAGGTCCACCAAGAAACCCAACACGGCAGATGCTAGAAAGTCCAAACGGAACGCCGCTTAGAGGATCCCATACAGGTTGCCCTTTGCCGACGGGGCAACAGCTGGTTGACGCCGCTGGCGATCGCTGCCCAACGGATTTGGAGATACGATCGGGCGGTTAGAAACCGACACTTGCGGTTTGCCGCCCGCCGTCACACATTAGGGGGGTATGAGCACTCAGGAACAAGCGCCAGAGAGCGCCGCCCGCCCCGCGCCAGCGGGGTTTTTCGACCGCGCCGTGCGCAACATCCGGCGCGCCTGGAAGGACGTCGCCGGATCGGCGCGGGTGGCGCTCACCGGCGCCGTTCGGGCCGATCTGCCTGACGAGGACGCCGAGCGTCTGGCCAGTCAGATCGCGGCCTGCTTGGAAGCTCGCGGCGGCGAAGTTTCGGCCCGCGCCCGGGCGGCCGACCTGGGCCGTACCTATCTTGGCCTCAGCGCCACTGGACGCCATCGTTTCCTGCGCCTGCTGGCTGACAATTGCGGTGTCGACCGCGAGGCCCTCAAGTTGGCCACGGCGGCCCTACAGGCGGCCGGGAGCGAGGCTTTCCCCGCCGCCGAAGCGAAGCTGCGGGCGGCACTGGTGCCACCGCGGGTCAAGCTTTTGACCCAGTTCAACGCACTGAGCCAGGGCGTCAAGTTTCTTGTCGACATGCGCGCCGATCTGCTGCCGTTGGCCCGCCATGACGCCGGCCTGAAGGCGCTAGACGACGATCTCAAAGGCTTGTTGGCGTCGTGGTTCGATATTGGCTTTCTCGATCTCAAGCGCATCACCTGGGAGGCTCCGGCGGCATTGTTGGAGCGCCTCATCGCCTACGAGGCCGTACACGCCATTCAGTCCTGGGAAGATCTCAAGAACAGACTGAGCTCGGATCGCCGTTGCTACGCCTTCTTTCATCCTCGCATGCCGGACGAACCCTTGATCTTCATCGAGGTGGCGCTGGTCAACGGCATGGCCGGCAATGTCCAGGAGCTACTTGACGAAGATGCCCCGGTGGGCGATGCCGAGGACGCCGATACGGCCATCTTCTATTCAATCTCCAACGCCCAAAAAGGCCTTGCCGGGGTGAGCTTCGGAAACTTTCTCATCAAGCGCGTGGTCGACGACCTGTTGCGCGAGCTGCCGGGCCTCAAGCGCTTTGCCACGCTGTCGCCGATCCCGGGTTTTCGGCGCTGGCTGGAGAGCGCTGCAACGGCCGGCGACATTGAATTCAGGGCCGCCGAGGAACGCAGCTTCATGGCCTTGACCGGGACCGACAATGCGGCCACCGCTCTGGCGGTGTTGCTGGCCCGGCCCAACTGGCCCGACGACGCCGACGCGGTGCGGGCTTTGCAGCCCTTGTTGCTGCGCTGCGCCGCGCGCTACCTGCTGGAGGAAAAGCAGGGTGGCGCGGCGCTTGACCGGGTGGCGCACTTCCATCTCAGCAACGGCGCCCGAGTGGAACACCTCAACTGGCTGGGCAATGCCTCTCCCGAGGGCTTGAAGCAGTCGGCCGGATTGATGGTCAACTACCGCTACAAACTGGCTGATATCGAGACCAACCACGAAGCCTATTCGACCGACGGCACCGTCGTGGCGGTGCCGGCGGTGCGCAATTTGCTGAAATAATCCATTGCCTGGCAAGACCGATCCTGGCTCGCCCAAGGGCCGTCGCGTTAGCGCTGGCAATGGCGAATTCTTGTGTGATATAGAGGGTGGCCTTTCCGCAGGAGGTGGAGCTGACGCATCCCTGGAACAGCCAGATGCGGCTGTGGTGGAACCGGTAGACACGCATGCCTTAGGAGCATGTGCCTTCGGGCGTGGGGGTTCGAGTCCCTCCAGCCGCACCAGGATGGTCCATAAGTCCGCAATACCGCCAACCGGAGCACGCCGTTCGGCGACCTTAGTCATCCAACAATCCGATATTCCAACGAGAGCTTGATGCAGGTAACACAGACCAGTGCCGACGGACTAAAGCGTGAGTTCGCGGTCGTTGTCGAAGCGGCCGAGATCGAAACCAAGATCGCCGCCCGGTTGGAGCAATTGGCCACCACCACCCAGATGCCCGGATTCCGCCCGGGCAAGGTGCCGGTCGGGTTGATGCGCCAGAAATACGGCGATGCGGTGACCGGTGAAGTGCTTGAGGATACGGTCAATCTGGGCACCCAGCAGGCCATGTCCGAGAATGAACTAAAACCGGCCCTGCAGCCGCAGATCGAAATCACCAAATTTGAACCGGGCAGCGATCTCGTGTACACCATCGCGGTCGAGGTGCTGCCCGAAATCGAAGCTTCCGACTTCTCAAAGCTCAAGCTCGAACGCCTCAAGGCCGAGCCCAGCGAAGAAGAGGTTACAGCGGCCATCGACCGCCTGGCTCAGGCGCAACGCGTCTACACCGAAGAGGTGGGGAGGGTGGCTGCCGACGGCGACGCCACGGTGATCGATTTTGCCGGCTCCATAGATGGCGAACTCTTCGAAGGCGGCAGCGGCGAGGATCACGAGCTGGTGCTGGGCAGCCAGTCCTTCATCCCCGGCTTCGAGAATCAGTTGGTCGGTACCAAGGCGGGCGACGAGATCAGCGTCAAGGTCGATTTTCCCGACGACTATCCGGCAGAGCATCTAAAGGGCAAGGCGGCTGTTTTCGAAACCACCGTCAAGGCGGTCAAGGTGTGCGAGGAGATGGCGCTCGACGATGCTTTCGCCCAGCGCCTCGGCCTGGAGAATCTGGAAGGCCTGCAAAAGGCCATGCGCGATCAGATCGGTAACGACTACGATGGCGCCTCGCGTGAGCGCCTCAAGCGCAGCCTGCTCGACGCCCTGGCCGGCAGCCACGACTTCGAGGTGCCGCCGGGCATGGTGTCGGCCGAGCTCGATGCCATCTGGCAAGCCTTCGGCGAACAGACCGCGGAAGCCGCCCAGCAGGGCCAGAGCCCCGAGGAAGCCGACGAGGTGCCGAGCGAGGACGAGATCAAGGAACGCTACGGTACGGTGGCCGAGCGGCGGGTGCGGCTGGGCTTGTTGCTGTCCGAGGTCGGCCAGCGCAACAACATCGAGGTCCACCCCGAGGAGGTCAACCAGGCCATCGCCGCCCAGGCCAGGCGTTTTCCCGGCCAGGAACGACAGGTCATCGAGTACTTCCAGAAAGACGCCCAGGCCCAGGCCCAGTTGCGGGCACCGATCTTCGAAGACAAGGTCATCGATTTCATCCTCGAATTGGCCGAGGTCGAGGACCGCCTGGTGCCGGTCGAGGAATTGATGCGCGAGCCCGAGGACGAGTTGGCGGCTGGGATCGACGGGGACGAGAAAGAGAAGAAGCCGGCGAAGAAATCCGCCAAGAAGCCCGCCAAGGCCGAGGCCGAGGACGAAGCCGCCAGCGAGGCCAAGTCCAAAGCGAAGCCCAAGGCTAAGGCCAAGCCCAAGCCAAAAACCAAGGCCAAGACCAAAGACGAAACCGCGGCCCAGGATTAGCAGCGGGACGCCCGCCCAAGGAGCGAAGCAAAACGACATGAGTGACATCCGGATGCAGACCCTGGTGCCCATGGTGGTCGAGCAAACCAACCGTGGTGAACGGGCCTACGACATCTATTCGCGCCTGCTTAAGGAGCGAATCATCTTCCTTAGCGGCCCCGTCGATGATCACGTGGCCAGCGTGGTGACGGCGCAATTCCTTTTTCTCGAGGCCGAGAACCCACAAAAGGACATCGCCCTTTACATCAATTCGCCGGGTGGCATCGTCTCATCTGGGTTGGCTATCTACGATACCATGCAATACATCCGGCCCGACGTCTCGACGCTGTGCTTCGGCCAGGCGGCCTCGATGGGTTCGTTGCTGTTGGCGGCCGGGACCGAGGAAAAACGTTTCGCGTTGCCCAATGCGCGCATCATGGTGCACCAGCCCTCGGGCGGCGCCCAGGGCCAGGCCACCGATATCGAGATCCAGGCCCGCGAGATCCTGGCCCAGCGCGAGCGCCTCAACCAAATCTACGTGCGTCACACTGGCCAACCGCTGGAGAGTATCGAAAGCGCCATGGATCGCGATACCTTCATGACCCCCGATGCGGCCAAGGAATTTGGCCTGGTCGACGACATCGTGAGCAACCGGCCGGTGTTCGATGAAGACGACGACAACGGCGCCACGCCGACAAGCGGCGACGACGGCTAGGCCGCGTCGTCGTTAACGAAATCTTGATTGGCAGGCGGCGACAATGATACCCAGTGTCAAGATAGGGGTTGGTATCTGCCTCGATCCTCAATATTTGGCGTTGTGGCGGGCAGGGTTGAGTGGCTAACATGATCTCGACCATGGGGCTGCCGGTCCGGCCAAGGCAAGAGGCATAGCGACGGGGACGTCATGAGCAAATCCGGTAACAACGATTCGAAGAACACGCTCTACTGTTCCTTCTGCGGTAAGAGCCAGCATGAGGTGCGCAAACTGATTGCCGGTCCCACGGTGTTCATTTGCGACGAGTGCGTAGAGCTCTGCATGGATATCATCCGCGAGGAGCATAAAAGCGCACTGGTCAAGACCCGTGACGGGGTGCCGACGCCGGCTGACATTTGCTCCATCCTGGCCGATTACGTGATCGGGCAGGAACACGCCAAGCGCGTGCTCTCGGTGGCTGTGCACAATCACTACAAGCGCCTCAACCACGGCAGCAAGTCGAATGACGTCGAGCTGGCCAAATCGAACATCCTGCTGATCGGCCCCACCGGCTGTGGCAAGACCTTGCTGGCCCAGACTCTCGCCCGCATTCTCGACGTGCCCTTCACCATGGCTGATGCCACCACTCTGACCGAGGCCGGTTATGTCGGCGAGGATGTCGAAAACATCATCCTCAAGCTCTTGCAGGCCGCCGACTACAACGTCGAACGCGCCCAGCGCGGCATCGTCTACATCGACGAAGTCGACAAGATCAGCCGCAAGTCCGACAATCCCTCGATTACCCGCGACGTTTCGGGCGAGGGCGTGCAGCAGGAGTTGCTCAAGATCATGGAAGGCACCGTCGCCTCGGTGCCGCCCCAGGGCGGGCGCAAGCACCCGCAGCAGGAATTCCTGCAAGTCGACACCACCAACATCCTATTCATCTGCGGCGGCGCCTTTTCAGGTCTGGAGAAGATCATTTCGGTCCGCGGCCAGGGCAGCTCGATCGGTTTCGGTGCGGACGTGCGCTCGGTCGACGAACGACAGACCGGCGAAATCCTCAAGGACGTGGAGCCCGAGGATCTTTTGAAGTTCGGCCTGATTCCGGAATTCGTCGGCCGTCTACCGGTGCTGGCGACGCTCTCGGACCTCGACGAAAAATCGCTGGTCGAAATCCTCGACAAGCCCAAGAACGCTTTGGTTAAGCAGTATCAGAGGCTGTTCGAGATGGAGGACGTCAGCCTGACCTTCTCCGACGATGCGCTGTCTTCGATCGCCAAGAAGGCGATCAACCGCAAGACGGGAGCCCGCGGCCTGCGTTCGATCATGGAGAACATCCTGCTCGACACCATGTTCGAACTGCCCAGCTTTAGTTCGGTCGAAGAAGTGGTAATCAATTCCGAAGTCGTGGAAGGTCGGGCTCAGCCGTTGCATATCCTGGCCGACCGCCACGAAGACCTGGAGACCAGTGCCTGAGTCCAAGCTCAAACTCAAGCTCAAGTCTTAAAGTGGAACGCCGCCAATGCCACTTCTTGCGAAGTCGCCGCATCGCCCCATTTTAGTTTGACGGTAGACCAGGCAATCGCCTGAGCAACGTCGTGCCGCCAAAGTCATCGCCGCCCTGGAGTACGTAGCACCATGATTGAAACCCCGGAAACCGCAGGAACCAACACCTTCGCCGTGTTGCCGTTGCGCGACATCGTTGTCTTTCCGCATATGATCGTGCCGCTCTTCGTGGGTCGCGACAAATCCGTGCGGGCGCTGGAACATGTCATGATGGATGACAGCCAGATCCTGTTGGTGGCTCAGAAGAACGCCAGCCAGGATGATCCCGAGGCCGACGACATCTACCGCGTGGGAACGCTGGGTTCGGTGCTGCAACTGCTCAAGCTGCCCGACGGCACCGTCAAGGTGCTGGTCGAGGGCAACACCCGGGCTCGCATCGAGCGTTTCACCGAGAACGCCGACTTTTTCCAGGCCCATGCCGAGGTGCAGATCGATGCCGATGATGACGCCCGCGAGCTCGAGGCTCTGGCGCGCTCGGTGACGGCGCAGTTCGAACAATACGTAAAGCTCAACAAGAAGATCCCGCCCGAGGTCCTGGTTTCGCTCAACCAGATCGACCAGCCCAGCAAATTGGCCGACACCGTGGCTTCCCACCTGCAGCTCAAGATTTCGGAGAAGCAGGAGCTTCTGGAGATCGAGGGCATTACCGAACGGCTCGAGCGGGCCTACTCGCTGATGGAAGGCGAGATCGGCGTCATGCAGGTCGAGAAGAAGATCCGCGGCCGCGTCAAGCGCCAGATGGAGCGCACCCAGCGTGAGTACTATCTCAACGAACAGCTCAAGGCGATCCAGAAAGAGCTGGGCGAGGGCGAAGACGGCCGCGACGACGTGGGTGAACTCGAGGAGCGCATCGAGAAGACCAAGTTCAGCAAGGAGGCCCGCGAAAAGGCCACGGCCGAACTCAAGAAACTGCGCAACATGAGCCCCATGTCGGCCGAGGCCACGGTGGTACGCAATTACCTCGACTGGCTGCTCAATATTCCCTGGAAGAAGCGTAGCCGAATCAAAAAAGACATCAACTATGCCCAGCAAGTGCTGGACGAGGATCACTTCGGGCTGGAGAAGGTCAAGGAGCGCATCCTCGAGTACCTGGCGGTGCAGCAGCGTACCAACAAGATGAAAGGCCCGATCATCTGCCTGGTCGGCGCTCCCGGCGTCGGCAAAACCTCGCTAGGGAAGTCGATCGCCCGTGCCACCGGACGCAATTTCGTGCGCATGTCGCTAGGCGGCGTGCGCGACGAGGCCGAGATCCGAGGGCATCGCCGTACCTACATCGGCTCCATGCCGGGCAAGATCATCCAGTCGATGAAGAAGGCCAAGACGTCGAACCCGCTGATCATGCTCGACGAGGTCGACAAGCTGGGTGCCGATTTCCGTGGCGATCCCTCGTCGGCGCTGCTCGAGGTGCTGGATCCGGAGCAGAACTTCACCTTCAACGACCACTATCTCGAGGTCGACTACGACCTCTCGGAGGTCATGTTCATCACCACCGCCAACACCCTGCGCATTCCGCCGGCACTGCTGGATCGTATGGAAGTGATTCGCATTTCCGGCTACACCGAGGACGAAAAGGTCGAGATCGCCTGCCAGCATCTGATTCCAAAGCAGGTCGAAGCCCATGGCCTCAAGGATCAGGAGTGGGGCATTTCGAACGAAGCGCTGAAGGGCGTGATCCGCCTTTACACGCGCGAAGCCGGAGTGCGCAACCTCGAGCGCGAGTTGGCCAGCCTGACACGCAAGGCCATCAAGGACATCCTGCAGAACGGCAGCGAAAAGATCCGCGTCACCATGCGCAATCTGGAAAAATGGCTGGGCGTGCCGCGCTACCGCTTCGGCGAGGTCGAGGAGGAAAATCAGATCGGTATGACCACCGGCCTGGCTTGGACCGAGGTCGGCGGTGAGCTGCTGACCATCGAGGCGGTAAAGCTGCCGGGCAAGGGCAAGATGTTGATCACCGGTAAGCTGGGTGACGTCATGCAGGAATCAGCCCAGGCGGCATCCAGCTACGTGCGCTCGCGCTGTGTCGACTTCGGCGTCAGGCCCGAGATCTTCGAGAAGTGGGACATCCACGTTCATGTGCCTGAGGGCGCCACGCCCAAGGACGGCCCCTCAGCCGGTGTCGCCATGATCACCTCGATCGTTTCGATGCTGACGCAGAATCCAGTGCGCAAGGAAATCGCCATGACCGGCGAGATGACTTTACGCGGCCGCGTGCTGCCGATCGGTGGCCTCAAGGAGAAGCTGCTGGCGGCGCTCAGGGGCGGCATCAAGACCGTGCTGATCCCCAAGGAGAACGAGAAGGACTTGGCCGAGATTCCCGATAACGTCAAGCGGGGCCTAGAAATTATTCCGGTCGCCGTGGTCGATGAAGTCCTCGCTCAGGCCCTGGTCGAGCCCTTGGTATCCATGGATTGGCCGGACGAAGACGACGTGCGTAAAGTTGGTGGCAAGGACGGCGACGCCACCGAAGTCGTGCGCGATGGCCTCGTGACCCACTGACCACCGGTCCCCCAGGGGATAACTTTGGGGACAAAAAAAAAGGGGAGAAAACCTGGGTGTCGTGAGGTTTTACCCTTTGACGGGTTGCAACCTCCGTTCTAGACTTTGCGCTGCCTATCTGGTCGACAACTAGAACACGTCCATCCTGGATTTATCCATTGATCGACATTTTACGGAGGGGGCCCAATCGTGAACAAGAACGATCTCGTGGCGAGCGTTGCCGGTGCAGCCGAACTGTCCAAAGCGGACGCAGCGAAGGCTGTTGACTGCGTCTTCGAAACAATCACCAACTCGCTCGCCAATGCCGGTGAGGTACGCCTCGTCGGGTTTGGCACATTCAGCGTGGCACGGCGTCGTGCCTCAGAAGGCCGCAATCCTCGGACCGGTGAGAAGATTCAAATCCCGGCGTCCAACCAGCCCAAATTCAAAGCTGGTAAGGCATTGAAGGACGCGGTCAACTAACAAGCTTCCGCTTGCGGGGCTTAACTGCCGGCCGCCCTGGGGCGGCCGGACTTGTTTGATGGCCCGGCGCCGGCCGGCCCGGGCCAGAATTGGCAAGGGCGATTAGCTCAGTTGGGAGAGCATCTCGTTTACACCGAGGAGGTCGGCGGTTCGAGCCCGTCATCGCCCACCAAGCCGCGTCCAGGATCAATCCCAGCTATTCCCAGGCAAACACCGGTTGCTCGTAGTGGGCGACGCGGATGACCCGGCCGTTCAGCGCGACCTCGCGGAACTGGTAGAGATAGGCGGCGCTGGGGGCGTTGAGATGGCGTTCGGCAAGCGGCATGCGCAGCACTGGCCGGTCGCTTTCCGGGATGTCTACGAATTCGGGCGAATCGTCGCGCATCAACTCGGCCAGCGGGATGGGGTAGACGCGCACCACTTCGTCAGGATTGAGGTCGAAGCTGACCTCGTCGATCCAAACCACGATGGGCGTGATCAGATAACCCGATCGTGTCGGGTAGTCGTCGAGAACACCGAGTACATTCTGGCTGCCGGGCTTCAATCCCACCTCTTCCTCGAGTTCACGGAGCGCACCGGCCACGGCTTCTTCGTTGCCGTCCAGACGGCCGCCGGGTAGCGCCCATTGGCCGGAATGGCTGCGCAGCTGGCTCGATCGCCGGGTCAGCAGGAAGGCTGCGTTGCCGCTGCCGTCGTCGAGTACGGTGATGGCCACGGCGGCGCCCTTGAGGCCGGCGGCGGGCCGGCTCAGGCGCTCGAAGCCGGCCAGGTTGGCGGCGATTTTGGCCCGCAAGTCAGCGTCGTGCCGGATCTGCCGGCCCTCTGAATGGGGGAATGCTGAAAATGGCATGGCCGGGGACAATAACGTAAACCGAAGAGGGCAGCCACTCGGTGCCGGAAGTTCGTGGGCGCCGTGACAGAGGCAGTACGAGGAGACTTACTGTTTCCGGCCCCTGGTCACAGGAGCGAAAGCTGGGTCACCTCGTCAAGCCTTATGATTCCATTTATGAGCCAGGTGTTTGGGTGACGAGAGTGCGTCCCCATCGCAAGGAGCATGCCTTTTTTAGGATATTCCTGGCCAAATACCTCGTCCATGCGATCGAGGGCTTGAGACTCTCCGTAGGCCTTGCTCCATTTGTAGAAAGTTGCCTCGATCTCCCAGTCCTGACACGTTCCTTCGCGTGACCCGTCTTCGGATTCGTAACGGTACTTGAATCGATAGGGCGCTGGGGAATAGGGAATGAGGGGTTTTGTCTTAAAGAGATCTGGCTGGGCATGTAGGTCGTTGAACTTGGCTTTTTCCGTCGCGAGTTCTTCGTCCGACTTCCTTTCATACCTGAACTCGAGGATCCTCGCCTTGAGCAAAGCAAAGCTGCGGCCTGCCTCGCGTTCTCTATCGAGGGCAGTGACAATGAGATTGGCCAGGAAGGCTTCTCGTTCAGCGTGTTTCAGCTTACCGACAATCGTTAGGGTGTCCTGATCAACACGACGGGACTCGATCCGGGAATCGTCCCTGGGTCGACGCCAGCGAAAGCGTATCCGGTCCCAACGCCCAAATTTCTGGCCATCTTCGAGATATCTGAAGGATACCGGATAGAGGCGAAGCCAATTGCCATAGAGGTCGATTGCTGCGCAGCAGACGGTTTCGCCATGTATCGTGCCAACTTGAGGTGCGGCCTTGACGAGAACGACTTCCTCAGTCTCATCCGATTGCGAGGACTCCATGGTCATGGGGCGAAATAGCCTTCCGGCGGCGTCGGGCGTGGCCTGCCCCCCGAAAACTGGTCCAGCCCGGATGTTAGGATTGGGTTGGCTTG
>PVBE011722137.1_pt1 | contig 21095 bp, 18 predicted proteins | sample 1631181 | NCBI WGS metagenome assembly PVBE01 (sample SAMN08397723, study PRJNA350692) | Marine metagenome, whole genome shotgun sequencing project. | isolation source: water | place: Pacific Ocean | collected 2012-04 | reverse complement strand
TTCAACATCAACCGGATCTTCGGCAACAAATCCCGGGTCGGAGACTTCGATACCGATTCCCACCTCGTCAACGCCTCCTATACAGGGCTGTCCTTCGGCACTATCACGGCATACGGGTACCTGCTCGATATCCGCGACTCGACAACACTGTCTTCCCAGTCCTACGGCGCGCGATTCAGCGGCGGCTACAAGCTGAACGACAATTTCCGTGCGATCTACGCGGCCGAGTTCGCGAGTCAGACCGATTACGCCGACAACCCATCCACTTTCAGCGAAAACTACTATCTGGTGGAGCCCGGCATTAAGTTCAGCAGTCTCACCGCCAAGATCGGCTACGAAGTCCTTAGTGGCGACGGCACGGATGCCTTTCAAACCCCGCTCGCGACCGGGCATGCCTTCAACGGCATCACCGACAAGTTCCTGACCACGCCGGATGACGGGTTGGAAGATATCTACGTCAAGGCGGCCTATAGCTTCGCAAAGGTTCCGTTGGTCGAAAAGATCAGCCTCGCCGCCGCCTATCACGATTTCGAAGCCGACCGGGGCGGCGCCGATTACGGCTCGGAGTGGAGCACCTAGGTGGCGATCAAGATCAACCGCATGTTCGATCTTTCGCTCGAATACGCGGACTATCGCGCGGACACGTTCTCGGCCGACACGCAGAAATTCTGGACCACGGTGCACTTCAAGTATTGATCCGGGCGCGCCGTATCGGGTTGATCGGCCCGTCGTTCATTGAAACAATCAACGCCGGCAAGACGGCACGAGCGCACGCACGCGGGAGGCGACCATCGACCTCGGGATCAGCGGCGAGACCGCACTCGTCATGGGCGGCACGCAGGGCTTGGCGCTGGCCTGCGCTCGGAGCCTGGTCAAGGCCGGCGTGCGGGCGGTCGTTAACGGACGCGATGGGAAGCGGGGCCAGGCGGCGGCCGAGAGCCTGGGCGGCGAGACCGAGTTCGTCCAGGGCGACGCCTCGATCGCCGAGGAGCGCGGCCGCGTCTTCGACGCCGCCAGGACGATCGGCCGGCCGGTCACCATCCTGGTGACCAACGCCGGCGGGCCGCCGACGGGTCGGTTCGCCGAGCACGACCACGACGCCTGGCTGGCCGCGATCGAGACCAACATGCTATCCGCCATCGACATGGCGCGGCGCTGCCTGCCCGACATGATCGAGGCGGGTTTCGGACGCATCGTCAACATCACCTCGTTCGCGGTGCGCGAGCCCTATCCCAACCTTGTGCTTGCCAACAGTGTGCGCGCCGGCCTGCACGGCGCCATGTCGACCCTGGCGCGCGAGGTGGCGAGCCACGGCATCACGGTCAACAATTTGCTGCCGGGGCTGATGGACACACCGGCCCTGCAGCGCGTCTATCGCGCCGAGGCGTCGCGCGATAACATCGGCGAGGACGAGGTCAAGGCGCGCATGGCTGCCAGCGTTCCGGCTGGCCGCCTCGGCGAGGCCGAGGATTTCGGCCCCATATGCGCCTTCCTGTGTTCGCGCCACGCCGGCTACATCACCGCCCAGAACATCACCGTCGACGGCGGCCTCGTGCGGGGGCTGCTATGAGCCGGCGGGCGGGATCGGCGCCGAGGCCGCCATGCTGACCGGCGACATGCTGCGCCGCGCGGCCGATCGCTTTCCCGACAAGCCGGCCATCCTGTGGCAGGGCGCCGCCGTGACCTATGGCGCGTTCGAGCACCGCGCCAACCAGCTGGCCCACGCGCTGCTCGACCTCGGCCTGGCGAAGGGCGCCAAGGTCGCGATACTTGCGCGCAACCGGCCGGAATACGCCATCGCCTTCTTCGGCGTCGCCCGCACCGGATATGTCCTGGTCAACATCTCGGTGCTGTATGCGCCCGACGAGCTGGCTTTCGTGCTCGACAAGGCCGATGTCGAGGTTCTGATCTACGAAGACATTTTCGCCGACAACGTCGCCGCCGCGCGCGAGGCGGCCACGAAGCTCGACCGCCTGATCGTGATCGGCGAAGGCGACGGCGATGCGACGGCGTTCGACGATCTGCTCGACGGACTGCCGGACGGACCGCCCGGCATCGTGCTGGCCGAGGACGATCCGTTCTGCATGACCTATACCGGCGGGACCACGGGACGGCCCAAGGGGGTGCTGGTCAGCCACCGCAATCGCGCCGTCACCGCCCATACGGTGTTGGTCGAGGAGGCCATCGACGAGCGCGACGTGGTCGGGATCGTCACGCCGATGTTCCATGTCGCCGCCCTTAACATCATGTTCCAGCCGGCGATCCTGGCCGGTGCGACGACGACGCTGCTGTCGAAATGGAGTGTCGAGGATTTTACGGCCATGGCGCTGACGACCGGCATGACCGCGGCCTTCATGGTGCCGACCCAGATCTCCATGGTGGTCGACGATCCCGGTTTCGACGCGGCCAACTTCGCCGCATGGCGCAAGCTCAGCTTCGCCGGCGCGCCGATGCCCGACTGGGTGCAGCGCGACATGATGGCCAAGCTGCCGGACGTCGCGCTGACGCAGATCTACGGCCAGTCCGAGTTCGGCGTGGTCACCGTGCTGCGCCACTGGTATCTGCCGGACAGGCTCGGCTCGGTCGGCCGCCAAGCCTACAACGTCGACGTCGCGGTGGTCGACGTCGCGGGCGTACCGGTCGCACCGGGCGAGATCGGCGAGGTGGTCTCGCGCGGCGACAACGTGATGATCGAGTACTACGACGAGCCCGAACAGACGGCCGAGTTCTTCCGTAAGGGGTGGGGCTGGTCGGGCGACTTGGCGACGATCGACGAAGACGGCTTTGTCTCCCTGATCGACCGCTCGAAGGACATGATCATCTCGGGCGGCGAGAACATCTATCCGAAGGAGATCGAGGATGTCCTCTACGGCGACGCGCGCGTGGCCGAATGCGCGGTGTTCGGCGTGCCGGACGACAAGTGGGGCGAGGTTCCGGCGGCCTACGTCACCCTCAAGGCCGGCGCCCGGGCCAGCGAGGACGAGCTGGTCGCCCATTGCGCCCGCCACCTGGCGCGTTTCAAGCGCCCACGCCTGATCAAGTTCGTCGACGACTTCCCGAAGACGCCGATCGGTAAGATTCAGAAGAATTTCCTGCGCGAGCCCTACTGGCGCGACCGAGAGAGCAAGATCTGAGCCACGACGACGCGGCGACGATCGCATCGATTTTCCCGTGGCATGGGTGGCGACGCCATCTGCGACCGTCTCACGGCGCGCATCTCGACGCCGCGAGGCGAGCGCGCTCACGGTTGAGAACGGGCGCCGCGGCTTGATCGAGATTAATTTGCCGGACCGCCCGCCCACGTAGCATTGTCGTCCCGATGTCGCGCGCGAACCTTAATGAGATGGGACCGTATGCAAAAACGGGGTTTCAAGCAGCTCCTGGCGGAAGCCAACGCGGTGATCGAGACGATCTCGGTCCACGATCTCGATTATCTCCTCGATGACGACGATACGATCCTGGTCGACGTCCGCGAGACCGACGAGCGCGAGAACGACGGCATAATCCCGGGGTCGGTGCACGCGCCGCGCGGTCTGCTGGAGTTTCACGCCGATCCCGAGAGCACGAGCTACAACGCCATCCTCAATCCCGAGCGTCGCGTCGTTCTATACTGCGGCACCGGCGGCCGGTCGGCGCTGGCGGCCAAGACGCTGCTCGACATGGGCTATCCCGACGTCGCGTCGCTGGCCGGCGGTTACGCGGCCTGGCGGACGGCCCGCAACCCCTGAGACGACCCGCCGTCGGTTATCCAGATTACATATCGGAGAAATCGGGCTTCCGCTTGTCCAGGAACGACTCGATGCCGTGCTTGAACTCGGGCCCCGGGCGCAGCTTCTCGAACGCCTGGCCCTCGAGATCGAAGCCGGTGCTGATCGGCGATTCGTAGGTGCAGTTCAGGACGCGCTTGAGCGTCGTGAGCGCCAGCGACGGCCGCGCCGCCAGATCGTCGACCCACCGTGAAATCGCCTCGTCAAGCCCGCCGTCGGGCACGACCTCGGTGACGACGCCCCAATCGTAGCATTCGCGGGCGCCCAGGTTGCGCCCGCGCATGAGTGCTTCCTTGGCGCGGCCCAGCCCGGCGAGGCGCGCCAGGCGCTGCGTGCCGCCGCTGCCCGGAATAATTCCGAGAGTCATCTCCGGCAGGCCGAGCTTGGTGTCCTCCGTGGCGAGCCTGATGTCGCACGCCAGCGCCAGCTCGAACGGCGCCCCCATGGCATACTTTTCCATGGCAGCGATGACCGGCTTGCGGCAGCGCTCGGGCGTGCCGATGTTGCGGGCCAGGTCGGACATGTGGTCGCGCTCGACCGCGAGGAAACCCCGGATGTCGCCACCCGAGCTGTAGAGCCCGTTGGCGCCGCGGATGACGATGACGCGGATGTCGGGATCGCTGTCCATCGCCACGAGCAGGGCGGCGATCTGGGCGCGCGCATCGAAGCTGATGACGTTCATCGGCGGCCGGTCGAAAATCAGGAAGCCCGCCCCCGTCTTCTTGTTCTTCTCCCAGCGCAACCCGTCGAGATTCTCGATCAGGTCGGTGTGATCCTCAACGTGGCTCATGAAACTTCCCTCCTTTCAAGGATGTGTCCTCGCGGCCGGCGGCTCTACGCGCGCAGCCGGAAACGCTGAATCTTGCCGGACGACGTCTTCGGCAGCTCGTCGACGAATTCGACCCACCTGGGGTATTTGAACGGCGCCAGTCGGTCCCTGACGAATTGCATGATCTCTTGTTCGAGCGCCGGACCCGCCGCGATGCCGTCGCGCACGACGACCACCGCCTTCGGCTTGATGAGGCCGTTCTCGTCGGGCCATCCCGTCACCGCCGTCTCTAGCACAGATGGATGCTCGACGACGGCGGACTCGACCTCGAACGGCGAGACCCAGATGCCTCCGACCTTGAGCATGTCGCCGTGGCGGCCGTGGAAGAAGTAGTAGCCGTCGCTGTCGCGGGCGCAGGTATCGCCGGTCAGGAACCAGCCCTCGCGCATGGCGCGCGCGGTCTGTTCGGGCTTGTTCCAGTAATACCTGGCCGTGCTTTCACCCTTGATGGCGAGCTCGCCAACCTCGCCGTCGGGCAGGTCGTTGCCGTCCTCGTCGACGATGCGTCCCTCGTAGCCCGCCACGATCGGGCCGGCCGAGCCCAGCTTGACCTTGCCCGGCCGATTAGAGGTGTAGAAATGCAGCACCTCGCTCGATCCCAGGCTGTCGATGATCTCCAGGCCGGTCTTCTTTTTCCAGTTGTCGTAGATCGCCGGCGGCAGCGGCTCGCCGCCCGAAATGCACAGCTCGACGCTCGAGGTGTCGACCGTCATGCCCTGATCCATCGCCTGTAGCTGGGCGGCGTAGAGAGTCGGGACGCCGAAATAATGCGTCGGCCGGGTCGCGTTCAGCAGCTCCAGCGTGTTCTCCGCGGTCGGGCGCTCCTCGAGCAGCACCGCCGTCGCGCCGGTCCACAGCGGAAAGCTCACGCTGTTGCCGAGGCCGTAGGCGAAGAACATCTTGGGTGGCGACAGGAGCACGCTGTCGGCCGTGATGCCGCCGATTCCCACGCCATAATACTGCGACGTGTAGATCATGTCCTTGTGCTGATGAACCGAGGCCTTGGGATCGCCGGTCGAGCCCGACGAATACAGCCAGAAGCAATCGGACTCGGGGCCGGTGGGCTCCGCCTCGGCGATCGGATCGGCCGCGCCCAGCAGCTTGTCGAGGCTGAGCCAGCTATCGCGCTCGCCGTCGGCGGCGATGAGAAACTCGGCGTTCACGCCTTCTGCATCGAGCGCCGGGATCACCTCGGGGAACGCCTCGGACGAAGCGACGACCACGCGCGCCGCCGAATGGGCGAGCATGTAGGCGTAATCCGTGCTGCGCAGGAAATAGTTCACGGGTATGGGGATCGCGCCCATCTGGATCGCGCCGAGAAAACCGTAATAGAACGCGGCAACGTCCTTGACGAAGAGCATGACCCGCTCGCCCGGACGGACGCCGAGCGCCCTCAGCGCGTTGGTCATGCGGTCAGTGTTTTCGGCCGTCTCGGCGAAGCTGAGCTCGTGGTCGCGCCAGCGCGCCAGCGCCTTGTCGCCCAGACCCCGCTCGATGTGCCGCCGGGTGAAATGCCGGGCGACGTTGAACGTCTCGGAGAAGGTGAGCTTCACCGGAACGACCGTGTCGTCGACGCGAACTTCGTGATCGTTCATTGATGGCCGCCTTGGTTTCTCTTGGTATTCTAGTCGCCGAGATTGGTCGTCGCGATGATCCGTTCCGCCTCCCTCGATAGGGCCGCGCCCAGCTTCCCAATCGGGGTCTTACGCTTGCATCACCATTTCGTCCGTACAAATTTCTTATAGGGCTTCCGCCCGATCGCGGCAAGAAAATTGTACGGACACATTTTTTCGTGCGTGATAGACTCAGGCGGTCCCGATCAACCCGATCGGCCGTAATTATGGGGGACGGGAACATGGCGGTTGCGCCGCGCGAAGCGGGCAACGGAGATGACGGGCAGGATTGGGCGCGCGACGTCGGCGAGGTTTTTCGCGCGCACGATATCCAGCTCGCGACCTATGTGCCCGATGCCGGACTCGCGCGGCTGATCGATTATTGTCACGCCGACGAGACGATGACGGCGGCGATGTTGACCACCGAGGAAGAGGGTATCGGCATGATCGCCGGTGCCTGGCTGGGCGGTCAGCGCGGCGTGTTGTTGATGCAGAGCAGCGGAGTCGGCAACTGCATCAACACCCTGTCGCTGATCACCAGTTGCCGGATGCCTTTTCTCTCGATCGTGACGATGCGCGGCGAGTGGGGCGAGTTCAATCCGTGGCAGGTGGCGATGGGCCAGGCGACGCAGGCGACGCTCGAAGCCTCGGGCGTGATCGTCTATCGCGTCGACGACGCAAGCGAAATGGGCGAAACCGTCGACGCGGCGGCGCGCTTCGTCTACGACAGCACCGTCCCGGCGACGGTCTTGCTGTCGCAACGCGCGATCGGGCGCAAGCGCTGGAAATAGGGCCATGGCCGCGCGACAAGCACCCCGCCTACTCGACCGACGCCAGGTCGTCGCGCGTCTCCTGGAGGACCGGAGCGAGCTGCTCGTGGTGACCGGTCCCGGGGCACCCGCCTACGACGTCTTCGCCGCCGGCGACGATGCCCGGAATTTCTATCTGTGGGGGGCGCTCGGCAGCGCCGCCATGGTCGGCCTCGGCCTCGCGATGGCCCAGCCCGACCGCGAGGTCGCCGTGATCACCGGCGACGGCGATCTTCTGATGGGGATGGGCGGGCTCGCGACCATCGGCGTGCTGCACCCGGTCAACCTGTCGATCGTGGTGCTCGACAACGAGCGCTATGGCGAGACCGGCATGCAGCGGACCCACACGGCCCACGGCGTCGACCTGCCGGCGGTTGCCAGCGGATGCGGCTTCGCGGCTTCGCGGACGGTCGTCGACGAGGCCGGCGTCGGCCGTCTCGCGCGCCAGCTGCACGACCGGCGGGGACCGCTGCTGGCCAACGTCAAGATCGCCACCGACACCGTCGCCAGCGCCCTGCCGCCGCGCGACGGCGCCTATCTCAAGGGCCGGTTTCGCGAGGCTTTACTAGGCCAGTCCTGATTCGGTGAACGTGACGGCGGCGAGCGAGCTGTGGCATGAGGTGTGATCGAACTTGATTTCGCCCGTGCTCTTGAGCGTGGCGCTGGCGATCTCCGCCTCCTGGTACTCGAAGCCCTCCGGTAGGTTGACGCGAATGCGGTGCGGCGCGCCCGTCACCGGGTTCCTGATCGGCTCCGAGGTGGTTTCGAGCACGCCGGGCACGGCGATGCGCGCCGTCCGGCCATCGAGATCGAACTCGAAGTCGATGGGCAGAAACAACGGCTTCAGGACGTTTGGGGCGATCGTGCTGATGATCTGGAAGAACGAGCCCTCGACCTGATCCCTTCCGGACAGGATCGTCAGAAGCGCGCCGCGCTGTTCGTCGCTCGCGCGCTCGTCGACGACCGCCTGGATCGTGCCGTTGCCCTCATGCAGCGCTCCCGGCCAGTGGTAGGTGCTGACCCAGCGCAGGCCATCCAGCGTCACGTCACCGAAAGAGCCTTCGTCGATATGCATGCCGGCCATTCCCTCGCACGGGCCATGGGTCGGCGGTGCGTTGAAATCGCAGGGGCAGCCATAGGCGCAATTGCAGTTATTGACGTGCTTGCCCTTAATTCTCCACGAAATACCCGGCATTTCGACACCTCCCCAGTGTCATTTTTCTATGGCCGATCATCGCAGCCTTGGCTCACGCCGATAAAGGCCGGGCGCCCGGAACAGTCGCGCTTCTCTATCGGGCGGCTTCCTCGTCACCGGGCCGCCGGTTTGTCCCGCTGCGCTGGATGAACTCGTCGACGTTCATGACATGCGCCGTCGACACGCCGAGGATCCCGAGCGACACACGGTGCACCTCGGCCGCCGGAATCTCGCCGAACCCGATGTCGGGATAGTCGAAGGTTCCCGTGGCGTCGGAGATGAAGGCGACGCGATAGCCGTTGAACATCGCATCGCGCGCCGTGGCATGACAGCAGTTCTCGGTCGTCACGCCGGTCACCGCGACGGTCTCGATCTTCTCGGTACGCAGGATCATGTCGAGGTCGGTGCCCATGAACCCGCTGTAGCGGTGCTTCTTGATGACCGGCTCGTTCTCGGCCGGCGCGACCTCGTCATAGATCTCGATGCCGGGCTCGCCGTCGACCAGCCCGGCGCGCATCTCGATCGGCGGCCAGATCTCGCCGTATAGCCCCATGTCGGAGCCGTCGCGCCGATGCACATGGGTGGTGTAGATCACGCGCATGCCGGTCTCGCGGGCATGGCCGAGCAGCTGCTGCAGTTTGGGAATGATCTCGCGACCCATCGGAGTATCCATCGGCGCCCCCTCGGCGACGAAGTCGTTCTCCATGTCCACCACGATGACCGCGGTGCTTTTCGGATCGATATTGTCGAGAACGATTGGCATGAGTGTTTCCTCCCTCAAGATCCGGCGTGGTAGCGCCGGGTGGTCAATTGACCGCCGTTACGCGTAACCGGGTGGCGGCACGAAACCATGATACTCCTTTTCCAGCAGGCGGGCGAACTGGAGGCAGGTCCGGTCGCCGTATTCCGGCCCGACGATCTGCACCGCGGCCGGCCGGCCGTCCTCGGTGAAGCCGATCGGCGCCGCCGTCGACGGCAGGTAGGACTGGCAGGTAAGACCGGCCCAGAACAGCAGGCTGTTGAACGTCACCTCCTTGCCGTTGACGATCACGCGGCGCTCATAGGGCGGCGTGTGGTCATGCGGGAAGGCCGCCGTCGAGATCGCCGGGCACAGCAGCAGGTCATAATCGCCGAAGAATTCATGCCATTTCCAGCGCATGCGCTGGCGCGCCTCGTCGAGCCTGATCCAGTCGCGGTGTGACAGCGTGTTTCCGCGCAGCATCCGCGCCTGTTTGGTGTCGGCGTCCGCCGGCAGGGCGTCGAGGGCTTCGCGAAACTGCTTCTGCGTCTCGTCGGGAAGCCCGCCCGAGGTAGCCGAGCGGAGCAGGATATCGAAGGTCCGGCTGGCGTCGTCGATGTCGATGTCGGGCCGCGCCGTGTCGCTGATCGCGGCCTTCCGGCCAGCCAGGAAGTCGGCAAGCTTCTGCAATTGCTCGCGCACGCCGTCCTCGACCGGAGAGACTGGATGGTCGACGATAATTCCGACCTTGTAGTCGCCGAGCCGCTTCTTGCGCGGCGGCGGCAGCGCGAGCCGGGAGCCTCTCGCCTCGATCTCGTCCGGGCCGGCCATGATCCCGAGGCCGAGGATGAGGTCGTCGACGCCGCGGGCGAGCGGGCCGATGGCCAGTATGTCGAGGGCGCGGACGGCGTCGTTGGGCGCATGGCCCTTGGTCGGGCAGATACCGAAGGTGGGCTTGTGCCCGTACACCCCGCTGAACGCCGCCGGGTTGCGGATCGAGCCGGCGATGTCGCTGCCCATCTCGATGCCGGTGAGACCGGCGGCGAGCGCCGCCGAGGCGCCGCCCGAGGAGCCGCCTGGCGTCAACGCCAGGTTCCACGGGTTGTTGGTGGTGCCGTAGATGGCGTTGAAGCTCTGCGCGTCGGCGAGCCAGATCGGCACGTTGGTCTTGCCGAACACGACCGCGCCGGCGTCGAGCCAGCGATCGACCGCGAGCGCGTTGGCGCGCGCGATGTTGTCCTTGAACTCCGGGACGCCCCATGTCGTGGGCAAGCCCTCAACGTCGAAGGCTTCCTTGACCGTCATGGGAACGCCGTGCAGCGGCCCCCAGATCTCGCCCTTCGCCAGCGCGCGGTCGGCGGCCTCGGCGCGACGCCGCGCCTTCGGAATGTCGGTGACGATGATGGCGTTGAGCGCCGGGTTGTGGCGCTCGACCCGCGCCAGGTAATGATCGAGGAGCTCGACGCAGCCGATCTTGCCACGGCGGATCAGGCCGGCCAGGCGCTTGGCCGGCAAGAAGGCGATATCGGTCATGTGTTTCCTCCCCTTGGTCGATTCAGGTATCCAGCGTGTGTTCGACCTCCCAGCGCGACAGACTGGTGGAGTAGCTCCGCCATTCCTCGAGCTTGAGCTTGACGTAGCTGCCGACCAGCTCGTCGCCGAGACCGTGGCGCGCGGTCTTGCTCTTGTCGAACAGGCGGAGCGCGTCGAGCAGGTTGAGCGGCAGACGCTTGATGCGCCGCAGCCTGTCGCCTTCGGTGTACATGTTGATGTCGAGCCGCTTGCCGGGGTCGCGCGCATTCTCGATACCGTCGAGACCGCTGGCCAGCACGCCGGCCTGCAGCAGATACGGGTTGGCCGCGCCGTCCATCAGGCGCAGCTCGAATCGCCCCTCGTCCGGGATGCGGACCATGTGGGTGCGGTTGTTGCCCGAATAGCTGATCGTGTTTGGCGACCAGGTGGCGCCGGAAAGCGTCACCGTCGCGTCGATGCGCATATAGCTGTTGACCGTCGGATTGAAGATGGCGCACATCGCATCGGCGTTGTGCAGCACGCCGCCGAGGAAGCTGTAGCCGAGCTTGGAGATGCCGAGCTCGCCTGCGGGATCGTGGAACAGGTTCTCGCCCCCGGCCTCGTCCCACAGGGATACGTGGCAGTGGCAGCCGTTGCCCGTGAGGTTGGGGAACGGCTTCGGCATGAAGGTGGCGCGCAGATCGTGTTTCTCGGCGATCGACTTGACCATGTACTTGAAGAAGGCGTGGCGGTCGGCGGTGACCAGCGCGTCGGCGTATTCCCAGTTCATCTCGAACTGGCCGTTGGCGTCCTCGTGGTCGTTCTGATAGGGGTTCCAGCCCAGCGCGATCATCGCATCGCAGATCTCGCTGATCACGTCATAGCGCCGCATCAGCGCCATCTGGTCGTAGCACGGCTTCTCCTGGATATCGCGCCCGTCCGAGATCTCCGCTCCGTCGGCCGAAATAAGAAAGAACTCGCATTCGACGCCGGTCTTCATGCGTTGGCCCTGTTTGGCGGCGCGCGCGACCTGGCGTTTCAGCGCCACGCGCGGCGAGGCCTCGACCTCCTTGCCGTCCATCCACAGATCGGAGGCGAGCCAGGCCACCTCGGGCTTCCACGGCAATTGGATCAGGCTGTCCGGGTCGGGGATCGCGAACATGTCGGGGTGCGCCGGCGTCATGTCGAGCCAGGCGGCGAACCCGGCGAACCCGGCGCCGTCCTTCTGCATCCCGCCGATGGCGCGCGCCGGCACCAGCTTGGCGCGCAGAACCCCGAACAGGTCGACGAAGCTGATGAGGAAATACTCGATCTTGCGCTCTTCGGCGATCTTCGCCAGATCAACGCTCATATCCGATTGCCTCCCAATTTATTTCGTGCCGCGCTCGCGGACGCCCGCCAGCGGGATACCGGTCGCTTCCGCCGTCGCCAGCGTGAGCGCGCGCATATCCTCCGGCTCCAGATTATGAAGGTTCGTCTTGCCGGTGCAACGCGCCATCATCGTGCTTTCGGACACGCTCGCCTTGACGAGATTGCCGACCGCGAGCGCGCGATCCTCGTCGCTGAATTCGGATGAAAAGCGCATTCCCCCATCGCCGCCGATCTCGCCGCCCGTCGCAAGGCCGATCGGCACACCATAAACCACGGCGACGCACCCGAGGGCGATGATCTTGGCCGCATCGGTGCCGGAACGCAGGCCGCCGAAATAGATCAGGTCGATCTCCTCCTCGCGGTCTAGGCGGCGCAGGATCCGGATAGCGTCGCGCAGGATCGTCAGGTCCGGGGCACTAGCCAACTCGGGCCACGGCGCGCCCAGGCCGCCGCTGCCGTCGAGCAGCATCACGTCGAAGCCGTCGTCCAGCGCGTGCGGGATCGCGTCCTCGAGGATCGCGGGTGACGATACGACCAGCCCCTGGAGCCGGTCGCCTCGCGGGTGCGCCGCTGTAACCGGCCGAAACCGATCGCCGAGCACATGGAGATGCGCAACCGCTTCCGGGTCGGGAAGAGCCGTGTCCGACGGCAGGAGTTGCAGCCACGGCACCGAGCCGCCGATCGGGGCCAGTCCGAGATAGCCCGCCTGGCTTTCGGCCAAGCCACGTCGGACGCCGGCGCGTACCTCGTCCGGCGCATCGTCGAAGCCGGTGACCAGGAACGGCTGCGCCAGCGCCAGCTTGCCGCCGAGCAGCGCACCGGCCTCGCAGGCCTCGCGATACGGATCGATGACCAGCCGCGACAGGTTCGCCGGCAGGAATGCCAAGTCGTCGAGGCTGGCCGGCCGGTCCGCGGGGAATGGGTCGTCCCGCGATATCAGCCGTTTGGCCAGCATCGTCCTGTTCCTCAAATGATCGCGCGGGTCGGTGCGCGCCATCGAGAAGATGTCCTCGCGGTGGTGCACCGAGTAGTCGGTGGCGCCGGTCTCGGCGTCGCAGCGATAGCAGCGCGCCGCCTCGGCCTTCGCCGCCTCGGGGTCATAGGTCGATTCGATCTCCGGGAACGCCACCGGATCGTCGCCCAGGCCATGGAAGGCCGGCTCCTGGCGCGGGAACTTCTCCCACATCAGATCCTGCGCGACGGCCACGCGTCTTGTACGGTAGGGCGTGCGGTAGGGCAGCGGATCCGCGCGGCCCTCGAGGAACGCCTTGATGTAATAGGCGGCGCGCTGGCCGTGGTTCATGGCGACGACGATGGTCGAGCCGCCGAACGCGCCGTCGCCAGCCGCGAAGACCTTGGGATCGGCGGTGCGCATGGTGTCGTAATCGGCCCGCACCCGGTCGGCCGCCATCATGCCGATATCTTCCAACGCCTCGCTGGAAGCAGTCTGGCCGACCGCGGCGATGACCATGCCGCAGGGAATCTCGTGCTCGCTGCCGAGAACCGGAACCGGCCGGCGCCGTCCGTCGTCGGGATCGGGCTCTCCCGGTTCGGTGTTCAGGCATTGGAGCGCAATGCCGTCGCCGGCCGCCACGACCGCCGTCTGTTGGGTATGGTAGACGAACTCGACACCTTCCTTGACGGCGCCTTCGAGCTCGTCGCGGCGCGCCGGGATCTCGTCCGGACCACGGCGGTAGACCACCTTGACATGCTTGCAGCCGGGCAGGCGCTTGGCCACCCGGCAGGCGTCCATGGCAACGTCGCCGCCGCCGACCACCACCACGGTCTCGGGCAGCTTCGGTCGTTCGCCGCTGTTCACCTGGCGCAGGAAGGAGACGCCGTCCACCACCCGGGCATCGTCCTCGCCCGGGATGCCCATCGGCTTGCCCCACCATGCGCCGATGGCGAGGAGCACCGCGTCGTGGCGTGACTTGAGGTCCTCGAGACTCACATCGCGGCCGAGCGCGCAACCGAGATGCGTCTCGATGCCGGGGCAGCGCGCGAGCAGGCGTTCGAGATCCTCCTCGATGATGTCCGGCGGCAAGCGAAACGCCGGGATGCCCCAGACCATCATGCCGCCCAGGCGGTCGGACATCTCGTAGACGTGAACCTCGTAGCCGGCGACCGCCAGATCGTGCGCCGCGGTCAGCCCGGCCGGCCCGGAGCCGACGATGCCGATAGTCTGGTCCCGGCTCACGGCAACCGGCGGCAAATGATGATCGCGGCCGAGGCGCTCCATCACCACGCGCTTGAGATTGCGAATGGCGATGGCGCCGTCGGCGGCGGCGCGGCGGCAGGCGGGCTCGCACGGCGCGTCGCAGACCCGGCCGCAGATCGAGCTGAACGGATTGGTCGCGGTGATGGCCTCGAACGCCTCGGCCCACTTCTCCTCCCAGATGTAGCCGAGATAGGACGGCGCGTCGGTGCCCACGGGGCAGGCGACCTGGCACGGCGCCGGCACGAAGTGGCGGTCGCCGATGTCGTCGTCGAACTCGGGAGGAGCGTCCGGGGGCGTGATGCGCGCGAGGTCGTAGACGCTCATCTCAGCCCGCCTCGCGCGCCAGTTCGGCGGCGGCGCGGCGTTCGTAGGGCAGGCCCGTGATCGCCGCCGCCTCTTGGGTCAGCGCGACCAGATCGTCGCGCGAAAGCCGGCGCACGTCGGTGTGGCCGAGCCCGTGCGTGATGGCGGCGATCTGCCATCGCACGCTCTCGAGAAAACGGTGGATATTGCGCGCCTCGATCTCGGGCGCGTAGCGCTTCTCGTGCTCGGGGTCCTGGGTGGCGATGCCGGTCACGCACTGGCCGACATGGCACTGCATGCAGGAGATGCAGCCGCCGGCGATGAGAACCGAGTTGCCGAACGCCACCGCGTCGGCGCCGAGCGCCAGCGCCTTGGCGGCGTCGACGCCGTCGCGCAGCCCGCCCATCAGCACGATCTGGATCCTGTCCCGCGCGCCGATCTCGTCGAGGGCGTCGAGCGCCTCCATGATCGCGGCCAGGGTGGGGATGCCGACATATTCGAGCACTTCGGCGCTGGCTGCGCCGGTCGAGCCCTGCATGCCGTCGAGCTCGATGAAATCGAAGCCGTCCTTGACCGCGATCTTGATGTCGTCGCGCACCCGCCCGGCGCCGAGCTTGATGCTGACCGGCAAGCGGTAGCCCGTCGCCTCGCGGAGCTCCTCGATCTTGATGACCAGGTCGTCGGCGCCCAGGATATCGGGGTGCCGCGACGGCGAGCGCAGGTCGATGCCGTGGGGTATGCCGCGGATCTCGGCCAGCTCCGGCGTCACTTTCTTGGCCATGAGCTGACCGCCGAAGCCGGGCTTGGCGCCCTGCGAGATGTAGATCTCAAGCCCGTTGGCGCGCTTCATGTCGTGGATGTTCCAGCCCAGCCGTCCGCCGAGGCACTGGAAGATGAGCTGTTCGGCGGCATCGCGCTGGGCGTCCGACATGCCGCCCTCGCCGGTGTTCTCCGCGATGCCCGACAGCGTCGACGCCATGCCGACGGCCTGCTTGGTCGAGCGGCTCAGGGCGCCGTAGCTCATCGGCGCAATCATCACTGGCATCGAGAGGTCGAGCGGCTCGGCCCCGTTCAGCCCGCCGATCCGTGTCCGCATCTCGACCTTGGAGACGACGTCCTGATCGGCGCCGGCGCCCGTGAGATCCCGGCGGAAGGCGAGGTCCGAGAGATGGGGCAGCGCGCGGGCGCCGCCGTAGCCGCGGACACGGTAACGGCCGATCCGCGATTTGACGTGAATGTCTTCCTGGACCTTGGCGTTCCAGTAGTCCGAGGCGCCCGAGAAGGTGAAAAACGGGATCGAGCGCATCGGCCGTTCGCTGGTCGAGTATCTGAGCCGCTGGCCGGCATTGACGATTTTCTGGAACGAGCCGGTGAACGGAATTTCGTAGCGGTCGAGGAAGGCGCCGATGTCGTCGAGCTCGTCGGCCGGCAGATCGGTGACCATGGCATCGGAGCCGAGCACGCCAAGCTTGCCGCCGACATAGATCTCGCCCGCCGTCATGTCCTCGCCGACGCGCTCGCCGGAATCGCCCAGGATGATGATGCGGCCGCCATACATCATGTAGCCGGCCATGAAGTTGGCGTTGCCGGCGCAGCACAGCGTCCCCGCTTTCATTACCTGGCCGGCGCGCGAGCCGATATTGCCGCGCACCACCACCTCGGCACCGCGGATGGCGACGGCCGGGATGGCGCTGGCGTTGCCGCCGACCACCACCGAGCCCCGATACATGTTGTCGGCCAGGCCCCAGCCGACATTGTTGTCGATCTCGAAGCGGGCGCCGTCGGTCAGCCCGGCGCAGAAATAACCCGCCGAGCCGCGCACCCGCACCGTGATCTCGTCGGTCAGCCCGACGCCGATGTGGTGGCGCGCGTCGGGATTGACGACCTCGACGTCGTCGCCCCGGGCACCGGCCTTGCGGATGCGCTCGTTGGCCTCGGTGACGCTTATGGCGGCGAGGTCGATCGTGACCATGTGTCGTAGGTTCCAGGCAGCGGTTCGGTGGTATCGAGGGCCTGCCCCGGAAACAGCCGGTTGAGCGAAACTTCCTCGGAGGCGATGGCGATCAGCTCGTCGGTCTCGTACATCACCATCGGCTTGGCCGCGAGGCGATCCTTGGCGTAGCCGATCTCGTCCCGGTTCGAGACCAGGAACGAGAAGGTGCCGTCGAGATCGTCGATCGAGGCCTTGAGTGCATCCCTGAGCGGGACGCCCTGCGACAGCTTGTCGGCCAGGTAGACGGCGATGAGCTCGGAATCGTTGTCGGTGTTGAACTCGAACCCGCGGCGTTCGAGCCGCCGGCGCATCTTCCAGTAATTGGTGATCTGACCGTTGTGGACGATGGCGACGTCGGCGAAGCCGGTGGCCCAGAACGGGTGCGCGGCTTCGGGCTTGACGTCCGATTCGGTGGCCAGCCGCACGTGACCCAGGCCGTGGGAGCCTTCGAAGCGGCTGACGTGATAGGTGTCGTCGACGTCGTGCGCGCGGCCCACGTCCTTGACGATATCGAGGCTGGCGCCGATGGAGATGACCTTGGCGGCGTGCTCCATGGCGTAGGACAGCTTCTGGACGTCACCCTCGAAGGAAGCGGCCACGCGGTAGCTGCTGCCGATGCGCTCGTCCTCGACGATCTCGGCGCCCTCGGCCGCGAGCGCGGCGCGGATGCGGTCGATGGCTTCGGGCGCCTCGCTCGGCCCGCCGACGAAGAAGCGGAGCCGCAGCAATCCCGGCCGCGACTCGCCGTAGAGCGCGAAGCCGGTCGAATCCGGCCCCCTATGCTGGCACCCGTCGAGCATGTCGATGAGCGCCCGCCCGGCGGTGATTCCGGCGCCGCCGTTCTTGAACATGATTCCAGCGATCCCGCACATGTTTTCCGTATCCGCTCGGCCGATATCGTTATCGGGCAGTCTACCCGAAAGCCGGTCGGGCGATCAACCAACAGGAAAATTATTTTAACTGTAGGAAACTACGAGAATGGCCCTCACGTCCCCGAATCCCTCGGATAGACGATGACGGAAAGGAAGCGGATGGGTAGCGATTCGAGCTCCTCGGGCCCATGCGGCGCGTCAGCGTCGAAAAACAGCGAATCGCCCGGCTCCAACCGGTAGGTCTTGTCGGCGTGCCGGTAGCCCACGATTCCTTCGAGCATGAAGACGAATTCGATCCCGTCGTGCTGGAAGACGGGAAAGACATCGGCCTCCTCGGTCAGCGTGATGAGGTATGGCTCGACGGCGATTGGCTTGCCGATGCTGTGACCGAGGAGCTGGTACTGGTGGCCCGCCCGGGTGCCGCGCCGCTCGATCTTGAGGCCTTGGCCGGCGCGCACGTGGGTCGCGTCGCGTTCCTCCTCGAACTTGCGGAAGAAGGCGGTGACCGGGACCTGCAGCGCCGACGACAACGCGCGAAGCGTGGCGAGCGACGGTGATGTCACGCCGTTCTCGATCTTCGACAGCATGCCGGGCGAGAGCGCCGCCTGCTTGGCCAGATCGGACACTGTCATCTCGAGATTCAGGCGAAAGGCGCGAACCTCCCGGCCGATGGCGACTTCGAGAGCGAAATCCTTCCCGCCCGAAGCCGAATGCGGATCCTGAAACTCCGTTCCCTCGGTTTTCGCCATCGAGAATGTTTCCTCAGCCTTCCGAGTTCGGCATCCCCTGTATCACTTGCCGGCAAGTTCTCGAAGCACCATCGCGCCGGCCGGGCAGCCTTCGTATTCGGACATTGCCTCGTGGAGCACACCGAAAAGATAGGACGCCGATGCGTTGTCGCCCAGCAAGTGCAACGCCGGAACGGTACCGAGATCGGCGCGGACGACCACGGTGCCGAGGCACGCCACGCCAAGGCCGTGGCCACGATGCGCTGACTTATCTTGAAGTCCATCCCCGGCGAGCCGGGGGGGGCGCGGCCACTCCGGGCCGGCAGACCTCAGACGCTGTAATACATCGCGAACTCGACCGGGTGCGGCGTGTGCTCGAAGCGGTAGATCTCTTCCCATTTGAGGTCGAGATAGCCGTCGATCAGGTCGTCGGTGAACACGTCGCCCTTCTTGAGGAAGTCACGGTCGGCGTCGAGCTCGGCCACGGCCTCGCGCAAGGAGTGGCACACGGTCGGCACGTCCTCGAGCTCTTCCGGCGGCAGGTCGTAGAGGTTCTTGTCCATCGGATCGCCGGGGTCGATCTTGTTCTCGATGCCGTCGAGGCCGGCCATCAGCATCGCCGCGAAGGTAAGGTACGGGTTGGCCGAGGGATCGGGGAAGCGCACCTCGACCCGCTTGCCGTTGGGGCTGGCGGAGAACGGGATGCGGCACGCGGCCGAGCGGTTACGCGCCGAGTAGGCCAGCAGCACGGGCGCCTCGAAGCCCGGGATCAGGCGCTTGTAGCTGTTGGTCGACGGGTTGGCGAACGCGTTGATCGCCTTGGCGTGCTTGATGATACCGCCGATGTAGTGCAGCGCGGACTCCGACAGATCGGCATAACTAGATCCGGCGAACGCGGGCTTGCCGCCCTTCCAGATCGACTGATGGACGTGCATGCCCGAGCCGTTGTCGTCGATCACCGGCTTGGGCATGAAGGTTGCGGTCTTGTCGTTCTGATGGGCCACGTTGTGGACGACGTATTTGTAGATCTGGACCGCATCGGCCATCTTCAGAAGCTCGGCCGCCTTGACCCCGAGCTCGTTCTGGCTCGGCGCCACCTCGTGATGATGTTTCTCGACCTCGACACCCATGGCGGCCATCACGGTCAGCATCTCGGCCCGGATGTCGGCCAGCGAATCGACCGGCGGCACCGGGAAGTAGCCGCCCTTGACCGCCGGGCGATGGCCGATATTGCCCTTCTCGAATTCACGCGCCGCGTTGTACGGCCCCTCCTGCTCGTCGATGGCGTAGAAGGTGCTCGACATGGAGACGTCGAAGCGGACGTCGTCGAACACGAAGAACTCGAGCTCGGGGCCGAAGATCGCCGTGTCGCCGATGCCGGATGCCTTGAGATACGCCTCGGCGCGCTTGGCGGCCGAGCGCGGGTCGCGCGAATAGGCCTGGCCCGTGGTCGGTTCCAACACGTCGCAGAACAGGATCAGCGAGACCTGGGCCGAGAACGGATCGAGCACCGCCGAATCGGGGTCCGGCAGCAGGCACATGTCCGATTCCGATATGTCCTTCCAGCCCGCGATCGACGAGCCGTCGAACATGATGCCGTCGACGAAGGTATCCTCGTCGATGGTGCAGAGGGCCTGCGCGGTATGCTGCCACTTGCCGCGCGGATCGGTGAAGCGGAAGTCGACGTACTGAACGTCGTGATCCTTGATCAGCTCGAAGACTCTTTCAGTGCCGGACATGGGGGGATCTCCAGGGATGGCGAACGGACGGCCGGGTATGGGGAACGCGGCGCGGCCCCGTCCCTAGCAGATGCGCCCGTTCAGAGGCAACAGTATAAGCCGCGCGGGTTGGCATGGCGCCATGCGGCTCGGCGATACGCGGTATGATGGCGTCGAACGACGCGAGCGCGGCGCGCCGGGACGGCGGGAGGCGGGGCGCGACGATCACAGCGCCTCGGGCCCTTTCTCACCGGTGCGGATCCTGAGCGCCTCCTCGACCGCGCACACGAAGATCTTGCCGTCGCCGATGCGCCCGGTGTGGGCGGCCTGCTGGATCGCCTCGACGGCGCGATCGACCTGGCTATCCTCGAGCACCACCTCAATCTTCACCTTGGGCAGGAAATCGACCACGTACTCGGCGCCGCGGTAAAGCTCGGTATGGCCTTTTTGGCGCCCAAAGCCCTTGGCCTCGGTGACGGTCAAGCCCTTGACGCCGACTTCGTGCAGCGCCTCCTTGACCTCGTCGAGCTTGAACGGCTTGATGATGGCTTCGATCTTCTTCATCGGACGATCACCCAATGGTTCAGGCCGCGGAATACGCGGTTCGGCCCATACTACAATGCACGTTTCGTGCCAATTCGAGGATTTCGCGAAGACGCGGGAAAACCGCGAGATTCTTGTCCGGGACGAACCGGCATCCGGATACACGCTGCTCAAAAAATAAGCAATCTGTAAATTAATTGGGCATGATGGCCGCGGCTCGCCCGGACCCGGCAGAGCGGGCCGGCCGGTTGGTCGACCGGGGCGATCCGTGCTAGAGACTCGGGCGCGAGTTCGTCGCGACGGAGGGTATTCGGTGAAGCCAGGAAATTCGATCCTGTCGGGCTACGGCACGACCGTGTTCGAGGTCATGTCGCGTCTCGCCCAACAGCATCAGGCGGTCAATCTCGGCCAGGGGTTCCCCGACGGCAACGGCCCCGACGACGTGGTCGCCGCGGCGTCCGCCTATCTGCGCGATGGCGTCAACCAGTACCCGTCGATGTTCGGTATCCCCGAGCTGCGCCAAGCGGTGGCGGCGCACGCCAAGCGGTTCTACGACCTCGACGTCGACTGGCAGACCGAGGTGATGGTGACCTCGGGCGGCACCGAGGCGCTGGCGAGCGCGCTGTTCGGGCTGATCGAGCCCGGCGACGAGGTGGTCTTGATCGAGCCACTCTACGATTCCTACCTGCCGATCGTCCGCCGCGCGGGCGCCGAGGCCAAGCTGGTGCGGCTCGAGCCGCCCAAGTGGGAGCTGCCGCGCGATGCGCTCACCGAGGCGTTCTCCGACCGGACGAAACTGATCCTGGTCAACACGCCGGCCAATCCGTGCTCCAAGGTGTTCACCGCCGACGAGCTCGCCTTCATCGCTGGCCTGATGGATAAGCA
>PVBE012170075.1_pt1 | contig 21097 bp, 20 predicted proteins | sample 1631181 | NCBI WGS metagenome assembly PVBE01 (sample SAMN08397723, study PRJNA350692) | Marine metagenome, whole genome shotgun sequencing project. | isolation source: water | place: Pacific Ocean | collected 2012-04 | reverse complement strand
GGTTTTGAACCTATTTAAGTCTAACGACTTCAAAGAGGGCGTTTCCTCATTCATTGAGAAACGGGCGCCTGAATTCAAGGGAAATTAGCAGGTATTTTTGGGGAGTTTTCTGGTTTCTGTTTCATCTCAACTCCTTACGTTAGGATGAACAAAAACTCTCCTTTAAACCAGCGCTATATCTGTTCCATAGGTGTTGACGGGGTACATCATCGGTAAAACACTTGCTGTCCTGCAACTCCCACGGCAACATTTGTTTTCTGAGCCTACCTTAGCCCACATCCGTTTTCTAACTGACAAGTTGACTCCGTCTATTTGGATATAGCATTTGGTGCGGGTGGATTTTTATCCGCAAGGAGTTACTGGGTGCCCCACACTAGATACTAACAACAACCTTGCCCTCGACCTTGCCGGAGGCGATGTGTTGTATCGCTTTTAGACCATCTTCAAATTGAAATACCTGGTTGCCGACAACCTTAAGTTTTCCTTCCTTCCAATAGTTCATCAATTCAGCATGAGCTTTAGAATAAAATTCCGGTTTGAATCCTGTGGGCATGGCCCCAACGAGGGAGATATTGCCAAACAGCGTTTCCGATATATCGACACGAGCCCATTCACCACTGGCGAAACCAATGACAACGAATCGCCCTTCGAAGGCCATGGCTTTAAATACAGCTCGACCCGGTCTTCCTCCAACGGGATCAAAAGCCACATCCACACCGAGCCCATCTGTTAGCTCACGAGTACGCTGGGTGATATCTTCACTGCGATGGTCGATTACTTCATCAGCACCCAGATCACGACAAAACGCGCTTTTCTCTGGCCCACCGGCAACGGCTATAACACGCGCACCGACTGCCTTCACCAGTTGCACCGCTGCACATCCAGAACTGCCCGAGGCGCCAAGGACTACAACCGTATCATCTGCTGTTAACTTAGCACGATGAACTAAACCCACATAAGCAGTCTGATATGGGATAAAGAAACCGGCGGCTTCCTCACCACTCATGCCATCAGGGATTTCATACACTGCATGAGCTGACATCAAGCAGAACTCCGCCAGACCACCCCGCTTTGCCTGAATGAGCGTGGGCCCAAGCAGCCGCTTACCCACCATATCCTGGCTAACATTCTCCCCAACTGATACAACAACCCCCGCCGCCTCCTGGGAAGGCACGAAAGGTAATGGAGGAGTCAGCGGATACGTGTTCTTACACATAAAAACATCCGGTAAACCAAGTCCTGCCGCCTCAACCTTGATTTTCAACTGGCCCGGCCCTGCTTCAAAGGACTCAGCATTTTCCTCCAGAGCCAGCACATCAGCAGGCTCACCAACATCACTCACTCGCCATTCTCGCAAAATTGTATCCTTAAAATATTTGTCCAACTCGATGATACATCTTATTCTGACGACAAACCTAATCCACCAAGTTGTCGGTTTCAGCTTCCGGACTCATCATGTGAATTCAATCAGATACCCCACGAACAAACCTATCGCTTGTGCAAGCTACCTGTTTCGCTGAACACCCAGACAGATGCGGTTAGTTTATTCAGCACTCCACTTTGCTGACGTTCAGACCTGGTTCTATTGAGGGTCGGAACAATGTCGGCAGGATCATCTGTTTCTACTTCGTACAGGGCAAGATGTTTAAGCGGGCACTTGCCCCCCACTTCATCCACGAGTTCAAACCGCTTAGCCGTATCCCAGCCGGTTGAAGACAGCACTTCATCAAGATGCAGGTTTTCATAGTAGTCATCGAATTCAGCCTGCTTACCTTCGGTCGGTTCAGTTAGTACCAGCACAATATTTTTCATGTTTTTAGCTCCCTTAGCTCAATGCATAGCTCAGCACATAATTCAATACACTCTTCAACATTTTGCCATACACTAAACACCATGGTTTATTATTCCCGCTCACCCGGTGTAATATCATGAGCAGGATCACTGGCGACTCGATCCCATCTACCTATTCCAGCAGCAGGCGAAAGCAGATGTCAGACCACCGCATAGATGTCACCACGCTCAGCGGACTACTACTTCGAGCGTACGACCGTTGGCCTAACAACAATGCCGTCATATTTCCACCAGCCAATAGTGGTCCGGACCGCCTCACCTACAAACAACTGACTGAAAAAGCTTATGCGAGGGCACGAAGCCTCAAGGCCCTCGGGGTTCAGCGCGGAGATCACGTGGGCATCCTGATGGCAAACTGCATGGAGTATGTTGAGCTTCTGTTCGGAATCGCCCTCGTCGGTGCCGTATCCGTGCCGATGAACGCACGCTATAAAGCGCTAGAACTGGCCTACGTCACGGAGAACGCAGACCTCAAGGTTCTTTTAACTCACGATCTCATTTCTGAGTACGCCAATTTTGCTGATTTACTGGCCCAGGCGTTCCCTGATTTACCCAACCAGAGAGACCCACAAAACCTCGCCCTGCAAGGCGCACCACTGTTAAAGGCCATTGCTATTCTTAGTGATACAGCCCCCGCTGGTTTTATCAACGGCCCCACCTTCGATGAAGCCGCCTCCAAGGTCACTGATGATGAAGTGGATGCAGACCGCATTCGTGTCAGCCTACGGGACACATGCCTGATGATGTACACATCCGGCACCACGGCAAACCCGAAGGGCTGTCCGCTTTCCAACGAATCGCTTGTTCGAACCGGTATTAACATGAACAGTGAACGCTACTTCATGACGGAAAAAGATCGGTTCTGGGGTGCTCTGCCCATGTTTCATCTGTCTTCAACACTGCCGATGCTGTGTGCAATGGATGCCGGAGCAGCCTTTTTGTCAATGACACATGTCGAAGCTGGCGTTGCACTTGAAATGATGGAAAAAGAAAAGGTCTCCATAGCATTTCCCTCCTTCCCGACCGTCACAAATGAACTAATTAGTCACCCAGATTTCGCAACACGTGATCTCAGCAACCTACGCCGAGTCAATAATGTAGCGCCTCCTGATGTATTGCGAAGGTTCCAGGACGCATTCCCTCAGGCGATCCAGACAGGAGCCTATGGGCTGACAGAGGCGTCAGGCGTGGTGTCGTTCAACCACCCTGACGAATCTCTCGAGTTGCGCCTGCACAGCTGCGGCAGGCCATTTTCAGGCATGGACGCAAAAATCATCAACCCGGAGACCGGGGAAGAGCTGCCCGCCGGTGAAAGAGGCGAAATTCTGCTGCGCGGCTATGCCCTGTTTGACGGCTATTACAAATCACCGGAAAAGAACGCCGAGGCTTTCATTGATGGTTGGTTTCGCACCGGGGATCTTTGCTCGATGGACAAGGAAGGTCACATCGGTTTTCATGGTCGCATCAAGGATATGCTCAAGGTCGGCGGCGAAAATGTTGCTGCTATTGAAATCGAGTCCATGCTGGCCAATCATCCATCGGTCAAGCTTGCACAGGTCATTGGTGTGCCAGACGGCCGCCTTGTCGAAGTAGCAGCGGCCTTCATAGAATTGAACCCCGGCACCACTGCCACTGAAGATGAAATCATTGGCTTTTGCAAAGGTAAGATCGCTAGTTTCAAGATCCCCCGGCACGTGCGCTTCGTGAGCAATTGGCCCATGTCGTCTACCAAGGTGCAGAAATTTCGCCTTCTTGCGAACTTTGAAGCCGGAGGCGATGCCGCCACCTGATCAAGTCAAACTCTCGCCGACACAGGAGTTTTTCAAATAGATATATCTACAGATGAGGAGGTAATTCCATGGGACCACTGAAAGGAAAACGCGTTATTGAACTCCAGAGCATCGGACCTGGACCATTCTGCGGCATGATGCTTGCCGATATGGGTGCGGAAATTATTCGCATCGATCGGTCCAGTTCGGTAGATGGAAGTGGAAACCCGGCAGACATTCTCGCCCGCGGCCGCAAGAGTATCGGTGTCGATCTTAAAAACCCAGATGGTGTTGAAACCGTGCTCAAACTAATCGAGTCCGCTGATGTCCTGCTTGAGGGGTTCAGACCCGGCGTCACGGAACGCCTGGGCCTCGGTCCTGACGTTTGTCTCGAACGAAACCCAAAGCTTATCTATGGACGCATGACCGGCTGGGGGCAAACCGGCCCGATGGCCCTGGCTGCAGGTCACGATATCAACTACATTTCTCTCTCGGGGGCCCTCCATGCAATTGGCCCGAAGGACACCAACCCCACGCCACCCCTTAACCTTGTTGGTGACTTTGGCGGCGGCGGTATGCTGCTGGCATTTGGAATAGCTTCAGCCCTGGTAGAGACAGCTGAAACCGGCAAGGGCCAGGTAGTTGATGCGGCAATGACCGATGGCTCTGCGCTCCTGATGAATGCCATTTTTGGCATCATGAACGCCGGCAACTGGACCCATGATCGCAGTACCAACCTCTTGGATGGCGGTGCACATTTCTATGGTACCTATGAAACCAAGGACGGCAAGTACATTTCCATCGGCTCGATGGAACCGCAGTTTTATGCGTTATTGCTGGAGAAGACCGGACTGTCGAATGACCCGGACTTTGCAAAGCAAATGAGCAGAGAAGACTGGCCATCACTGCGCACCAGGCTTGAAGCCGTCTTCCTCGAAAGAACGCGCGATGAGTGGGATGAAATCATGTTGGGCTCCGATGTGTGCTACGCGCCCATCCTCCAATTTGAAGAGGCCGCAAGCAACCTTCACAACCAGGAACGGCAAACTTTCGTGGAGTCATCAGGTGTTACACAGGCTGCACCAGCACCGCGCTTTTCACGAACGCCAGCCGAATTGCCGACACCTGCTGTAGCACCGGGAAATAATACAGATGAAGTGCTGTCTTCCATGGGGTTGAGCGTGGACGAGATCGCTGTCTTAAAATCTAGTGGTGCTGTCGCCTAGCGCCTCCAGGCCACGACTTGAAGTTGCGGCCGCAAACCATTCCGCTGGAATGCAGACACGATTTGCTGCATTCGCGCGAATCGTTTTTCCTCGCGTCCTTACATAACCGGCGTCATCAAGGTACGGGCTTATTCCTCGCCTGAAGATTAGGGTATTATCCCGCCTGCAGCGCAATTTGTATTCATTGTAGTAGTTGAGGAGATAAAAGGCCGCACATGGACAATCGTTGGCAAGATGCAGAAGCCGAACCATATGCCAAGAGTGATCTTGATATGCGGGTCTATACGTCCCGGCTGTTGGGAAGTGACCCGGACCTGGTGCTCCATGGTGGCGGCAATACTTCCGTAAAGGCGAAGCAAAAGAATATTTTTGGCGAGGAAGAAAATATCCTGTTCGTAAAAGGCTCCGGCTGGGATCTAAAGACGATAGAAGCACCCGGTTTCTCCTCGGCAAAGCTCGATATTCTGCTGAAACTGGCAGAGCTTCCATCCATGAGCGATCTGGATATGACGCGAGAACTTAAGGCTTCACTGACGGAACCAAGTGGCCCTTCTCCTTCAGTGGAAGCAATTCTGCACGCGTTAATCCCCCTGAAATTTGTCGACCACACTCACACCGATGCTGTTGTTGCCATTAGCAATACACCTGGCGGTGAAGAGACCCTGAAGACGATATATGGAGACTCGGTTCTAATACTGCCCTACGAAATGCCTGGGTTTGTACTGGCGCGCCAGGTTTATGAATTAACTAGAAGCCTGGACTGGAATTCTCTTGAGGGCATTATTCTTTTGCACCACGGCCTGTTTACCTTCAGCGATTCAGCAAAAGCCGCATATAACGCCATGATTTCTCTGGTAAACAAGGCGGAGGAGCACCTGAAAGCCGCTGGGGCTCTGAAGAAAATCGCGGAGGCTGACTATGTCCCTGAGCAAACGGACTTCATCAGATTGTCAGAAGCCAGAAAGCGTGTATCAACATTGCAGGGATTCCCTATGCTGGCTCACTGGAAGCAGGATAGCCTGAGCACTGGCTACGCCTGTTTGGAAAACATTGACTCGATCGCAACCAGGGGACCTGTAACACCTGATCATACGCTACAGACAAAGCGTGTGGCTGCGATTTTTGAAGATGACCCTGAACCCGGCATTGCCAGCTTCGCCAGTGAATACGAAGCGTACTTCGAGCGCCACAACAGCGGCTCCCTGACCTGCCTGGACCCGGCACCCCGATTTGCTGTCTGGAAGAACAAAGGGTGTGTTGTGTTTGGCACCAATGCCAATAAGACCCGCGTCGTCTCCGATATTCTTGACCATACAATAAAGGCTGTTCAGTGGGGTGAGACACTGGGTGGATGGCAGGCATTGCCGGAAAAGGAAATATTTGATATTGAATACTGGGAACTTGAGCAAGCGAAGCTCAAGCTCTCGCCTTCGAGAAAAGCATTTGATGGGAAGGTAGCCATCGTTTCGGGTGCAGCATCTGGTATCGGTAAGTCCTGTGCTGAAGCTTTCATGGCTAAAGGTGCAGCTGTTGTTGCCTTGGATATCGACAAAGCAGTTGAGTCACTTTTTGACAGCAATAATTGTCTGGGCATCTCCTGCGACATCACCAGTGATGACTCAATTCGATCAGCTATAGAGGCAAGCATAGCTTGCTTCGGCGGCATCGATGTACTTGTCTGCAATGCCGGCGTTTTCCCACCAAGTCTCAAGATCGAAGATATGCAGTCATCAGCACTCAACTCTTCCATGGCGGTAAATTTCACTGGCCACGTAAGCATGATGCGCGAATGCCTGCCATTTCTAAAGCGCGGTTTTCAACCAACAGTAGTTATTGTCGGCTCGAAAAATGTTCCTGCCCCGGGTCCCGGAGCCGGAACCTACTCAGCCGCGAAGGCTGCGCTCACTCAAATGGGGCGTGTCGCAGCGATGGAGTTCGCCGAATATGGAATACGAGTCAACACACTGCACCCCAATGCCGTCTTTGATACGAGGATCTGGTCAGAAGAAGTACTGGAGAAACGCTCAAGCCACTACGGCATGACCATCGAAGAATACAAAACCAGCAATATGCTGCATGCTGAGATTAGATCAGAGGATGTAGCTGACCTGGTGGTTGCCATGGCTGGTGATGCTTTTTCAAAAACTACCGGTGCACAACTGCCGATCGATGGCGGCAACGACCGGGTTATCTGACCCACCAAAATGAAGAAGAGCCAAAGCATGTCCTGATAGTTCTGATTCTATGGAGCTAAAAGGCAAATTTAAGCCCTGTCATTTCCTCCGATAAGACCCAGAGCTGTCCGGCAACACCTGCATCAAGGGACATCTCATTGGAAGATGTTTTCCTTGGGTCACCTCTCCATTCCATGATACCGGATGGTCCAAAATAGTCACCGCTGTTAACGGCTGGTTCTGTATGGGCATGGCGCCTAAAGAGGTTTTCTGGGCGAATAGTTTGTTGAGCGCATGGAAGTGCCTCAAGTATCCATCCTTGGCAAGGTTACTGACGGCAAGCCCCGGTTGAGCTACAATCACCATGACCTTTTGATTGGCTGCTTTCACCTTGCGATCCAGCTCATAACTAAAGTAGAGGTTAGCTAGCTTGCTGTCACCATAGGCGGTCCATAAATTGTACTTCCGCTCCTTCCAGTCCAGATCATTCAGATCAAACTTGCTCATCTTGTGGCCATTGCTGCTTACGTTGACGATCCGACTCCCAGTTGTACGCTTGAGCAGCGTAAAGAGGTGAGCCGTCAGCGCAAAGTGCCGGAGATGGTTCGTACCAAAAATGAGACTCGAACCCACCTTTGGTTTCTCCATATTGATGTGCCAAGATTCCGGCATTATTGATCAGCAGATCTAATTTCCAGAAATCCATATTGAACTGTTCAGCAAACGACTTTATCGAGGCCAGGCTCGCAAGATCGAGCAACCGGACGGATAATTTTGCCTCAGGATTCTCCTCTAGAATCTGGGCTATTGCCGCATCGCCCTTCTCCAGACTTCTTACTGCCAGGAAACTTCAGCCCCCTTCTGAGCAAGCACCCTGACCACCTCATAACCGATACCGCTATTCGCGCCCGTAACAACAACCCGACCACTCTGGCCAGGAATATTCTCGCATGTCCACTTTGAGTTCAGCATATTCAGGACACCCAGTTTTCAGAAAATCGGCCTGGTGGATTACAAGAAATCTCCCCAAAAACTTGTAAGCCAAGGCGACTTGCTGGGTATCCTAAACCTAATCTGTTGTTGGATGTCCAAAACTTATTTCCCAAACTTATTAGATTTACCAGGATTCGCGGGGAGGTGATCGTAGGTGCCGGCTGGCCGCTTGAGTCTATACTCATGAATGATAGGGGCCAGTTCTGCCGGGGAGGCACCATGAAGAATGACACTATCGGCGCCCAGGTCGAGCTGCCCCTGTATTGCTGCTACACATTGCGAAGGCGTTCCCCCTGCGGCTGCGGCCAGCCATTCTTCCGGAATCAACTCCGCCACCCTTTCCAACTCTTCAGTGGTCGCGCTCTGATCCAGGGCTCCTGGAAACCCGGATACGAGAGGGGCCTGCCTAAACCTCTTCAGCACATCAGGGTCCCAGTTATTCGTTTTTACCATCAGGTCGCCATAGGCCTGCAGATACGTACCCATCCTGCCGACAGTCTTTTTCAGTCTCAGACCATAATCGAGGTGATCTCCAATCGTCGCAAAGCAGGACCAGATCCGCACCGAAGCCGGGTCCCTGCCAGCTTCTTCGGCTGCTTGCCTAACCTGCCTGACACATCGCTGCAGGGTTTCATCGGTAAAAAAAGTATGCAGTATCACACCATCGAATGCACGGCCTGCCAGGGCGAGAGAATTCGGGCCAAAGGCAGACATAACGATGGGAATATCCTCCCTGAATGCAGGGTCCAGCCTTAACAATGGCCACTTCCCAGCGGGCCCATTGTGAGAGATGATCGTCTCCCCCTGCCACATACGACGCATCAGCGCAGCAAAATCCTCCATCTGCGCAGTCGTAATTCGCGACAGCCCATAGGCACTAAACATCACCTCGATACCGCGACCCAGACCCAGGGCAAACCGGCCGCCGGTCAACCGATGCATGGTTGTCGCGTGCGCAGCAGTTACCAGGGGATGTCTGGTGTTTTGATTGGTGACACCGGTAGCGATGCCGATGTTCTCACTAACCGCACCAGCAGCACCGGATAGGGTCAGTGCTTCCTTTATGTTGAATCGTTCAGAGATGAAGCAGCCGCCGATCCCCAGTTCCTCAGCAGACCGCATTTCTCCAACCAGGTCCCGTGGTGATTCCGGGGCACCAGCAAGTGTATAAAATCCCAGTTCATTGAGTTGATCCATATTTGCGCACGTTCCCAGTAAACGAATAACATAGCAAAATGTAGTAACAAGACAAACAACCAGCAATTGAATCCCTTGGTTTGCTTCAGCGATATGCCTGCCCCGGTAATACCGACAAATATTTTTGCCAGTGCCCAGTGAGCAATACTAACTGGTGGTATGCTTCCTGAATCAGGCAGAGCTGTAGCAAACGCATTCCAGCCCGAGAGAACAGTATCGGTGACAGTTGAAAGAGCCAGAAGAAAACCGCTGGTAACCCAAGCGCCTTATAACCAATAGGATGGAGTAATACCATGGCTGAACTAATTTACAGTGAGTTCCGAGATCCCAAGCAGATGCTGGCAGATCAGGAATACGACGGACACCTTTCGCTCCATGATGACAAAATGGCCGAGGACCTGGGCTTCGCCGGCGCCCCCATTGAAGGGCCAACCCACTTCAGCCAGTTTGTTCCCATGCTGCATGAAATGTTTGGCGACAGGTGGTTCGAGCAGGGTTGCATCAGCGCGCACTATAAGAACATGGTTGTGGAGGGAGAAAGGGTCCGTGTATTTGCTGAGCCCTTAGCCGAAGGTTCAACCCTGACGCGTATCGGCGCTGAAAAGAGCGATGGCACGCCAGTCCTCACGGGCACAGCATCCGTTGGCCCTGACCATGGCAAAACAGAAATCAGTCAGCGGATAGAGATGCTGCGACCTTCGAAGCAACTGGTAATACTGAGCGACCTTAAGGTTGGGCAAAAAGGTGCAGGAAACCCTGAAAGTGCGATCATGGGAACTGACCAGCACATGGGAAAACTATATCCGTTTTCCATCAACGACAAGCTAAAGGTCATCACAGAGCTCCACCCCTACTACTATGCAGATCAGTCTCCCTGGGAAAATGCAGTTATCCCACTTGAAATGGTCAGCATTCTGACCCAGTACACGGGTGGTCGATCAGGTTTCAGATCCAGGGGACCTGCAGTCGGTATGTTCGCTGGCCTTGAAATTAAGATAATCGATGGTCCCCTCCTGGTAGACCATGCCTACAAGTTGGAGCGTGAAATTGTCGCCCTAAGCGAGAGCCGCAGAACCGAATCTAGCTGGATACGAACAAGTGTATATGATGGCGAAAGCGACAAACTGGTTGCGGAGGTCATCCTTAATTCGGCAACCCTGAAAGCTTCCTATGCAAAATACGATGAAGACGCAGCAGCACTGGGAAAAGTTATTGAGGGCTAGTCCGGCACCCGCAGCTTAAACAGCTCCTCTAACGGCCTGCGTTTCAGCAGCTTGCTAGAAACGTTTCATCACCTGGATGCCGTGGTGGTTGGCACTATATACCGCCGCGCCATTCATATAGACGAATCCGAAGCCCCATTTTTTATCTACTTTGGTGTGCCCAAGGTAGAAGTTATCGGCAACCTGCCAGCCGTGCACCTTGAGACCATTGATTCGACGGCTTCTCTCGAAACCACCAAGCACAGCTTCCTTAAACTTATACGGTTCACCCTCACCCGATCCTTGATCAGGGAGAGACAACTGCAACGAACGTGGCATTTCCTCCGCGGCAACCAGAGGGGACATTAGGACAACAAGCCCTAAGACCAGGACCTGGCAGGTCACTTTGAATGTTATTCCAATATTCATGGTTAAGAATCTAGCACCAGAAAATGCTGTAAAACTGGAATACGGGCCAGAAACAGCGGAATGTGAGGAAGCAATTATGGATATATTCATTTTTTCTCCATCCATCAAACTACTAGCCCATCTATAGCGCCCGACCACGTTTTTGTGGTTTAGACCGCTGAACGCTGCGCCCCGATACAGGCGCCACCTGACATTTCTACCGAAAGGCACCTTGTGACCCTGGTTGATAAATCTGAATTGTTGTCTTGAAGAGCGAGATCTCTCCACTTCGGTCGAGACGACGTTACGCACTAGTCGAGATGACGTTACACGCCAGTCGAGATGAGGTTACGCGCGAGTCGAGATTACGCAATCCCTCGGTAGAAAGTTTCAACCAGCGCTTGATAGATCCTCATCGGTGCCTGTCAAAATAGTCGCCGGCTCGCAGGCCATCAGGAAAATTTGCTATCATTTTCCACCACCCATCTGACAGTGAGGTTAAACAACATGCCACGATATACTCTCATCGGTCTCTGCGAGCCACCTAACGCCGAAAAACAGGCGCAGTTCGACCAGTGGTTCGTCGATCAGCACATTGAGGACACAACCAAATGTCCGATCTTCATTAGCGGCACCGTGTACAGGCTCAAAGGTCCACACATGGATGGCGAGACGGTCTCGGACTATCTTTCGGTATACGAGGTTGAAGCGCCCAGTTTCGAGGAAGCTGAACGAATACTCAACGAGTGGCAGGCTGACCCCGATGCATGGGAAGGTCGCAGAAATCACCGCGAGACAATGGAAGGCTTTGGCGAGATGCCCCTTAATATCAAAGGCTCGGGATGGTACGAGCCGATTAAATCGTTCAAGGGACCTGCAGCCGGATAACCCCCAAGCCGAACAGCCCTCGTCAGGGCTAGACCATAATTGTCTAACCCGACCAGGGAGTGATAGTCGCTAAGTTGATCTGCCATTGCACTTTGATTACGGTGGCAACTATATATTCACATATTCTGACAACGGGAGATCTTGCTATGGGAACTTCGAAAGCAGTGATGGTAGTAGTAACCCATCCAAAACACCCTCTAGTGGAAGCCGAATATAACGATTGGTATTCCAACAACCACCTCCAATATGTGCTGTTATCACCTGACCTACCCAGTGCGAGCAGGTTCAAACAGACAAGGGTGATCAAGGGGAGTATGACCCCTTACCTGGCCCTCTATCAGGTCGAGTGGGACGATGTCCGGGCCGCACAGGAAGGCTATGCGAGCCTTGCCAAAAAAGGTATCGGTGCCGAGTGGAATCGCCCCCCCGGGAACGCGTTGGAGGTCGACTGGTGGTCATACTATGACAAGATCGCTGAGGCCGGCGACCCATCACCGGATCAGGATCCGCCCAACGCGATACTGGTTACCTTTTCTCAGCCGGATGGGGGCCTCGGCAAGACATCCATCTTCCTCAGCGAACAGTTTGAAAGCTGGCATGCGGATCACCTTAAGGATATGAACGATTGCCCGCTGGTGAGGGGATCAACACTCTACCGGATCGGTCTACAGGCTGGTGGAGCACCTCCTCCGGGTTACATAACGGTTCACGAACTGAATAGCGAGGCATCACTTTCCGCTGACCAGATACATGAGAGCCTTATGGATTGGATGCGCCAGGCAGAGCTTCGAGCTGACCCGGCTGCAATGATTGAACCGAACGCACCAGTTGGGCTGCTCTATTGGGGATATTACGATCGGATCACAACCAGCCTGAAAGCAACTGAGGAGGAATTGCTCAGCGGCAGGGACTGACAAAGACAACAAAGCTTTTGGGTTCAATAATCCGGCTGAGACTTATCCAGTGTAAACTGAATACTCAAACCCGTCGGCGATATGCAGTGTGGTCGAGATGAAGCCGTTGTCACCGCTTTGCATATACTCGACATAGGGTCGCAGATCCTTGCGAAATGTGAAGATGTTATCCGCCATGACCACAGACCCATGCCTCAATTTCGGTGTTAGAAGTTTTAGTACCGGCATATAAAGATCTTTCCATCCATCCAGCAGAACCAAGTCCACTGGCACCTCCAGGTCCGCCAAAGTTTGCAGGGCATCCCCAAGACGTACATCGGTGATATCAGCCAGCCCAGCCTGGCGGAGATGGTCAACCGCCTTCGCATGTTTTGAGGGTTCAATTTCACTGCCGATCACCCATCCACCGCCATTGTCTTTGATCGCCGCACCCAGATAGATGGTCGATATACCGAACGAAGTGCCAAACTCAACGATACGCCTCGCCCCCAGGCTCCGTGCAGTCAGGTACAAAAACTCACCCTGCTCCCGGGATATGGGAATGAACACATCCTTCATGAGTTCCGGCGTCATGATTTCGATGAGGCTCTTACCCTTCATTCGCCCAGTCAGAAAACTGGGAATCAGCTTTAGAAACTTCTGCTTGTCACCCTTGGCCTGCTGATGAAGCCGGTCCAGCAAGGACTGAATAGGATCTGTTTTTAGTGAACTGGTCATTGTCTCCAAGATTCTTCTGCTCAATTTGAAACCATTTGCAGCATACGCTTTAGCCAACCCAGGCTAAGTCTGTTTTCCCATCTGCGGCACACCTTCTTCGAGCGTCACCCAGTTCTGCTTGCTGTCACACCAGACATGGAACTGTGGTTTAAACTCACTGGTGTCATCCAGGGTACCGGTTTTAAGAAAAAGTGTTTCGGGCTGGCTCAAAATCGCAGAATAGATTGGCGAGCCACAATTGGCGCAGAAATAGCGTTCAACCTTGTTGCCACTATCCGTGTCATTGTCTTCATAGAGCCTGGGTTCTCCCGAAGTGAAACTGAAGTCCGAGCTCGGCACGCCCGCAAGCGTAGAGAAGGCCGAACCTGCCTGTCTCTGGCAATTCTTACAATGACATATACCCGTCATTGCTGGTGCACTTCCAATTTCATACTTGATTTCGCCGCAAAGGCATTGCCCTGTTACCGCCATTTCAATCTCCCGAGTCAGTATCTTGCGTTTATGAGTAATAGGTCGAGTATAAGCCTGTTAAAAAGCGAACCGCAATGTTTCGCGACATTCATAGCCTTCTAGTATTTTGAAACACCTGTGGATGTTGCTGCAGCATCTTTCCTGATTGGTTAGTATCAGGTTTTTAGCGAGAGGAGATACCCATGGCAAAAATAAACCCACACCATAGCTGGCTGCCGCTTGAGGAGAGGGCAAATGATGTTTCCAATCCCCGCCATAAGGCGATGCTCACCCAGATTCGCGACCATATGTGTTTTGAGATCAAAGGACAGCTGGAAGAACTCCTTGGCACGCTTTCGCCGCGCGCCAACTACCATTTCTATGGCAACGCCATGATGAACATCAACGGTCCAGCCGGCATCCGTGAGTTTTATACTGGCCTCATCGCTTCCGGTGCGAATCAGTTTGAAGTAGATATAGAAAAGATCGTAGTCGACGATGAAAACGTCGTTACTGAGGGGAAGGTCAGGCAGATCTATACCGCCAGGGAAGTTGCCGCCATGGGGATTGCTGAGGTCAATGGCGAGGCGCTCTCGGATGACGGACTCTACCTAACCAGCACGCAACTGATTACCGTATGGCCAGTTGATGACGACGGTCTGTTACTGGGCGAAGATGTTTATCTGGCCTCAGACCCGTTCGCTGACTGCCAGAAGGTGACACCTGCTGATTTGCCTGACTACTATCTCTATGAAGACAGAATGTAGCGCCTAGTCAAGTAACCAGTCACCCGCCAGATATCCAGACGGGTGAGAATAGCTCTCCCTAATCAGACGGGCTCTGTTGAATTGGGCTCTTGCCAGTAAAAATGGGTGGATCACTTGGCTTTGCGCCCGGCCGAACACCGGTCTGCATCAGCCATTCCTTGTGATAAACCACGTCATCCGGGCCGCTCTGCCCGTTGACAAACTGGCTGGCAAAATCTGCCACGGAGTTGGGCGGTGCAGTAGGAAAGCGCTGCACATTGTTCCACTCGTGCAGACAGATCCGGTGGGCGACCCGCCATTCGCCATTACGACATTCGAAACGATCAACATATCGACCGGCGAAGGTAAACAGACCGGCAGTATCATCATCTACAGGCGTGTGGCTCAGCGTCAGGTAGTAAGCTTCTGAGAATGCTAGGTCGGGCCGGTAAAACTCAACGTAGTGGTTGCCAATAAAATGCACCGCACCTGCCCCCCTGGGTGGATCCTCGGCGCTGAAAAATTTCGCGAACTCCCAGCCAGGTCCCTGAAACATGGCACCATGATCATCGTATCCATCTTCATGGTAAACGGACTTGACGAGTTCAGGGTCACTCCGGTCGACACCCCGGCAGTAACGCATGATGACATCATAGATTTCCGCCTTTGCGACCAGCTTGTCCAGCGCAGACATACCTTCAATATCCGGTTTCAATTGATTCTCTGCCATCTCTCCCTCTCCTCTGTTAGTAAATAGATTACCCGCCTACACTACTACTAGTAACAGTGTAGTGAGACTAAAACACAGTTGTTTTTTTCATGCAAAGCCTCCCCGACAACACATTGCCACTCCGTTGAAATAATGTATTATTCCTGATATCTCGCTTTCAGGTGCTTCAATGAATCACACTAGGATTCTGATTCCCCGGCTCTATTGCCGAACGCTGCTGATCATCCTTATATCCCTCGGTATCAGCAGTAATATACTGGCATCAGAAGTGACTGATCGTGAGCAGGTCTTCGAGGAGGCCAAGGGCCTTCTCCGGGATGGAAAGGCACAAAGCGCCTATGAACTGCTGCTGTCTCATGAATCGGCCTGGTCCGGCGGCGATGCCTATGATTACCTCCTCGGCATAGCTGCACTCGATAGCAAGAACCCAGGAGAAGCTATCTTCAGTCTGCAGCGCCTTGTGGTGCGCAAGCCTGCCTTTTCAGGTGCAAGGCTTGAGCTGGCAAGGGCCTACTATGATGTTGGTGATATTGAACTGGCACGACTTGAATTCGATCGATTACTGCAGGAAGACCCGCCCACCAAGGTCAGAACAACTGTTAACAGTTACCTTGAAGCGATTAACACCAGGGCAAAGAGTTACACCTCCAGCACCCAGTACTTTTTTGACTTTGGTGTTGGTTATGACAGCAATGCCCCGGCCGCAACCGATGATAATCAGTTCCTCAGCTTCATCCTGAGCCCGAACAACCTTGAGCAGAGTTCATCGTTTGCTCAGGTGACCGGCGGAGTCATGTGGAACAAGCCAATATCCCCTGAGATGCAGTTGCTGGTCAATGGCAGCCTGATGCACCGAAGCAACCCATCAACACATTTTGTTGACCCCAGCAACGCCTCGGTTGGTATTGGCCTCGCCTGGCGCCGGGCGCAGCACACAGCGAATGTTGGCACCACCTTCACGGCCTCATACCTAGATAGAAAGCGCAACAAAAATGACTATGGCCTGAATGCCAATTATGGTTATAAGGTCAATGACACCTGGCGAATCAACAGCTTTTTTCGCTATGGCGCACTAAGATTTGAAGATGCCCTGAACATTCAGGATGTGGGCCAGCTGATGTTTGGCATCGGTGTAGACCAAATGTCTGATAGCTCTGTACTGAACGTGTCACTCGTCGGCACCAGCGATGACGAGAAGACCAGCAATTCAAACTTTGGCAACGATGGGTATGGACTGCAGGCAACCAAGACCTGGTTCTATGACGCCGGCAACCGATTCTTTGTAAACCTGTCGACATCAACAACAGATTATGACGATCCCTTCTTTGGCTTTGATCGTGAAGATGACATCTATTCAATAACGGCAGGCAATACCTGGGTAAAATTCCCATCACCGGACTGGAGCCTGACCGTCCAAATCAACTACAGCGAGAAACAGTCCACCATCGATCTATATGAGTTCGAACGGTGGGAAGTCGGTTTGTTTCTTCGAAAAGTCTTTAACTAAGGGGGGGTATGAATATGAAAATCATGAAATTGCTTAAGAACCTGCCCCTGATTACATTGTTCATGGTGCTCGGCTGCAACCCAGCCTGGGCAACGGTGGGACGGGTACTCTACACAATGGGGAACGTCACCGTTGAAAAACCAGCCGAAGCCTATCTCAGGCGAGGCGATACGGTTGATGCTGGTGATGTAATAGTAACCGGCAAGCGAAGCTATGTTCAGGTGAAGCTGGATGATGGCAGTAAGATTGCTATTCGACCCAGTTCCAGGTTTACCATCGAGGAAGTGGAAATGCCTGCAACGGCAACGACACCTGCTATCGGTGCAGGAACTAGCCTGCGGGCGAGTTTTTCATTGCAACGTGGCGGCTTCCGAACAATTACCGGTCGCATAGCAAAACGCAACCCCGGCGCCTATAGGGTAACAACGCCTTCGGCAATCATCGGTGTTCGCGGCACAAACTACAGTGCCCGCTATTGCCAGGGTGACTGTGGCACATCACCTGCCCAATCCGTCGATGATGGTCTGTACATAGGCGTTTCAGACGGCACCGTATCCATGTCTAATAATGGTGGTGAACTTGACCTTGCCACCAATCAATATGGCTTTGCCCAGAATTTTAATACACCCCCCGAACGCCTGATCGCGCCGCCATCTGCCCTGACCAGTGACGGCTTGGCTGCCGCGCTGGAGGAAGAAGAGGAAGGTGAGGACAGTGATGAAGGAGATGAAAGCGAAGACAGTGATGAAAGCAGCGACAGCGATGACAGCAGTGATAGCGAGGAGAGCAGCGATGATGATTCGACATCTGAGGATAGCTCCAGCGACGAGTCTGCAGAAGAATCAGAGGATCTGGCATCGGAGTTCTCTTCCTCCGAAGACGTAGCCGAGGTTGCTTCAACGGCAGACGAGACGACAGTTACCGGTACGACAACCACCGTTACCGAGGCTGACCAGGAAATCACGGCAACCACTGAATCTGGTGCTGCAGTCGATCTCACCGATGGTGGTAGTTCGGCCGTTACACAGCCCCTTGCGTTTGCCCTGAGCGGATTGACGGAAAGCGGTAACAGCCTGAGCGTAGAAACAGACACAGGGGGCAACCTCGTAGGATTTCAGTCTGGCTCCAGCAGCACAACAGATGATGCGACCAACGGCAGTACTGCAACGACCGTATCCTATGCCATTGGTACAGCTTCCACGTTTAACGCCGGTAACGATTCCGTCACCAGTGTGCAATGGGGCCGCTGGTCCGAAGGGGTTGCTGAACAGATAGTAGAGAGCAGCACATCTCAGCTAGACCTGTCCGGAAGTAGTTTACATTGGATTTTGGCACCGACCGAAGACTTACCCACCCAGGAGATTACCGGAACTGCCAGCTACGTCCTGGTTGGCAACACAGATCCCACGGACAACCAGGGCAATATTGGTGTTCTAGGATCAGCGGATCTGATGGCTAATTTCACGACCTCAACGGTAACCAACCATCTTCAGCTTGGCATCAATAACCAGGTATGGACAGCGTCCGGTGATGGTCAGATAACTACCCGGTTGTTCTCAGGTCTTTACAGCACCGTGGCGGTTGACGGTTCTAGTGGTGGAACGGGCAGTTTTGCTGGAGCATTTACAAATTTCAGTAGTACAACGTTACCAGGTGGTGCCGGCATGACCTATGACCTGAGTAATGGAACAATCAACATCAACGGTGCCGCCGTATTCAACCGGTCGGATGATTAGTATTTGTAATCGAATACAAATTGATAGATGTGTCGCTTGCAGCTTTTCTGCAGAATGATGAAGGTATAAGCAATGACAAAGAAGTTGGGAATTCAGAATTGTTGGTCAATAGCCAGTATTTTGGTTCTGTTTATGCTTGCTTCCTGTGGCGGTGGCGGTGGTTCATCGGAATCGATGGGAGAACCCGCCGCTTCTGACACATCGGGGACGACTGTCTCAGGCGGTGTGATGAAAGGCCCAGTACGTAGCGCAACTGTCAGCTTTTATGAAATCGACGACCTGGGACTACCGGTCAGCTACGTTGCCACAACCACCAAGATCATTGCGACTACTACAACTGCTGTTGTGACCACCACAACCGATGACTCCGGCTCTTTCACCGCCACCATCCCCGATGGTTTTGGAACGCTGCTGGTTGAGACCAGCGGTGGTATCTTTGCGGACGAATCCGACCAGAAGGGTGAACGCCAGATTCAACTTGGATCCGAAGAGGGCTTCAGTTCCATTCTGGCCGAGGGTTCCACGGTCGTTGCCATTAACCCCTATACCGATGCCCTGGTGCAAAGGGGAAGACTGCTGGCAATTATCGACGGGAATTTCATGGAACTGTTCGACGAAGGTAAAGCGCTGCTGGATGCAGAGACAGGCTTTGATGTGTTGAGCACAATCCCGGCCAACCCTGTTGCTCCTGCCAGCGATGCGACAACAGCCGAAAAACAATATGCACTGATGCTGGGCGGCATCGCTAACGCGGTAAACAATATTGCACTACAAATGGGTCTAGCTGAACCGACCTTCGAGCTGATACATGCTGTCACCTACGATATGTTTGATGGAAGCCTTGATGGCCACGCTTTTGGTGAGCCAATCCATCTGTCATCAAACAATGCATTCCTACCGACCAATGTTGATTATGATGCTGAGATGAACCGGTTTAGAAATAATAACTTTGCCAGCTATGACGGTATCTCCCTGCCGGATATCGATGGCACTGCACTGGCAAATCCTTTGATCCTCGCAGATACAGATGGCGATGAAGTACCAGACTATTTTGATAACTGCCCGGACACGGCAAACGCATCCCAGACTGACATGGATGGCGATGAAATTGGTGATGCCTGCGATCTGGCGGGACCGGCCGTTTGGAACGAATTTAACTGGGATGCAGCCAAGTGGCAGTAGGCCACCTGAACCTATTTTGATTAGTGGTATAAACAAGAAGGAATTAGCATGAACGCCAAACCGATACTGCTCATAGCAAGCCTATTTCTGGCTTCCAGCCTACAGGCCACAGACGTCTCCATCACACCTTTTGTCAGTGGTGAAGCAGCGACGGCTGAAAGCGTTAATACAGCTTTTGAGACATTGATAAGTGTAATCAATGAGAACAATCAGCGTCTTGCGGCTCTTGAAACTCATGAGACCGGTGATGTGGCAGGGAGGAGCTACAAGTTGGTGCAGATGGGCAGCATCCTTCGCAGCGATAACATTGGTGGCGTAACTATAGGTAATTCATCGCAAAACTATACGGTTGTGTTGAACAGCGACAGCACATTTTCGGTGGACGGTTCCGTAAGCGAAAGTGAAGTCGATACCACGCATGGCTCTATTACATCCTTCAGTGACCCGGTCTCTATAACAGGAACCTTTACCCAGTCTGGCCAGGACGTAACTTTTTCCTCCTCGGATGCGGATGGCGGCACGGTGACATTTTTTGTATCTCCTGACGGTGACGTAATGGTGACAAATGAGTTCGAGTATGGTGAAGAAGAAGATCTACCGTCATGGGTTCGTGGAGAAACCAGTTTTATGGTTGGCATAGAAATAAAATAGTGAACATTGTCAGAGGAATGAATATGAAGGCTAAACAGATACTGCTTGCATCAAGCCTTCTGTTGGCGACCGGATCCCAGGCCGGCGAAGTATCCATCACTCCCTTTGTCGGTGGCGAAGCTGCAACTGCAGAGAGCGTTAATGCGGCATTCGATGCTCTGATAATAGCAGTCACTGACAACAGCCAGCGCATAGCCGCGCTGGAGTCAAATCAAACGGCCGATGTGGCCGGACGGACCTACTATCTATCGGAAGTAAGCTCCTCCCTTGCCAGTGACAATGCCGGCAATGCGGGGATAGCGAACTATGCCGCAACCGGCACCGTGACGCTGGCGGCAGATGGTACTTGTAGCGTCACCAGCACAGAATATAAAAGTGAAATTGATACCCCCCAGGGGGGCATTTCCGTTTCTCCCCCTGAGACATTCACCTGGACTGGAACCTATACCCAGGTAAATGAAATTGTCACCTTCAGTTTCCCTGATGAGGGTGAAGATGAAGGCGCAGTTTTTAATGTGTCTCCAGATGGCAGCGTGCTGACATGGACAAAGTCCTTGTCGGGCTCTGATGATGATTATCCATCTTGGATTCATAGTGAGTCTATTTTTGTGGTTGGCTTGGAAGCAAAACCCTAGACCGGCGATAGGACGAGAACCAAACACCGCCAACGAGGTGGACCTGCTTCAGAATTTCTCCAGCTTAAGCTACATCGATTCAGTTTCAGTTCCCGCATCAATTGTCGCCAACAACTCTGCC
>PVBE010031263.1_pt1 | contig 21103 bp, 16 predicted proteins | sample 1631181 | NCBI WGS metagenome assembly PVBE01 (sample SAMN08397723, study PRJNA350692) | Marine metagenome, whole genome shotgun sequencing project. | isolation source: water | place: Pacific Ocean | collected 2012-04 | reverse complement strand
TTTGTTTGTAAATCGCTGTTTTGCTCAACTCTTTCGTTTATTCTTTTATACCCAATTTCAATCAACTTTTTCACCTCCACTTTTTCGGGCCTTAATTTTCCCAGCCTGACCTGGCCCCAGTACTTCAAACCGTTCACCGCCTCCAACTGCGTCAAGGTGCTCTCCTGCGTGGACAAGCAGTACACCGGGACCTGCGCCACCAAGCTCAAGAAACTGGTCACCTGCATGGGCGCCATCACAGCCGCCTCCCAGTGCGACAGCAAGTGCGCCTCTCTGATCACCGACCTCGCCATCAACTGCACCTGCCCCGCCGCCTGCGGAATTCCGTGTCCGTAGAGTAAAGTTGCGAGTCGTGTGAGGTGGACCCAATCGTTCAGACCACCCAGTACCCAGTTACCCAGTACCCAGTCCACCGGCCAGGGCCCCTTCTTGTTTTTGGGCAGGTAGACGTCTGTGGCCAGCTTGACCCCGTCGCGCATCTTGACCATCACGGTCATGTCCTGAGCGCGACAGATCCCGGGGATCAGGCAGGCAAATAGCAATACAGTGCGCAGCGTTGTTTTGGGCATGCCCATAGCCTACCCGGAGTTGCGCCAATCCAGCAAAGCATGATTCCATTGCTTCCCATGGACGACCACCGTTTGAAACCGACCCCTCTTGCTCGGCCCCAAAAGGTGTACTCTCTTTCGCTGGATGACATCGACGATTGCCCTGATGAGCGCCTGCGCTCGACCGTGCTTGGTTTCATTCGCGGAGACTTTGAGGTCCCGTCACTGCCGCGGGTGGCGGTGGCGTTGAGCCGCCTGGCCAACGATCCCAAACCAGACTTCCAGGAGGCGCTTCGTCTGGTGCTGCGGGACGTGAGCCTGGCTGGGCGGGTGTCGTCGCGAGTGCAGCCGTCGCTGTCGTCGCAGGCGCCGCTGCGGGTGGACCAGGCAGCGTTGTCGGTACCCGGTAGACACACCAGACAGGGCGCGTCTGTTTTCTTGGCTCCCGCCGCCACGCAGGCGTCGTTGATCAGACAGTGCCCCTTCTTGATGTTGTTGCTGCACGTGCCGGTGGACGTGTTGCAGAGATCATCGGTGCAGGTCAACGAGTCGTCACACTGGGCGTTTGCAGTACAGGTCTGCGTGTCGGGGCTGAGGTCAGAAACGCCCACGTCTCCTGCCGTCGCCACACATGCGCCGTTGAAACATCGCTGGCCAGCAGGACAGCCATCGGCGCAGCGATACGGGTCGTCCGGGTGGTCCAGCTTCCAGCAGCCAGCGACCAGCGATGCGGCCACGCACAGCGCAAGCAACAACCCAGGACGAGGATGCAGTGAAGGAGACCATCGGCTGTATCTTGTGAAATTTTCCATCTGCATCGACCGGAGGATTTCTTCTACGTCATCGCACCAACTCCATAAACACCATCAATTTTGTGGCAAAGCTCGAAACCTTGTTCTCCTCGGCACCTCGGTGTCACGTGCCCCGTGCGTCCCTCTCCTCGTCGGCGAGCCTCGCCACCAGCGCTCCGGAGCGGATCCTCGCTGTGAGCGTCGCCACGCTCAGCAGGCCGAGCAGCCCGAGCGCGACCGCCACGACGATGATGCCGAACGGATCCTTGCGGGGCCGTGTTGCGGGATGGGTGATGGGGTGATGGGTGATGGGTGATGGGTGCCATGCGCAGGAAGGAGCGCCGGCTCTCCCCGGGCAGGGCCCGCCTGACCCGGCGAATCATGGTCCAGAGCCGGTGGTCGTCCACCGCGGCCAGCAGCGCCGGATCCACCTTGCCGGCCGGTGGGCCCACGCGCTCCAAGAAACGGTGCCGCTGCTCCACCAGGCGCCGGGCGAAGCGGTCGTCCGCCGCCGCCATGCCCAGGACATTCTCCAGAGGATCTCGGTCACGGGGCATCACGGAGCCTCCACCGGACGTGGCGCTGCCGGCCCGAGCCGTTTTCCCAACTCGGCTCTGGCGGTGGCCTGCAGCGCATCGTAGGAGGGCCGGCGCCGGTAAGTGACCAACGTCCGCAGGACCCCGCCAGCCGGGTGCAGCTTCAGGGTGAAGTGGCCCTTGCCGTCTGTCTCCAGGGTGAGCCTGTCCCGCTCCTCCACAGCGCCGGGGATGGCAAAGCTGAGGTAGCGGGGTTGCCGATGGTTCGTGATGAAGTACTCCCGGGCTTCCACGAGTCGGCCGCCAACGGTGAAGCGGTCGCACACATAGCTCTTTCGATCGTTCAGCCACCAGTCGTGGCCATTGTAGAAATAGTGGAAGAGCCCCTTGCGGTGCTTGTCACGCTGTTTCTTGCGCCCCAGGGCCTGGTAGAGCTGGATGAGCCGGATCCGGGCGCGCCAGGCCCGGGGGTAGGCACGGATCACAGCCTCCAGGTGCCGGACGGCCTTGCCACGCTCTCCGGTTTTTTGGTAGTGCTCCCCCAGCCGGTAGTTCGCGGCCACCGAGGAGGTTTCCTGCGCCGCGCGCTCCCACAGGCTCACGGCCTCGGCTTGCCGCCCCTGTCCGGCCTTGATCTGGCCGGACAGAAAGAGGGCCCGAGCATGTTTCGGATCCAGCTTGAGCGCCGCCTTCAGCTGCTTCAGCGCGGTGGCGTAGTCCTCGGCGCTGTAGGTGCTCTCGGCCAACTCCACCCGATAGCGGGCCTGCCTGGGCCCCAGCTTGACGGCTCGGCGTAACGCGGCCGCCGCCTCGGGGCGCCGAGAGAAGCGCAGGGCCACCCCGTGCATGAAGGCGTACTCCGCGTTTTTGGGCGCCAGCCGAGCGGCGTGCGCCAGGCTCTTGATCGCCAAGACGTCGTGGTTCTGTAGGTAGAAGTAGGCCTTGCCCAGCAGGTAATGTACCCGCGCGTCGTCCGGGCGGGCCTTGCCCAGGACCTCCAGCTCGCAGGCAGAGTTGTACAGCTCGGAGTACCCCTCCCCCCGCCGCCCGGGGTCCCGCATCTTGTCCCGGGCCTGCTGAAGCCTTGCCTCTGCCTCCGGTGAGGCAGAGGCAAAGTCAGACACACCGAGCACTCCCAGTAATGGAGCCAGCAGCAGGACTCGGGGGAGGTTCGCAGGAGGACGTGACCATGGACACATTTTTGGGATCCTTGCCCGATCATATACCGCTGGAGGTGGAGAGCGCCAGGAGCTACCTGGCACGCCTGGTACGCGCCGTTGCTCGCCGCTGACCGCAAGGGTCACCGCAATCCTCTGCAGATACCGCCGTCCCTTGCCGCTGTCGCCGCTCAAGTTGCCCCAGCAGCCAACCGGATACTTGAGCCACGGACCTTGGAGCGCGTTTATCCGTCCTGGCCGTCATCGGGCCGTGGACCTACTGCCTGATGCGGCTCAACCTCTCCACGCTGGCTGTGACCCTGGTGAGCCAGTACTCCAGCACCAGGCAGGCCATCGGCGCGCTGGAGGCCGAGGAGTTCGACTGTATGTGAGCCCCTTGACGTCGCCTCACTCCACGGCAGGCTGTTCGGCTTGCCATGGCCGCGCGTCAGGGAACTGGGCGCTGAGGTTTATGGGGTGACAGGACTAAAAAAAATCCGAACCGCTCTGATGAGCCGGAACAACTGCCGATCACCCACGGCCGCGCGCCACCTGGCTTCACGGGCCAAGGGGCTCTTGGGATACTGCTGCCAGAGCCTGCTGTATATCCTGACGGCGCTGGTGTAATCCCCCATCTTTTCGTAACAGACAGCCGCGTTGTGGATGGCCTTGTCCGCGTCCATCCGCGAGGGATCAACGTCCACCCACTTGAGCAAGGCTGCGGCCGCTCTGTTCCATTTTTTGGACCGCGTCAACTGCATGGCCCGGCGCAAGGAGTTTGGACCGTGGGGGCCTCGGTGGTAGCTTGGCTGCGGAGGGATGCACTCTCCCCGCTTCAGCCTGTCCCGCCAGACCGCCACCCTGACCGAGTTCTTCAGGAGCAGGTTGATGGTGAGCATGGCGTGGGCCGCGCTGGCTGCTATTGGCTGCCCGCAGTACTCCCTGTAGGTCTTGTCAAAGCGCTCGCGGGCGTCCGTGAGGCGCAGGAACCGATAGGAGATTTCGGCCGCCTTGTACCCCAACCGATAGTTCTTGGGGCTCTTGGGAAACAGCTTCATGTGCGCGTCCATGGCCCTTTGCCAGTTCAAAAAGGGCCGCGGCATGCTTCGCGGCCTGAGCGACGCGGGGGGCTTGCTGGCCGAGGGCAGCGCGGGTGTTGGGTGGTTACCGTCGTTGACCGACTCTTCGTAGGCCTTGATGGCCGAAAACGCTGCGTCCTCTCTGAAGCGGTGATCCAGATTGCTGTCACGCACGGCCTCGAACTGCTCACCTGCCTCGCCAAAACGGGCAGAGAAGTACAGGCAGGTGGCATAGGAGTAGTGGATCTCGTAGGTGTTCTTGCCGCCAGGAAATCGGTCCAGGTACCGCCTGTACGATCTCGCCGTCGCTGCGTAGCGTCGCGCCGCCTCTTCCATCTCCGCTGGGCCGCCGTTCAGGACTTTTTTGCGGGCCTTTTGGGCCAGCTTGTGTTGGAAGACCGCGATCTGTATCAAGGCCGGCTCTTGCCGTTTTCTGGCCGCGGCCACGGCTTCGATGTTGCCGCGGTTGTGCTTCCGCCACGGGGAGCCTTTGCCGAACCGTTGCACAAACGTCTCCCTGGCGGTCATCGCAGCTTCGATCTTTCGCTGCCGATCCAGGGCCTTGATGATGCGGGCGTGTACCGCAGGGGTGTCCGGCCGCAACGGCCAGCGCTCGAGGTACTGCCTGTAGACCTCGATGGCGCGATCGTAGCGGGAGGTGTCGAAGTAGATCTCCGCCACCCGACGGTAGACCTCAAACACGTGTTCCTCGGTGCGCTCGCCGTAGATCCTGTCCAGGTGGCGCAGGCCCAGGCGGGCTGCCGGCTTGCGGGCATCTTCATCGTCCTTCCAGACCAGGGAGATCCCCAGGTAGTGCATGGCCTCGGACCGCAAAGGGGAGCCCGGTTTTCCCGTGCACCCCCTGATGGCGTCGGAGAAGACAACCAGCCGGTCGAAGGCCCAGATCGCCTCCTCGAACCGATCCGTTCGGAAATAGGCCCAGGCCATCATGCCCAGGGCGCCGTCGAAGTGGCGGTTGTTGGTCGGGCCCAGGCTCACCACCTGGCCGTACGCCGAGCTGGCCTCGCCGTACCGGCCTCTGTCGAAGTCACGCTGGCCCACGCGCATCCAGCCCTCTGCGTTGAGGTCGCGGTCCACATAACGCGGGCGGCACCCCTGGTAGGCGTTGGCGTTGAGTCGCGGTCGCGGTGGGCGGCCCGCGCGAGCAGGCCGCGTGGGTGCCCTGGCCGGCACCTTGCCCCGGGCGCTGAACTGTCCAGGCGGCGGAAGCTCGAACCGGTTTGCGCAGACCATGGCACGGAAGGCTGCGTGCCCCTGGGCGCCTCGCCCCATCTCGGTCAGCCAGTACCCCAGCAGGTAATTCGCCCAGGGCGCGTACGCGTGGTCCGGGTACTCTGCCAGCAGGGTCCGCGCAAATCCCATGGCCCGGGTGTAGTCGTGCCGTGGACGTGAGCGGCGCGGCGATGGCTGTTTTCGGGGCTCGCCCCGGTGGCGTGTGTCGGAGCCTCTGGCCTGGCGCGCGGACAGCCGATGGTGTCGCCCGTTTCGGTCCAGGTCTCGAGCCCGGGATAGCCGGTGGGAGATCTCGGCCAGCGTGAGCAGGGCCGCGGGCCGCGTCTCGGGCGAGCGGCCGGCGGAGAGGTCGGCCACGAGCTTCTTGCGGATCGCACGGTACGCGTCCAGTTCCTTGCGCCGGAGCTGCCGGATGCCGGAGCGCAGGGCGCCGAGCTGGGCCTCCTCCTCCCGCTCGCGCGCCAGCCGGGCGCTCAGGGAAAAGCGCTGAAAGGCGGCCCTGTGCGCGACCAGCCGGTCGCGGCTGAAGAACCGCCCCGCGTCCTTCCAGTCCTGGGCGGGCTCCATGGCCCCCGGGAGATCCCTGAAGGTGTCGACCAAGCGGCGGCGCCTCTTCGCCAACTCCTCGCGCAGCCTGGCCACCTGGCGTCCCAGCTTGAACCCTTCACGGTATCCCCTGGGCAGCCCGCCAGTGGGGGGCCTTGAACGAGATAGAAGGACCCGCATCTCCGGCATCGGCAACCGGCTCGTGGTGGTTGATCCGGAGTCGATGATGAACACCTTCCTGGGGGTATTCTTCGGCCTCCCGGTGGGTCGGACAGGTTCGCCCTTGAGCTTGTCCGACCACGCTGGTGAGCTGAGCGTCAGGGACAACACCAGGACCGCAGCCATGGATTCCAGTGACCGGCGCGTTGATTGTTGAGCATCCGTCATCGGCGAGATTCCTGCCCTCAATGGTAACAGCAGTCGCACTCGCCATGTGGATCCGCGTCGCCTCGGCGCCCGGCCGGCCAACGCTGGCGCCGGCCACTGCCAGGTCACCCGAAACCGTGGCAGTTCATCGCGCACGCGCACCAGGATCAGCAACAGTCGAACCAGCACCGTCAGGACCGCGCAGCGCCGCTCCAGCTTTTTCATCTTCCGCGCCATATCGAGATCGTTGGTATCGAGGCACTCCGCGGTAACGACCTGGGGTGCAGGATCCTTCAGCCAGCCAGCGTGGACCGAGGGATGGCCAGTTCGGGGAACATTTGCGGGCTTCCGGTCTCCCAAATAAGTCGACGGAGCCGGTGGTCGTAGACGCGCTGACGAGGAGTGGTGCTGGCCATGGCGGGCATGATCAGGGTTCGGGTGGCCAGGTCAAGTCTCGGGCGAGGATTGATGGCTGGCCGGGAACCTGGCGGCAAACTCGCTACAATCGCGACTTTGTCGGGTACTCGCACCGTTTGCGCCGGAATGTCCTCGCTCGTAGCTGGGTAACCGGCCGTCCGGCGGAGGGCGCGGGCGTCGCGGAGGGCGGGGACGCCCCAAGGGCAGGGGTTACGGCAGGAGGCGGGGTCGCTAGCGCGATAGCAGCCGGGCCGTCTCAGCGATCTCGCGGAGCTTGGGATCGAGCTTCCTGGCCTTGGCCAACAGCCGCGCGGCCGCTTGCCGGTCCCCGGTCTTGATCTTGACCCGGGCCAGGTGCACATACTTCATCGGCTCGATGTCCGGGTTGAGCGCCACCGCACGGTTCAGGTACCTGGTCGCAGCCTCGAGCCGGCCCTGCCCGAGGTACATCAGGCCGATCCCTTCGTAGGGGCAGGTAAACGAGGAGTCTTGGGGAGGCAGGAGCCAGTGCGCGGCGATGCCCCTGTCCAACAGGGCCCGGGCCGCGGCGGCACCGGTGTGTCCAGGCCACCCCCAACAGATCACTGCGCCGTCGGGTCTGACGCCGCAGCTATGGTACATGCCTGCCGCGACCTGCTTGAACAGGTCCCCGGGAGGGGCGGTCTGCTCCACCGCGTTGTCACCCCAACAGGTGATCTTCCCGCTGACGCGCAGGCCGCAGGTGTGCTCGAACCCTGCGCTGAGCTGTTTGAACTTGCCGGAGGGAGGTTTGTTGCGGGCCTCCTTCATCCGGGCAGGCCGCCCGCCGCTGACGAGGTTGGGGAACGACGCGCAGCCCCAGCAGGCGATGGTGCGGTCAGCGCGCAGCCCGCAGGTGTGGCAGCTCCCCACCACAACCTGGGTAAAGGGCCCCGGCCGCGTGGTGGAGGCCTTGCCGGCGCGCCAGCAGATCGCGGCGCCGCCGGAGGTCAGGCCACAGCTGTGTTCATAGCCGGCAGATACCTGAGGGCTTCCGCTGCCCGAGTTGCGCCCACGACCGGGCGTGGACTATCCGGACCTGGCGCCTCGACGAATGCGCGTCGTGCGGCCACCAGGCGTCGCTGACGGCCGGGACGATGTCCCACGGGACGCGCAAGCCGCTGACGATGGTGGTTCCGCGCGATCTTCGAGTTCGTGAGCCGCAAGTACGGCTGCAACGCCATGGGCCTTCAGCGGTTGTTCAGGCTCAGCCGGAAGATCGCGTGGGCCTGGCTGCGCAAGATGCGCGACGCGATGGTCGATCCCGGCCGCGCCCGGCTCGCACCCGTTGGCTGCGCCAGCAAGGAGGCGCTGCAGACGTGGGTGTCGGACTACTTAGCGGAGGGACCGCATACCAGAACCGACGGGCTGAATGGTTACGACGGTCTCGAGCACGCCTACGAGCACGATGTCGACGTCATCGGCAAGGACGGGAAGAAGGCGGTCGAGAAGTTTCTGCCCGTGTAGCGGGTGTTGGCGCTGTTCAAGCGCGTCGTCGAGTCGACCTACCAGGGACTCGTCTCGGCCAAGTACGTCGGCGCGTACTGCCACGAGTACGTCTTCCGGTTCAACCGAAGGCGGTCGAAGTCGCGCACGCACCCCGCTGGGAAAGCTCAGGAGGTTATCCTGAGCTTTTCGCTTTTCTGGTCTTGAGCGCTTTTTTCCCCGGGACTCGACCCCGCTCCGCGGGTTGGCTGGTCAGAAGACAACAGCGATCGCTTTGGTCGTCACTCATCGGGCGTGCGGAGCGACGGCACGCAGCAGCGCGCGGCAAGACAGGGTGCGGCCGGTGCGCGCCGCGTTGTGCACCAGGCCCACCAGCGCCTCGTTGAAAGGGGCCCGCAGACCCTGCCGCCGGGCCAGGGCCAGCACCTCGCCGTTGATCTGGTCCACCTCTCCCGGGACGCCACGAGCGAGGCTCTGCTCCTGGGAGCTGACAAATGAATCCGGCAGCCGGCGCACGGCGAGGGAGAACTCCAGCGCGGCCCGGGTGAGGCTCACTCGCAGCGAGCGCTCCAGCACCTCGAGGGGGTAGCCCGGCAGGTCCCCCAAGGGCGCGCCGGCCCGGCTCAGCACGCGGTGGCCCTCCCGACGCAGACGCATGGCCAGCAGGGCCAGCCTGGGGTCCGAAAAGGCCCGGCGGTGGGAGGCGCCCACCAGGGCTGGAATGGCGTGGGTCAGGTTGAGCAAAACCTTGAGGTTCTGAGCCCCCTCGATGGCCGGTTCGCGGACCACCGGCACGGCGGCCCCCAGGAGGGTGGCGGCCGCCCTGGCCCGTTGCGCCCCGGACCCGCGATGCCTCTCCAGCAGCAGAGCGCCCTCCAAAGTGGAGCGCACCCGGTTGGGAGGGGTGAAGGTGGCGGCGAACATGGCCACGCCCGCCACCACCCGTCGGGCGGGGACCAGGGTGCGTAGTTGCCGGGCCGCGGCGGGGCCGTTTTGTAGCGACACCAGCGGCGCGCGGCCGACGCGCGGCAGCAGCCGCAAGACCGCCTCCTCCAGCTGATCGGTCTTGGTAGCCAGCACCACCACGTCCACCGGCCCGGTGACCTGGGCAGAGGCGCGCACCGGCACACGCCGCGGGGCGTTTGGTCCTAGCAACACCACCCCCTCGGTGGCCAGGCTGGCCAGTCGCTCGGACCGGGCCAGGCCCCACGCGTCCACCCCGGCCTCGGTGAGGCGGGCCAGCAGCAGCCCGCCCAGGGCGCCACAGCCCACCACCAGGACGCGGCCCGGCAGATCCGAAACGCGCCCCGAAGACCCGCCCGATGATCCACCCGTCACCGGGCCTCCAGCAGGCACAGGGACTGGGCCAGGGGGTAGGCGTGGAGGCGATGGCGCAGCACCGTGCCCCTGCGCAGCAACTTGAGCCACACCACGAACAGCGCCTCGTGATCGCTGGCCTCGTGGACCAACCGGAGCGGCTCCACGGCCAGGGGGGGCTGCTGGTCCCACCCGCACGTCACCCTGGGGAAGTCGATGTTCAGGATCAACGTGTTGGGCCCGGTCAGATCCAGACCACGGCCCAGGCGCCAGACGCTGCGTCGCCGCAGGTCGCGCTCCGTGAACGACAGGACCTCCAGTTGCAGGCCATCCGCCTGGCAGCGGACCTGTTCTCCCAGCCGCAGCCGCAGGCGGCTCCCCTCGGGACCGGTGCCCGCCGGGTGCAGCGTCTGGCGCAGGCGCATCTGGCGGTACAGGTGCCGGTTGCCGGTCCAGAGGATGTAGTCGTCCAGGTGGCCGCCCTCGGTGATTGCGGGCAACAACCAGCCCTGTTGCCGGGGCCTGCCGCGGGATCTCCTCAACCGGACCAGGCACCGCCCCAGGGCCAGCAACAGTTCAGGGTGACGGCGTAGCAGGCGGCTGTCATGCAGGCGGCGGACCAGGACCTTGGGGAAGGCAGGGTTGACGGCCATGGCCTTGATGCAACTCCAAAACAGCTGCTCCGGCCGGGGCGACCGATCCAGCACCAGGAAGAAGTTGTTGAGCGCCTTGGAGGTGTTGTGCTCCAACTGCTCGTCGCGGATGATCCCCTTTTCCAGCGCCTGGAGTGAGAGGGGTGTCTTGGGGAAAAAACAGAGCGAAAAGAACAGCACCTTGAACGGTCGCGGCAAGGTCAGCAGCAACTCGATGGTCTCATTGTTGTCTTGCTCGCTCTCGAAGGCGTTGTCCACGATGACGTCGTAGTTGGGGGTGATCTGTAGCGCCCGGGCGCGCCGGGCGAAGGAGCGGATCTGGCGGTTGGACTGTGCGCGGTTGAAGTAGGTGGTGTTGGTCTTCCGGCTGCCGCTCTGGATCCCCACGTAGACCATGGTGAGCCCGGCTCCAGAGAGCTGCTCCAGCACCCGCTGGCTGGTACGGTGCGGGTGGGCATAGCAAATGAAGGATCGGCCCACCTCCCGCGGGTAGCGGCTACAAAACTCGTCGATCCAGCCCTCATCGTAGGTGAATACGTCGTCCCAGAAGCGCACAGAAGCCACTTCGGAGCGCCGCACGGCGTGGCGCAGTTCGTCCAGCACGTGGTCCACGCTGCGCCGGCGCATGTACGGGCCTTGCCCCTTGTAGCGACGGCTGATGACGCTGTTGCAGCAGAACGAGCAGGTAAACATACACCCCCTGGAGGTCATCATCGGGTAGGCGTTGGTCATGTACCCCGCGTTGATCACCGGGCGGCGCACCATGCGGCCGTCGTCGATAAAGACGCGGTCGGCTGTGATGCGATCAGGCCAGGGGAGCTCGTCCAGGTCAGCGATGAGGGGCCGCAGCGGGTTCTTTTCCACTTCTTGGCCCTGGCGAATCCAGAGGTTTTTCAGGCCAGCCGGCTGGCGCCCGCGACGCAACGCCTCGACCAACTCCACCAGCGCTCCCTCTCCTTCGCCGATGCAAACGAAGTCCGCCTCGCCGATGCAGTCCTCGGGTGACAGGATGGCGTGGACGCCGCCCCAGATCACCCGGGCGGAGAAGCGCTGCCGGATCGCGCGGGTTAGCCAGCGAGCAGTGCGGAAGGAGACCGACGAGACGCTAACGCCGATGAGGTGTGGGTCCAGTCGGGCCAACTGGCCCAGCAGCAGCTCGCGGTCCTTTCGGGGAAACAGCGTGTGGTCCATGGGCGATGCGCTGAAGTAGTCGTTGTTCATGTACTCCAGCGGGATCTTGAGGTGCTTGAACCCCACTATGAGGGGTCTGTAACCCCGGGCGCGCAGATAGGCATCCAGGGCCATTACGCCGAAGTCCAGGCCGAACATCGAGACCAGGACGATACGAAAGTCCGCTGGCTTCACCTCGCTCACCCGGCCCGCCTCCCGCTGCTGGCGATGGCGCGAACCACCTCGGGGCGGGCCAGCGGGTCCAGGCCCCGCGGAGAGCCGGTGGCCAGGCGCGCCGCCAGCCGGCTGCCCCCCTTACAGCGGCGCAAATAGGGGCAGCCGCGGCAGGCCTGTGGAACCTGCCCCAGGGCCCGCATCCGGCGCATGAAAGGGTGGTGCCATACGGCCGGCAGGCCACCGTCCAGGATGCTGCCCAGGTCCGTGTCGATGTAGTACATGGGGCGCGCCCGGCCCGCCGAATCGATAACGAATCGGCTGTGCCCGTCATCGGCCACCGCGCCGAGAGCCAGCGGGGCCAATCGCTCGGGGTCCCAGGCGCAAAAGGGGATGGCGTTTGCGATGAAATAGCGGAGCCCGGTCTCGCGGCGGATGGCCCACAGTGCTCGCCCCAGTTGGGCCACGTCCTGGTGGCTCGTGGGCTGGTGGTCGGGGTCCTGCGGGACCACCCGGAACAGCTCCCAGTCGTGCACTCCGAGGGACACGACCAGTTGGTGCAAGCGTCCCAGCGCTGCGATGTTGGGTCCCGTGGCCACTGTCCCCAGGCGCACACGCGGCGCGCCTTGTTCCAGCAGCATCCGCACACCCCGCAACTTGCGGCGGAAATGATCGCCGTCGTTGCCGCAGGCGCGCCCGTCGGCGTCGGCGTCGGCGCCGTTGAGGGGGATCAGGATGTTGTTCACCAGGCCCGCCAGCCGCCGGGCCAGGCGGTCATCAAGGAGGGTCCCGTTGGTGTTGAGCCACACCGCGAATCCCAACTCCCGAGCGTGGCGCATGAGCGTCACGATATCTCCCCGGAGCAAGGGCTCGCCGCCGGTGAAGCGCACCACCCGGAGCCCGGATGCGGCCAGCCCCTGTAGCACGCCCCGGATCGCGTCCGTGTCCAGCTCCTGTTGCACCCCGCGGCGCTGGACGTACTGCTGGTTGAAGCAGAACCGGCAGGCCAGGTTGCAGCGGTCGGTGACCTCCAGCATCACCTCGCCGGGCAGCCGCCGGTGGGCGGCCCGCTGTCCCGGCAGGGTTCTTAGCAGCCGGTCATGGACCCGCAGCAGACCCAGGCGCAGGGCCGCCAGGGCTTCCATCCCCGGGTCACGGCTGCTGCTTGCGTGCTCTTTCATCATGCGTTGCCAGCGTATTGCGGATCGTCGGCCTCCCGGAGGGGGCGGGACACCACCACCCGACGCTTCAGTTGAGGCGGGCCGGGCTCCTCCTCCAGCCGGGCAGATACACGGATCCCCGCGCCCAGCAGTCGGGAGAGTTCTCTTTGGGCGGCGCGACAGACCCCGCGGGCGTTACCCGAGCGCTGAAGCACGCGCACCCGCACGTCGCCGCCGGGCTCCTGGACCACCTGGTAGCGCCCCAGCCCCTGGACCCGGTCCATGGCAATCATCACCCTGTAGGGCGACATGCGCCGTCCGCCGGGGAGCCGCAGGTGGTCCTCCAGGCGCCCATGGTGCAGCTGCAGCAGGGGCAACGTCACCCCACAGGAGCAGGGGCCGGGGGTCAGGGCGGCCACGTCCCCCAGGCGGTAGCGCACAAAGGGCTGAAAGAAGTTGAGGAGGCTCGTGACCACCACCACCCCGGGTTCCCCCGGGGGCACCGGCCGGCCGTGGTCATCCAGAAGCTCCACCACGAGGTTGTCCAGGTCCAGGTGGTAGCCGCGGCGCTGGTGGCACTGCCAGGCGACAATCCCGCACTCGCTGGCGCTGTAGTAATCCAGGACCGGCGCGCCGAAGGCGTCGCAGACCTCCTGGCGCTGTCCAGGCAACCAGTGCTCCGCGGTGGACAGCACCAGGCGCGGCCTCGGGCCCTGGCCCCGGTCGCGTGCCCGTCGCGCCAAGTCCAGCAGGACGGAGGCGTAGCCCAGCAGCAGGTCCGGTCGCGCCTCGCGCAGCCTACGCAGGATGGCGCAGGGATCCGCGTCCAGCGGCAGATACTCCTCGCGAAGCCTGAAGTTCAGCAATTGCACGTGGTCGCGCGGGGACACCCCGCAGCGGCGCGGGACCACCGCCACCAGCAGGTCGTCAGGCCGGCGGCCCATGGTGCGCTGCATACGCAGGTAGGCCAGCCGGCGCCGCAGCACGTCTGGCCGGTCCAGCCGCGTGGTGAAAGGGGTCCCGCTGGTTCCGCTGGACCGAAGCGCGGCGACCCGCCCCCTGGCCGGGCCCGCCGTCAGCTGCTCCACCGGGCAGGCCGCCAACTCCGCGCGTCCGCTCACGGGGAGCCTGGCCAGGTCCCGCGGGCCGGTGATATCTGCCGGGGTCAGGCCGGCCTGCTGGAACAGGCGGCGGTAGTAGGGCACCCGGCGATGGCAGTGTCGTAGCATGGTCCCCAACCGGACCACCTGGAGGGCCCGCTGTAGCGACGTTGGTAGCCAGGGAACCGCCGCCGAGAGGGCCAGGCGTCCGCAGTTGAAGGCGGCCTGGAGGTCCCGCATGGAGCGCGCCGCGATCCCCCCCGGCAGAGGGGCGCGAGCCGGGGGAGACAAGTCTGTGTTCAGGCGCATCGGTCCTCCGGGTCGCCCTCGTCAACCACCAGGCGAGACTTGCCCCCCGCGGTGCGAGGGAGTCGCTGCACCCTGTCCACGGACACCTCGAGGCCGGGATGCACCAGCGTCCGGAGGTCCGCCGCCAGCGCCTGCTCGTCGCTGGCGGCGAAGCCCGGCAACGGGACCACCCGCAGCAGCATGCGGGTCGGGCCCTGCCGCACGAACTGGCACTCCTGGATCCCCCGCCGCCCCTCCAGCACCACCGACAGGGTGGCAGGAAAGAGTTTCCTGCCGCACAGGCGAAGGGCCTCGGTGGTCCTGCCGTCCAGGGTGGCCAGCAGGGGCAGCCCAAGCCCGCAAGGGCAGGGCTCGGCGGCCAGGGACCCCAGATCCCCCATGTCGTAGCGCACCAGAGGCATCACCTCGTTGTGCAGGCCGGTGGCCACGATGCGCCCTCGCGTAGCGGCAAGCACCGGCTCCCCCGAGTCGTCCAGCACCTCCATGACCCCCTTGCGGACGTCCACGTGCAGCCCCTGGTGCCGGCTGCACTCCACCGCGTAGAACAGATCCTCCTCGGAGCTGTAGAAGCGGAATGCCTCGCATGCGAACTGCTCCTCGATGAGTCGCCGCTGAAATGGAAAGAGGTTTTCGAAGCAGGCCATGAAGACACCAAAGCGAACGTCCTGGCGCCCCAGCCGGCGTGCCCCCTGTGCCAGGTGGTACAGAAAAGAGGGTGGCCCGGCCACATAGGCTGGCCGGAAAGTGCTCATGGCGTCGAGGTAGTCAGTCACCCTGAGGGACTGCCGGGGCACGCTGGACAGAGACAGCATGCGGATGTAGGGGTGGTGCATCAGGATCCGTTGCTGGCCGTTTTCGATGAAGGGCCTGGACCAGACTTTGATCAGGCGCTGGTGCCGACGTAGACCCATGATGCCCAGGTAGAAGCGGGAGAAGGCCATCTTGCGGTATTGCAGTCCGCGGTCCTGGTACACCACCAAAGGTGTCCCGGACGAGCCAGACGTGTGGGTCATCGCGGCCCGCTGGCGGAACTGGTCAGCCGGGATATGGCGCGCGACCAGACGGTCCTGGTTGGCCCGCACCTGCTCCCTGGTAAGTACCGGCAGCTGGCGCAGGTCCCGGGGCCCATGGACCGCTTCAGGGTCGAAGCGCAGCCGCCTGAACAGTTCCTGGTAGTAGGGCACGTGGCGTCCAGCGAAGCGCAGCACATGCCGCAGGCGAGCCGTCTGGTAGGCCTCGAGCCGCCGCTTCGGCCAGCGGGCAGAGCGCCGTAAGAAGTTGCCGAAGCGCCGCGTCCGCAGCACCCCGAAGCGCAGCGGTTCCCGCACACAGCGGCCAAGATATCCCAGAGTATACGGTAGCCGCGACGACGGCAGCGTGTCGGCCATCAGCTCCAGCACGCCCCGTCGTCTGGGAGGCTCCTGGGCAGCGGTCAACTCAGCCACTGGCCAGCCTCCCGCCGTCCACCACCAGTGCCTCGCCGGTGACCGCCAGTAGGTCCAGGTGCAAGGTCGCCACGGCCCGGGCCACATCCACGGGCCGGGCCAGCCGACCCAGGGGTGTGCGCCGGGTGTCGTCGTCGATCATCTCTTGGGGCACGCCGGTGATGAAGCGGGTCTTTACAAACCCGGGACACACCGCGTTGACCCGCACGGCTGGTGCCAGGGTTCCGGCCAGCGAGCGGGTCAGCGACAGCACGCCGGCCTTGGCGGCGCAGTAGATGATGTTGCTGCCCCTGCCGTCCAGACCAGAGGTGGAGGCGATGTTGACGACATGCCCGCCACGGCCCGTCCTGAGCAGGGCCAGGGCCGCCCGGGAGCAGAGCAGGACCCCCTTGAGGTTGACCGCCAGGGTGCGATCGATGAGCGCGTCGTCGAGATCCTCCAGCCGCCCGGGTGGGACGTAGCGGGTCCATCCGGCGTTGTTGACCAGCAGCGACAGATCTCCGTACTCTCCGGCCACCCGTCGCATCATCCGCCCGACCTGGGCCTCTTCGGAGACATCAGCCTGTAGGGCCGTCGCCCGGCGGCCCAGCTCGCGGATGCTGGCGGCGGTGGACTCGGCCGCGGCGCTGTCGCGGCGGTAGTTGACGAAGACGTCCATACCTCGCTGCGCCAACTCCATGCTGATGGCCTGGCCGATACCGGTGCCACCACCGGTCACCAGGGCCGCCCCGGGTGAGCCACTGTGGCTCCTTTGATCCGCGGGTTCGTTCATGCCGTTCAGGTCATGAAGTAGGGGAACAGCCCGTCACGGGGATCCCACTGGATGTGCTCATGCATGTACTTGATGGCCTCGCAGTACTCGGGGATCACGCTGTACATGTCTCCCGTGAGCTGGGCTGTGGTCCCCAGGCAGCCGCCCGCGCAGCGGTGCTTGATGGGGCAGTCCCGGCAGGCTGGCATGTTGTCCACCGTCCGGGACTGTAGTGCCTGCATTTTTTGGCGGTCGTAGTGGATGCTGTCACTGCCGGGGTCGTAGCGCCCGTAGATGAACTCCTGTAGTGGCGTGGTGCCGACGGTGGCCCGATCGCAGGCGGAGACGAACCCGTCGGGCAGCAGGTGCGGGCAGGGCACACAGGTGCGGCAAGCCTGAAAACAGTTCTCATCGAAGTTGTTGATGTATCCGTTGCCGTAGAAGATCCCCAGCTCCCTGGACAGGGGCCAGGCCTCCACAAACCCGCGGGCGTAGGTCATGATGTCTGTGGTCAGGGTGTTCACCACCTGGTGCAAGGAGTGGTCAGCGGCCGGGTTTGAGGGGGGGAGCATGACCTTGGAGAACACGGCCTGGACCCCGTGATCCACAGCGAAGCGGACGATCTGTGGCTGGCGGGCAACGTTGAGCGTGGTGATGGTGGCGCGGAACCCCACGAAGGTGCGATCCTTGAGGATCTCCAGGTTGCGCAGGATCCGCTGGCTGGTGGGCCCTCCCGCGTGGGTCCGCTTCAGCTGGTCATGGACGTCGGGCAGTCCGTCGAACGAGAGCCAGACCACCTGCATGTTGCGGGCGATCCAGTGGGCTGTCTCCTCGTCGAAGGTCCCGTTGGTCTGTAGCTCGAAGCGGGCCCGGCCATCGGACAACTCCATGGCGTCGGCGTGAAGCGCACGCAGCAGGTCCATGCGCTGGGTCGGCTCCCCCAGGGCGGTGAACCTGACGTGGGGGGAGTGGGCCTGCTGGAAGTAGTCTGCCATTCCCCGGTGGGCGAAGCGCGCATCGATGGCCAGCTCGTCGAGATGGTTGCAACTGGTGATACAATAGGTGCAGCGCAGGTTGCACCGGGTGGTGAGGAGCACTGACACCATCTGTTTGCGGTAATGTCCCATGCTTGCCCTTGTCTTACCTGGCGCCTGGTATGGCGCCGCAATTCCTCCGCGAAAACACCACCCACCAGACCACCAATATATCAAAAAAGGCTCGTCTGGCGTCTTGACTTATTGCCGGGTTGAGCGGGGCGTGTAGAGGATCAGATCCGCCCCGGTATAGGGATAGTGCTGATGCCAGCGCTTTTCGTATTGACGATCAAGATACATGACAATCCGTGGAGTTGCACGATCTCCTGGCCAACTTTGGATAGTAACCAGCCAGATCCGTCGCTTGGCAGCCAGCCAGCGACGCGCGCGCTGGCGTTTTTGAGCGTCAGGAGCCTTGTGGCCGTCGAAGCAGAACCACAGCCCATCGGGGCCCGAGGAGTGTTTGATCCAGCGCGGTTGTCCGCCGTCATGGTGGTAGCCAAAGCTCCAGCGCAGGTTCTTGGGGCTGAGCAGGATCCCGTCCCCGGCGGCCAGCCTGGGACGCAGGTCGCTCGCCAACTCGCGCATGGAGCGGCCGGCCAGAGAGCACTGGCGGTGGAGGGCCGAGCCGTTGAGGCACAGCAACACCGCCAGCAGGGCCCAGGCTGCCCAGCCGGCTCTGGCGTGGAGCCAACCCAGGCCAGCAGCCACCAGCATCAGCAGGACCGGCAGCAATATTATAAAATACCGCGGGACCATGACGCTGCTGATCAGTTCGCTAATGAGCACCACGGCCGCCACGGGCAGCGACAGCCAGACCAGCAGGAAGGTGGCGTTGGTCTGGGAGGTGTCGCCCAGGCGTCGCATTTGCAGCAAAGTGCCCAGGGCCGCCAGGGCCGCCAACAGCGCCATGAGCGTGTTGAGCCATGGGCCGAAGCGCGTCAGGCCCAGCTCACCGTGGGACATTACACCGTGGCTGAGCTGGCGCAGCGCCTCCATGGTGGATTCCCGCCCCAAAGGTGGGATCCACGATACCGAGAAATCAATGTACTTTTCGTTGGTGGCCAGCAGCAGGGCGATGAGCAGCGCGAGACCGAGGATGCCCAGCTGTGCCGCCAACAGCCCGGGACGCTTCTTCACCCCGCGCAACAGTTGGAGGAGCACCTGGAGCGCCGGGATCAAGGCGTGGAACGGGTGGATGGCCAGGCCAAACAGGTTCAGCACCAAAACCGCCGCGGTCCGCCACCTGCTGGCCCGGCCGCCGCCGATCGGGCTCTCCCAGGCGAGCAGTGACAGCAGCCCAAAAAGCAGCAGCACCCCGTACTCGCTGACCTGCTGAGAGTAGTACACGTGCATCGGGTTGGCCGCCAACAACAGCCCAGCCAGCAGGGCCTCTCGCTGTCCCAGCAACCGCCGGCAAAGGTAGAAGAGCGGAACCACGGACAGTGCGCCTGCCAGCACAAAGGGGACGCGCAGGGCCACCTCCGAGTGACCAGCCAGGACGATCCAGGGCCGCAACACCAAAATCAGCAACGGCGCCTTGACCAGGTAGGTGAGGCCCTCCTTGGACGCTTGCAAATAAGATAGCCAGTCCCAAAACCCCATACGGGCGTAGACCACCAGTACGCTCTCGTCGAACCAGAGCGACTGAGCCGTTAGCCCGGGCAGGCGCACCGCCACCGCGAACAACAGCAGCAGCAGCACTGTGGCCGGAGACTTGCCCATGGGATCCGAGTATACCTCACTTGCTGGCTCACAGATGGAAAGCAGGTATGCATGAAAAAAATGGCTCTTCCGCAGAATCTGTGGGCACTCCTTGCCCCTGCCCCTGCCCCTGCCCTTGCCCTTGCCCTTGCCCTGTCCTTTGCCCTGCTTTCCCTTTCCCGGTGTTTTCAACATCTTGAGTGAGTGAAGCGTAACTTCTCAATAAGTCCGGGCAACGCCATATGAGTGCCCACCGGACTCCGGCGCTCCGCGCCTCCGCCCTGCGGGCACTGAAAGGCATCAAGCAATGCCTTGCCGACCAGGAAGGGGCACCAAAGTGACCGGCGCATTTTTGAGCAACCACTGAGAGATTGGAGAAAAGCTGGATCATCCAGATCACTTCCCCGTCGCGGTTGAATTTTGGTGATGGTCGTGATCCCTTTGGTTTGTGGTGAACGAGATACAGCTTCCTGAGATCCCCGCTGCTGAGCGCACACCACTCGTGATGGCGTTGGTAAAAATCGTTACCCAGCAGCAGGAGCAGATCATTCAGCAGCAGGAGCAGATCACCCAACAGCAGGAGCAGATTCATCTGCTTCGTGAACAGGTCCAGTGTTTGAAGGACGAAGTCGCCCGGCTGAAGGGGAATAAGCCGAAGCCGAAGATACCCCCGTCCAACCTGGGCAAGGATCGAGAGAAAAGGAAGAAACGCAAACGGAAGCGCAAAGGCAAGCGCCCCGGCTCAGCCAAGCGCAACAAGACGGCAGAGCTCAAAATCCATGAGACGGTACCGGTACCGGTGCCGCCGGAAGACATCCCCGATGGCAGTCGTTTCAAGGGGTACGAGGACTACACGGTCCAGGACATCCAGTTCTGCAGTCACAACACGGTCTACCGGTTGGAACGTTGGGAAACGCCTGATGGCAAGACGGTCATGGGCAAGCTGCCGGAGGGGGTTGGTGTCGGCCACTTCGGGACCACGCTGGTCAGCTTCATCCTGTACCAGCATTATCACGCGCTCGTGACTCAGCCATTGATCTTGGAGCAGCTTCAGGATGTACAGGTGGACATCTCCGCCGGGCAGTTGAGCCGGATCATCACGGAGGGCAAGGAGCGCTTTCACGCGGAGAAGGACGAGATCCTTCGGGTCGGTCTGCAGGTGTCGCCCTACATCCATGTAGACGACACGGGCGCCCGGCACGACGGCACCAACGGCTACTGCACGCACATCGGCAACGAACTGTTTGCCTGGTTTCAAAGCACCGGTAGCAAGAGCCGCATCAACTTCCTGGAGCTTCTGCGCGCCGGCCATGGCGACTATGTGGTCAACGAACAAGCCCTTTCGTACATGCGCGCCCTGAAGCTGCCCCAGGCCCCCCTGGCTCGGCTGGCCGTCCTGGATGAGCGATGCCTTGAGAGTCGGGCGCAGTGGGAAGCCCTGCTTGCAGAACTGGGCATCCGCGAAAAGCGACATGTTCGGATTGCCACGGAGGGCGCCCTGTTGGGCAGCGTGCTCGAGCACGGGGTGAAGCCGGATATGGTGGTCGTCAGCGATGACGCCGGGCAGTTCAATCTGCTCCTGATCTTGCACGCGCTGTGCTGGGTCCACGCAGAGCGGACCATCAACAAGTTGGTGGGGTTCAACGACGAGCAGCGCGAAGCGCTTGAGCAGATCCGGACTCGAATCTGGGACTTCTATGACGCGCTGAAGGCGTACAAAGTAACGCCCAGCGACAAGAAGAAGGCCGCGCTGCAGGTCCAGTTCGACGACATCTTCACCACCCAGACATGCTTTGCGACGTTGAACGCAGCTCTCCTACGTCTGCACAAGAACAAGTCGGAGCTATTGCTGGTGCTCGACCATCCGCATATCCCGCTTCAAAACAACCTGAGCGAGCGGGATATTCGGGAGTACGTCAAGAAACGGAAAATCAGCGGCTCAACCCGGAGTGAGCGCGGTCGCCGCTGCCGCGATACCTTTGCCAGCTTGAAGAAGACATGCCGAAAGCTGGGTGTCTCCTTTTGGTCGTACCTCAAGGACAGAATCTCCGGTCAAGATAGCATCTCCCCCCTGCCCATCCTCATCCAACTGCAAGCCGAGGCGGTCTTTCCCTGATCTTCGACGCGG